>PDWI01001121.1_pt1 | contig 43537 bp, 42 predicted proteins | sample 1430891 | NCBI WGS metagenome assembly PDWI01 (sample SAMN01162508, study PRJNA174530) | Oral metagenome, whole genome shotgun sequencing project. | biome: Marine environment; feature: Marine mammal; material: Swab sample of the gingival sulcus; isolation source: swab sample of gingival sulcus... | reverse complement strand
AAATACAGAGTGTACCAAAATCTCTTTTTTATTTTCATCTATAAATAATATACTATGCTCCAAAAAATAGAACTTTATTAATTTGCAAAGATACAACAATTTTTGAGATTTCACTTAATTTTCAAACAAATTTATTTTTTATCGGGTTACCCCCCCCCCCCGCAAAACATTGATTTTCAGCACGAAAGTAAAGTTCTCTATCTTTCATAACAAAAAAAAACATATTGTATACTATAAGTGAGTTCTATTGTAAATAAAATTCCTTACCTTTGTATAAACATAAAAAAACAAATCAAATCCTTAAAATAAAATACCGCAAACAACCTTGTCTTTACTAATAGAGTTATCGGTTTTATATAATTATGAGCGAAAAGAGTATAAAAATAAAAAATGCAAAAACCCACAATCTAAAAGGTATAGATGTGGAGATACCTCACAATAAATTTGTGGTGGTCAGTGGAGTGTCTGGCAGTGGTAAATCATCATTGGCATTCGACACCCTCTATGCCGAAGGTCAAAGGCGTTATGTAGAGAGTCTATCGGCATATGTCAGACAGTTTTTGGGTAGAATGAATAAGCCTGAGGTAGATTATATCACAGGACTTCCGCCCTCAATAGCGATAGAGCAAAAAGTCATCAGCAACAATCCTCGCTCGACAGTAGGAACAACCACTGAAATATACGAATATCTCAAACTACTTTTTGCCAGAGTAGGCAAAACTATCTCGCCCATATCCAACAGCGAGGTCAAACGAGACAATATCAACGACATCACACTATTCATCGAGCAACTACCCAAAGATACCGAAGTCTATTTGATGTCGCCTATCATACTCCCAAACGGACGAGAGATGAACGACCACCTACAAATACTCAGCCAACAGGGATTCAACCGTATCTTCGCTAACAACAAAGCCATCAGAATAAGCGACTATATAGACAACAAAATGTCTTACAAAACAGTATTGTTGCTAATAGATAGAGTAAAAAACGATGGCACGACAGAGACAAAAAATCGTATAGCCGACTCTCTGCAAGTGGCTCTTTACGAAGGGAATAACAGATGCGAAATCGCTTATTTTATAGATAATAAGATTTTACGAAAAAAATTCTCGAAAGCATTCGAAAAAGATGGCATTACCTTCTCACCCCCTACACCCGAGATGTTTAGTTTCAACAACCCTATGGGAGCATGTACAAAATGCGAAGGCTTTGGCAAAACGATAGATATTGCCGAAGATTTAGTTGTGCCCGATAAAAGTCTGAGCATATACGAAGATGCCATTGTATGCTGGAAAAGTGACGCCTCCAAAGATTGGAAAAATGCGTTGATATACTCGGCGGAAAAGTTCAAGTTTCCGATACATAAGCCCTATTGTAAACTAACAGACAAACAGATTTCGTTACTATGGCATGGCAACGAATATTTTGGTGGCATATATCAATATTTTGACTTTGTAAAGAGTCAGCAATACAAAATACAATATAGAGTTCTGCTCTCTCGTTATAGGGGTGTTACCGTTTGTCCAGAATGCAATGGCACTAGGCTCAAAAAAGAGGCGAACTATGTAAAATTAACTTTTTTACAAAAGTAAATATATCATTGGCACAACATATATAAATCAGCTCTGGGATTGACAAGCATTATAGCCCTCTTGGTATTTTGGAGTATCTGTTTCTCTTTAGAGCCAAAAATAATATCGTCCAAACCGTACTGCCTAGACGCTGAAACAATTACTAACTGACTACCATCATATACAACATTTTTTACAGCCTCTTTGTCTATACCAAAACTTCCCTTCTTACCCTGCCTCTCTTTATATTTTATACCGAACGAATCGAATAGTGTTTTTGCCTGAGCTATAGTCTCTTTTGCTTTGTCGCCATAATCTTTGGGGTGGTATATTAATATTTCTGTCTTACAAAAACGCCCCAAAGCAGACGCAAAAAGCAACTTTTCTTTATCTTCGACCAGAAACGAACAGGGCAACGAGACTCGCTGTAAATCAAATGGCATATCGGACGGCACAAAAAGATATGGGATACGCAAAGAACGACAAATATTGAGCCGTTTTTGAACTTTTTTTCTATCTGCCAACTCTATGATGAGCAAAGAAGTATCGTACTGCTCCAACTCTTGTGCAAAAGTATCTGCTGTTGTCTTGTCAGATACGGATATAGGTTTCACAGCGTGGCTAAAAGCCTTGCTCAAACACTCCGCCCAAAGATATGCTGTGGTGTGGGCTTTGCCATTCTCTTCCAATACGCAAATAGTTCTCATATAGGATTAGAGATTATAAAATATTACAACAAAAAAGATACTCTATCCTCTTACAAAAGAGGACAATAATAATTTCATATTGTCCTCTCTATATGGGATTATCAAATATTACTTTTTGATGCCTAACTCTTTTTTCACCAAATCTGTAACATCAACTGTCTGTGAAGATTTATAAAGCATCGTATTTTTGTCGAGAATGATGAGATAACCATTTTTTTCACCTACCGACTCAATGGCTTTGACCAACTTCTCTTGCAATGGTTTTAGCAAAGATGCTTGTTTTTGTTGTGCATCTTGCTGGATAGTTCTTACCGTTGTTTGATAACGTTGATATAGAGTCTGTATCTTTGTCTCTTGGTCTGCTTTCATAGTTGCAGTGGCATTTTCTCCCAACTGTTGATACTTCGCCTCTTCTGCCTTGATTTCTGTCTCCATATCTTCAAGGTATTTCGCATTTTGTGCGTTATAGTCCGCCATCTGTTTTTCGATATCCGAAAGTTCGGGCATTGAGGTCATAAGCTTTTCAGCATCAATATAACCAATTTTTACATTCTGTGCTGATGCTAAAAAAGGCATAGCAACAACGATTAATGATAATAATACTTTTTTCATTTCTGTTTTCTATTTAATTTTATTATTAATATTTTTTTATTGAAATCCCATTTGCTCCAAGACCTCATCGCTAATATCTATTTTGGGCGTGGCAAAAATAATACCTGCATTAGACTTCTTGTCTAAAATAATCTCATATTTCTTTCTATTACTCAACTCTTGGATAGCATTATATATTTCATCTTGTATGGGTTTGATAAGAGCCTCACGCTTCTTAAACATCTCGCCTTCTGGTCCAAAGTAATTTTTCTTTTGTTCATTGACCTCTCTCTCTTTGGCAATGATTTCTTCTTCCTTTCTTTTTTTCATCTCGGCAGACAAAAACACTAGTTCTGTCTGATAATTTTTATATAGCGTCTGCAACTCTGCCTGTTGGGCTTCAATTTCTTTTTGCCATTTGTTAGACAACTGATTCAACTGGTCGTTAGCAGACTCATATTGCGGTATTTTTTTTAAGATATAATCCATATCCACAACCACTACCTTCTGTGCTTTCGACACAGATAAAAGCCCAAAAAGAGCCATAGTCATTATTAAAAAATTTTTTTTCATAAGATTAATGTATTATTTTTGATACAATATTTTTGTCTAAAATTCCTGTCCAAGCACAAAGGTAAATTGACTTCCACTTCTTTTGCCTGTAACATCTTTGTCGAAACCATATCCCCAATCGACTCCAAGCATGCCAAACATAGGCAAAAACGCTCGAAGACCTACCCCCGCAGAACGTTTGAGATTAAAAGGGTCAAAAAGTTTAATATCACTCCAACAATTTCCTGCCTCCACAAAAGCTTCTGCCCACAATACAGTAGACTGTTGCAACATGATTGGGTAACGAAGTTCCATCGTCATACGAGAATATACATTACCATTAGTAGTTCGAGTCTGTGGATTTATCGGCGTCAGTGAGCCAGAGGCATACCCCCGCAGTCCTACTATGTCTGTACCAGGCGAAGAATAACCGCCCATACCATCTCCTCCGACATAAAACTTCTCAAAAGGAGAACGCTTATACTGGTTATAATAACCTACAAAGCCATACTCTACTCTAGTCATCAAAACGAGTTTTTCATTGCGAGACAAAGGCGAAAACATTTTTGCAGCAAATTTCCATTTATGATATTCAATCCATTTACGAGTCTCCTCTGCCGACATTTTGCTATAATCTTTTTTAGAAAATAGTGAATAAGGAGGAGTAGCACTGACAGACAAAGTAAAAGATGAACCTTTTCGTGTATAAATAGGATTGTCTATTGAATTTCGTTGCAAAGTAACCCCAAAAGCCAAATTGTTTGACGTTCCATTTTTAAACCCAAAGTAGTATGGATACCAATTCTTCAAAGTATAATTTTGATAAGAAAGGTTAGAATACAAAGAGAAATAGTCATCAGGCCAATTCAATCGAGTGCCTATCCCCAACGATGCTCCAAAAGTGAGCATTCGTACGCCAGAATCATATTCAGGGTTATATCCACCGCCATTCATTCCACCATAGCCTCTTCCGTATCCACCACCATAACCACCGTAACCGCCATAGCCTCCGTAACTATTATAATAATTATTCATAGCACGGCTATATCGTTCGCTAATACCAGTCTGTATCGCATAATATATACTTGCCGAAAGTGAATTAGGGCGTTTGCCCCCCAGCCAAGGTTCTAGGAAAGAGATGCTATAATTCTGATAATAAGGTCCGTTCACTTGTGCTTTTAGACTAAATGTTTGCCCCTCACCCTGTGGCACAATACGATACATCTTGGGTCTAAATATATTTTGTATGGCAAAATTTGTAAACTTCACTCCAACAGATACGATTGGTCCTTGTGGAGAGATACCAGCAGAGAACTCAAACTGGTCTGACGACTTGGTTTCAAGACTATAATTAATATCTACTGTGCCATCTTCCATATTTGGCTGTATCAGTTCACCGCTGTATAGTTTCTCCTCATTAAACAGTTGTAGTTGTGCTAAATCTCTCAACGAACGCACGAGGTCATTCTGCGAATATATATCACCTGGACGAGTCCTCAACTCCCTACGTACCACATGCTCATACACCCTATCATTGCCACTTATATTCACCTTGTCAATGGTGGCAGGCTTACCTTCATAAAGGCGAAATTCAAAGTTAATTGTATCACCTTCTATATTAGACTCTATGGGGTCAACCTGAGCGAATAAATATCCATTGTCTCTATACAAAGACATTACAGCATCTTCGTCTCCGGTCAGCCTTTTGTCAAGTTGTTTTTGATTGAAGACATCGCCTTTTTTCAAATTCAGATAGGCATTCAGGATTTCTGATGGATATATAGTATTGCCACTCCACAACAATTCTCCAAAATGATATTTCCTTCCTTCTTCTATTTTCAAATAAATATCTATATGGGTAGAATCTACTTTTATAATACTATCTCTCAATATTTTAGCATCTCTATAACCTATCTCATTGTATCGTGCTATAAGCAAATCCTTATCGTTATTGAATAAGGAACGGATGAACTTCTTGCTTTTAAAAAAATTTAATATAGTAGGACGATTAGTTTTTTTCATAGCACCGTCTATCTGCCGTACAGACAAAGCATTATTGCCATCGACTATTAGTTTACGAAGGAGTGTTTTATGCTTTTTATCAACTTTAATATTTAGGTTTATTCTCCCCTTTTCTTTGGTTGGCAACTGCTCTACCAAAACTGCTGCATAGTCAAATCCTTTTTCAGAAAAATACCTCTTTATACGAAACTTTATTCTGTCTATCAAATCAACCGTCAAGACCTCATCTCTTTTTAGCCCCAATTTTTCGACAACATCTTCCTCCTCGCTTTTTTTCATACCCGAGTAATAGACAATATTGATTTTAGGTCTCTGCTTCAAATATATATTCAGCCATACGCTATCATTACTAAATTTATCTGCATATATTTGCACATCATCAAAGAATCCTTGTCGCCAAAACTTTCTTATAGCAGACGAGATTTCTTTGCCCGGCAGAGATATTTGCTGTCCTACCGACAACCCTGAAAATCCTATTATTATATAGTTTTCATAATTATAATCACCCGACACAGCGATGTCTGCTATGACATAATTAGAGGTTTTATCATAACTGATAGCGTTAGTCTTATCTTGCCCCGATACCATTATTACTGACAATAAGAGTACTATAATGAGGAAATATTTAATTTTATGATTAATCATTAATTTATTCGATAGTTTTTAATTCTTTGTTGATTGAACCTGTTCGCTTGTTTTTCCAAATCTGCGTTCTCGTTGCTGAAAACTACTTATGATTTCAAAAAACTCTTCTTGCGAAAATTCAGGCCAATATGTTTTTGTAAAAAAGAACTCTGAATATGCCGTTTGCCACAGCAAAAAGTTTGATATTCTGATGTCTCCACCAGTACGAATCACTATATCAGGGTCTGGCATTCCTTTTGTGGTAAGATAGTTTGATATCGTTTTTTCGTCTATACTATCGCTCTTTATCAAGCCTTTTTCTATATCTTTGACGATTCTTTTGGTAGCCTCTGTTATCTCCCACCTTGCCGAATAACTCAATGCCAACACCAACGACAATCCATCGTTTTGACTCGTGTCAGAGATACACTGCATAAGTTTTGAGCGTACACTGTCAGAGAGTCTATCTGTGTCACCAATCACCAGAAGTCTCACATTATTTTTCTTAAATGTTGGAGTCTCTTTCTGTATGCTATCAACCAAAAGCCCCATTATACCATCTATCTCTTCTTGTGGTCTATTCCAATTTTCTGTAGAAAAAGTATATAATGTCAAGTATTTAAGCCCTATACTTACAGACGCTTCTGTGACTTGTCGTACAGTATTGATGCCATTTGTATGACCAAACAAGCGGTCAAAACCTTGCTGTTTTGCCCACCGCCCATTGCCGTCCATTACTATAGCAATATGGTTTGGCATTGGTTTAGATATGATTTTATTTTTATACATCTGCACGATTTTACGATTAAAATATTTTCTTATTCATACCAATTTAATATCCTTGATAAAAATAAGTCCTACGCCCATCACTGCAAGAAGGACATATTTCCAAAAAATCAAAAGAGAAATAAATCGCACATGTAGAATACCAATCATTATTATTCCACATAGTTTTTTTCAATTCCAATGGATTATCTATCAAGTCAAAATTATCGTTCCACAGTGTTTTCTGCATACTCCAATAGATGCCCAAATTGGTCCTATTAGACATTTTCCATTTTGCACCGATACCAAATGGCATAATAGGGGCTAACCCCTTGTTGAAGTAACTCACACCCAATCCTGCAAAGATATAAGGCGAAACCTTAGCAGCACCTTGTTCAAGTTGCATAGCACCGTAGTTAAAAAAATTAAATTCGGCAATCACAGAAAGGTCTCCAAATGTTGTGATACGCTCATACGGTTTATGGTCTTTATCCTCAAAAGTCCCTATTCCAGCCTGTCCGGCAGTCAGTTGCATCTTTGTCTCCCAATGACCATTATGCTTATATTTTAGGAACATTCCTGCCGTAGGTCTTGTGTTTTTGAATATTTGGTCGTTGGCATCTCCAAGATAAAAACTACCTCCACCCAAGAAGCCCATCTCTAAATAGTATTTAGTCCATTTATACTTTTGGGCAGACATATTGCCAACAGACAACACTACGACTGAAATTATTGCTACTACAAACTTTAATGTTTTCATAATGATAATATTTTTGGTTTCAGCGAAAAACGATATAAAATTATGGCAAAGATACTTATTTTTTTGCAATAAAACATCTGTTTAACTAAAAATAACAGTAACTACTCTTTTTATAAACACACAAACCACAGCAAAAAAACGACACAACCTACTCAATGAATCTTAACAATGACCCTACCTTTAAGAGTTTGATTGACTAGCGTATAGCGTTTATTTATAGACTCAATATAGTTTTCTAAATGGGTTTCGGCGGGGTTTTGCCCAAGTTGTTTCAGCAACCCAGAAAGTTCTTGATTATATTTTGCATTCACAAATTCAAGAATAACTATATTCAAAGCATTATTCAACTGCCTTACCGCTTCCTGCTCTTCGAGTCGCCTCTTCTCCATCTCTTTTTCTTTCCTCAGTTTTGCCAAATTATAAAAAAGCAAACTCTTCTCATCTCCTTCAACGATTTCAGGCAGTTCTATTTCCTCTCGACCACCATTCCTACCTGCTCGACTATTTGCCAAATATTTTTCTGCCAAAAATGCTATCGCCAGACTACTTATCTCCCCATTGATATGATGTTTGAAATAACTCTCGCAATCAAAGACCTCATCGTTTGTATGCTCGTAGAATTCATCTATTATTTGCTGAAAAAGCGGCGTTGTTATACGCAAATCATTATCAGATAAAGTTTGATATATATACTCCCCTACATTGATAAAGCCTTTTTCGTTGTCTGCTTCCAACAAAGGCGTCTGTCCGTCTTGTATCAAAAACCGTATTATCTCTTTTTCGTGTTTGTACAAAACATTTTTCGTCTCCAACAACTTTTTTGTTTCTGTTTGAGCCTCTTGACTATTGACCTCTTGACTAACTACACCTTGTCGGTAAGTTGTTTTTTTTGCCTCTTCTTCGTGTTTTTTACGAAGAATTTTATTAATTTCACCATAAATAAGACTCTCGGAGACATCAAGCCTAATAGCCGACTCTTTCACATAGGTTGCTCTCACAATCTGGTCAGGGATAGTGGACAAAGACTTAATAATCTCCGTTGCAATAGCGGCTTTTTTTATAGGGTCATTGTTGGCATCTTCTTGTAGAATCTTAATTTTAAAATCAATGAAATCAACCTGATTATTTTCTATATATGCGGAAAAATCATTGGCACTATTGCTACGAGCAAAACTATCCGGGTCTTCGCCTTCTGGCAGTAATACTACTTTGATATTCATACCATAAGCCAACAACATATCAATGCCTCTTATAGACGCTTTTATCCCTGCCGCATCGCCATCATATATGACCGTTATATTTTTAGTAAAACGATATATGAGTTTTATTTGCCCTTCTGTAAGAGATGTCCCCGAAGAGGATACCACATTTTCTATACCACATTGATGCATAGAAATGACATCCGTATAACCCTCCACCAAAAAGCAACGCTCTTGCTTTACTATCTGATTCTTTGCAAAAAATATACCATACAGTTCATTGCTTTTGTTATATATCTCACTTTCAGGAGAATTGACATACTTTGCTACCTTATCGCTCTTGCCCAACACTCGACCTCCAAAGCCAACCACTTTCCCCGACAGAGAGTGAATAGGAAACATTACTCTGCCACGAAATCTATCTATCAGGTCGCCCCTATCCGTCTTGTATGCCAAGCCTGTTTTTATAAGATATTCATCATCAAAACCTCTTTTGCGAGACTCCCGACAAAGCATATCTACGCTATTTAACGAATATCCTAAACCAAATTTTTTGATAGTCGCATCATTAAATCCTCTTTCATAAAAATACGACTTACCAATCGCCCTTCCCTCATCTATTTCCAGATTATTAATAAAATGCAATAGAGCAAAATCATTAACACTCAACATCTTTTCTCTATCAGATATGAGGGCTTGTTCTTCGGAAGTAAGTTCTTTTTCGACTATTTCGATATTATACTTTTTAGCCAAAAACCTCAAAGCATCGGGGTAATTGAGGTGTTCGTGCTTCATAATAAACCTCACAGCATCGCCCCCCTCTCCACAGCCAAAGCATTTGAATATACCCCTTGCCGGAGAGACATTAAAAGAGCCTGTCTTCTCGTTATGAAAAGGACAAAGACCAATAAGGTTTGCCCCTCTTTTTCGCAGAGAGACAAAGTCTCCTACCACATCTTCTATCTTTATGGCATCATGGATTTTTGCGACTGTTTGACGGTCTATCATATTATTTTTCTATATGATTAGACGACCCTTTCCTACGATTATTACCTGCCGAATATCTTGATTTCTTACTGCCTCTTTTTCTATCTTTGTTATCAAAACGAGTCAATGAGTCTTGCCCAACAACATTCTGGTATCCAGTAACTACCCCACTATCTTTTTGATTAGAATCCCCTTCCAACGACTTGACTTTTTTGCCCTTTTTATTGAGTTCTATCACCTCCTTGACTCTGGTTACTGGTATTGTGGTCATATTAGCATTAGAATGCGGTGCCGATGCATAAGTCATTGTATTTTTGACAACATCTGTTTTGATATGATAAAAATCCCCATCTATGGTATTAAGCACCGTATCTTGTGGGGGCAACGATTTGATGGCATCTTTATATACCGGCACTTCATAATTTATACAACATTTTATTTTTGCACACTGCCCTGCCAGTTTCAAAGGATTAGTAGAAATACCCTGCACACGAGCTGCATTAGTCGATACCGACACGAAATTATTATGCCAAGTCGCACAGCAGAGTTCCCTTCCACAAGGACCTATGCCTCCTATTCGCCCAGCCTCCTGCCTCGCTCCTATCTGCTTCATCTCTATACGAGTCTTAAATACATCGGCAAAAACCTTTATCAACTGCCTAAAATCGACTCTTTGGTCTGCTATATAATAAAAAATCGCCTTACGACCATCTGCCTGATACTCAACATCTCCTATCTTCATATCCAGTTTCAAATCTTGAGTTATCTGTCTAGCACGAATCATAGTATCATACTCTTTGGCTTTAACCTCTTCATATTTCTCTATATCCGTAGCACGAGCCTTACGATATACCCTTTTAACCTCATATCGCTCCATATTGATATGATTCTTTTTTATTTGCAAGATTACAAGTCGTCCTGTCAGAGTAACCACTCCCATATCTTGCCCCATTGTTGCTTCAACAACTACTCTATCGCCTTTGACCAAGTCTATATCATTTCCATTGAGGAAATAGCCTTTTCTCGTATTTTTAAATTGAACCTCTACCAACTTACTCTCTTTATGTGTTTGAGGCAAATCTGCAAGCCAATTCACAACGGGCAATTTTTGATAAGTATTTTCATTAAAGGCTGCTAATCCTAAATTACTAGTACCCTGATTTAATGTATATTGTGGCATTATTTACTTCTATTTTTAAGAATAATCAATCATACAAAGTTACTATAAAATATTCAATTATGCCATATCAAACATTACAAACCAATTCCAGCAAGAGCAAAATCACATATCTATTGTATCAAAATGTTTTTTACAACAATAAAAAAAGCCTCTTTTATTTGAAGAGACTCTTTATATTAAAATACTATTTATATAAGATATTACGATTTTACTTTTGTAAGTTTAGATTCATACAAAGACACCATTACTCTTTTTCGACTTGTGTAAATCCAAGTTCAAGCGGAGTGTTTCTACCAAATATCTTCACATTTACCTTCATACGTCTTTTCTCATTGCTAACTTCCTCTATAACACCAGAAAAACCACTAAATGGACCTGTTATAACCTTTACAGTTTCGCCCTCTATATATGGCACCATCAACTCTTCTTCGTTCTGCTCCAACGAATCTACTGTGCCAAGGAGTCTAACAACTTCTTGTGGACGAAGTGGTATCGGCTGATAATTACCTGGCGACTCATTGACTCCCAAAAAGCCCAATACATTAGGTACATTACGCAACCAACCTGATATTTCTCTTGTCAAAGCAACTTCAATAAGAACATATCCCGGCAAAAATATCCTCTCTTTGATAACTTTTTTGCCATTGCGAACTACATATACTCTCTCGGTAGGAATCACAACTTGCGAAACATATTTTACTATATCTCCCCCTTTTTCAAGTTCAATATCTATATATTCCTTTACCTGCTTCTCCTTGCCGCTCATAGCACGCAAGACATACCATTTATGACTTATTTCTGACATTTATATTGTCTATATTTTTATATTAGATAGTATAAACAAGGTTCATTATTTTCTCAAAACTAAAATCCATAAACCACACCACCAACGCTATTATAACAGAAGCGATGAGAACGACTACAGCACTGTTGGTCAATTCTTTTTTGGTGGGCCAAGATGTCTTGTAAACAAGCTCGTTATAACTCTCTTTAAAATAACTTAAAAGTTTCATACTAAAATCATTGTCTTATGTAGCACGGGAGGTAAGGCTCGAACTCACGACTTTCGGTTTTGGAGACCGACGTTCTACCGACTGAACTACTCCCGCATTTTCAAAAAAAATGGAGTTGCAAGGTTGAGTTACAACACCGCAACTCCAACTCTCATTAAAAGACTAACTATATATTAGTCAATAAGTTTTGTAATCTGACCAGAGCCTACAGTACGTCCACCTTCACGGATAGCGAAACGAAGACCTTCAGAACAAGCTACTGGGTAAATCAACTTAACTTCTATTTCCAAGTTATCGCCTGGCATTACCATTTCAGTTCCTTCCGGTAGAGTTACCTCACCAGTTACATCCAATGTACGGATATAGAACTGTGGACGATATTTGTTATGGAATGGAGTATGACGACCACCTTCCTCTTTCTTCAAGATATACACAGATGCTTTGAATGCAGTGTGAGGTGTTACTTTACCAGGGTGTGTGATAACCATACCACGCTTAATTTCATCTTTATCGATACCACGTAGCAATAGACCTACATTATCTCCTGCTTCACCTTGGTCAAGAAGTTTGCGGAACATTTCAACGCCAGTGATAACAGATTTTTTACCCGCTGCACCCAATCCGATAATTTGCACCTCTTCTCCTACTTTAATGATTCCCGTTTCAATACGACCTGTAGCAACAGTACCACGACCTGTGATAGAGAATACATCTTCGATAGGCATTAGGAATGGTTTATCGACAGCACGAGGTGGAAGTTCAATCCAACTATCTACTGCGTCCATAAGTTCCATGATTTTATCTTCCCAAACTTTTTCGCCATTCAATCCACCAAGTGCTGAACCTCGAATTATAGGAGTATTATCACCATCAAACTCATAGAAAGACAACAATTCACGCATTTCCATCTCTACGAGGTCAAGCATTTCTGCGTCATCAACCATATCACATTTATTCATAAATACAACAAGGCGAGGCACATTCACCTGACGAGCCAACAAGATGTGTTCACGAGTTTGTGGCATAGGACCATCAGTGGCTGCTACTACGATGATTGCTCCGTCCATTTGAGCAGCACCAGTTACCATGTTCTTCACATAGTCGGCGTGACCTGGACAGTCAACGTGTGCGTAGTGGCGATTTGCTGTTTGGTATTCCACATGAGCAGTATTAATAGTAATACCACGCTCTTTTTCTTCTGGTGCGTTATCGATAGAGTCGAACGAACGCAACTCAGAAAGTCCTCTTGAAGCAAGTACAGTTGTAATTGCTGCTGTTAATGTAGTCTTACCGTGGTCAACGTGTCCGATGGTACCAACGTTCACGTGCGGTTTCGACCTGTCAAATTTTTCTTTAGCCATAGCTTAAAATTGTTTTTATTATAATTATAATTACCGATTAGTTCTTAAAATAAATAACCTCTGATACTTATTGGAGCTGTTGACGAGGATTGAACTCGTGACCTCTTCCTTACCAAGGAAGTGCTCTACCACTGAGCTACAACAGCATATAGTTGCTTTTAGCCCCCAACAACGGAACTCTCTTCAAACTGCAAAATTACATTTTTTTTTTTTACTGACAAAATTATTTTTCAAACAACTACACAAATAGTAAAAAAACAATATACTACACAAACAAAATAAAAAATCATATTTTACAAAAATACTATAATTGCCAACAAAAAAAAGAATGATATGTTAAAATATTTATATATATTTGCATTCTAAACGGATATCAAACAATTTTTACACAATTTACAACTTTAAACAACTCTAATAAGTATGGTTAATTTCAAAAACACAGAAGTCGCTTTTCGTTCAAAAAGCAATTTTGATTTGAGACGAGCTCAAATATTATTTGTCTCTATGGGACAAAATTGGATTGTACAAACAGGCAAAGTACTGTCTGAATTTGCAGCCAAAATACATTTCCCTATAGGTTGGGTTTTGAAACCAACCATATATAAGCAATTTGTGGGTGGCGAAAATCTTAAAGATTGTATCCCAGTTGCAAAAGGACTAAACGATTTAGGGGTCTATTCTGTCTTTGACAACTCCGTCGAAGGTGGCGGTAGCGAAAGTTTTATCAAGACTAACTTCGAGGAAGCAATCCGTTCTATTATGTTTACAAAAGAGAACAAAGAGGTTGCATATTCCGTTTTCAAACCAACCGCTCTTGCTCCATCTGGAATACTCGAAAAGGCATCAAGCAACAAAGAACTATACCCTGCCGAACAGGCAACGCTCGACAAATTCGCCGAAAGATTTGACGCTTTATGCAAAAAGGCTTATGAAATGGATATTCGTATATTAATAGATGCCGAAGATTATTGCTTTCAAGCAGAAATAGACCGTTTGGCAGAAAAGGCGATGCGTCAATACAACAAAAAAAGAGCAATCGTATTTACCACTCTACAAATGTATCGACACGACCGATTGGAACAACTAAAAAAGATACATTCGGACGCAATAGAAAACGATTACATCGCTGGGGTAAAGTTCGTGCGTGGTGCTTATATGGAAAAGGAGAGAGAAAGAGCAAAAAAAATGGGCTATCAAGACCCCATTTGTGCTAACAAACAGGCAACAGACGACAATTACAACGCTGGAATAACTTATGCGATAGAAAACATCGACCGCATGGAGATATTTTGTGGCACACACAACGAACAATCTAACTTACTAATCGTAGAGTTGTTAAACAAACACAAGATTGCAAAAGATGACAAAAGAGTATTTTTCGCACAACTATATGGTATGAGCGACAACATATCATTCAACCTCGCCGAGGAAGGATACAACGTTGCAAAATATGTACCGTACGCTCCTGTAAGAGATGTATTGCCTTATTTGGTCAGAAGAGCAGAAGAGAATACTGCTATTGCCGGACAAACTTCAAGGGAATTGGAATTGATACAAACAGAAATCAAAAGAAGAAACAATCATAAATAACATTTTTATAATACCTAATGTTTAGACAATACAAAGCACACCCATGGCACGGCGTTAGTATCGGAAATTTATATCCAAAAATCGTAACGGCTTTTATAGAAATTGTGCCAACAGATACCGTAAAATACGAAGTGGATAAGGTAAGTGGTTACCTGTCCATAGACCGTCCACAAAAATATTCAAATGTGATACCTGCTCTTTATGGTTTTTTGCCACAGACCTATTCTGGGCAACAAGTAGCGGAAATATCCAATAGAGCATTGGGGCGAACAGATATTGTTGGCGATGGCGACCCCGTGGATATTTGCATTCTTACAGAAAAAGATATTACACACGGCGATTTACTTGTCAAATGTCGTCCGATAGGTGGTTTCAGACTGCTCGACAATGATGAGGCAGATGACAAACTGATAGCCGTTATGAAAGATGATGCCATATATGGTCAATACGAAGATATATCTGATGTTCCCTCGGAGGTAATAGAGAGATTAAAACACTATTTCACTACCTACAAAGATATTCCGGGGTCTGACAAGCAGAGAACAAAACTGGCAGCAATGTATGGGGTAGAAGAGGCACACGAGATTATTAGATGTGCTATCAACGACTACAAAGAAAACTTCTGGGTTATAAAATAATTATTTACAATCAAAAAGATACATAGAAAGTAGCAATGGTTATTCATTCAAGGATACATTGCTATTTTTTATACAAAAAAACCAATCAAGGACAAGAGAGCAACCCTTTTGTAACATTCCAACGAAAAGCAAGAAGTTTTATGCCCTTTTGCGGTTGCAATTTAAGGCAAAAACCTACAAAAAGGACCATAGAAGCAGACCACTTGACAGCCTCCGACACCAACCGACTGAGGTACAACCTACGGGAACTCGACAAACAGCGTATTCTTTCGCTCTTGCCCATAGATATTGTTAAACGGTCAAAATACTCTTTGGTCAATTTTGATGCTGGTATAATATGATACAAAATCATATTGGGCAAATAATATATTGGCATTTTTTCGGACTTTACTTTGTCAAACAATGCCTTTTCTTCGGCACCAATAAGAGATGTACCTTTACGACCCAAATCTATATTGAAACAACCAACTCTATCAAATAATTGTTTACGATAAGCCACATTACCACCACTGGGGAAACTACCACCACGCATCAGATGAATAGAGTCCCCCTCATTTTTGTAGGCGGTTATAAGCACTCGGGTATAGTGCGACATCCATTTAGGTTCAACGGTCTCATACACTGGGAATATCGCACCGCCCACTGCCATTGCTTCTGGCGTAGCAATAAAGAACTCTTCGATAGTTGTCAGATACTCCTTATTGACCGTAGCATCATCATCTACATAGACCAACACATCACCTTTTGCCTCTATGATACCTCGATTACGAGCAAAAGACAATCCCTGATTCCGCTCCTCTACCACACGAAACCCTATCGCTGGAAAATCATTTCCAAACCGCTCACATTCATCATTTGTAGCATCAGTAGAATTGTTGTTTACTACCAAAATCTCATATTTAGATGAGGGGAAGTCGTTGTCGGCAATACTTTTCAGACAATTATATATATACTTTTGCCTATTATATGTACATATTATTACAGATAGCATATTTATATATCAATATTTCAGTAAAAAATCTTTGAGAAAATCATCTTTTGTTGCAACTTTTTTCCAGTTAGAACCGTTTATAGTATGAACCCAACAGTTGTCTATATAATGTAACAGGTCAGAATGGAAATCATTACCATCTCTGAAATACTCTTCTTTCACAGGCGTTGCTAATAGAGATGCATCAAGACAATGCTGTCTATACAAAGAACGATATAGAGCCCCCGCAGTATCAAGATAGACTCCATCTTCTTTGCAAGGCAGAAAACTCAAATTGATTTTTTCTACAAAATCAAAAGAAAACATACAAAACCCCGCCCACAAATACCATAGTTTGTGCTTACAGTGTTTTGGCGTTCTATCCATCAAACGCCCAAAAAATGGCATATCTCCGATACGTTGCTTAAATGAATAGGGCGAAATAGGGAATATATCGTGGTCTAAATATGCAAAATGAATTGGTTTTACCTTTTTTATAATATTATGAAATATCCAAGTCATCGACAATCCGTGTGCATACGAAGGCTTATAAGCCACCCTCTGAAACCAATTGAATGGCAGAGAGATATACTCTACCTCCTCTCGGCGACATAGTTCTCTTATCTGCTGTCTAGTAGCCTGATGTTGCGAGTTGTCGGCAATGATATACAAAAAATCGTCCTTAATATTTTTTTTTAGAAGCCTTATCTGTTGCTCTATCAAAAACACATTATTGAAAGCAATCGTAACAAGACACAAAGGCGTATAACGATACTGTTGGCACTCAAATGAGATGTAACGAGCCTTTAATCGTAAATTGACTCGTACCACCAAATTGGCATACGCCTCAAAGATACGCCTTTTTATAGTCATACCAAAAATAATATTATTATTTACCCTGACGTTTTGCCTCCGCCCTGAGGAAACATTCGATAGTATTCTCTATCAAACAACTAATGGTCATAGGTCCAACACCACCTGGCACTTTGGTAATAAAAGATGATTTTTCTGCACAATCATCAAAATCAACATCTCCACAAAGTTTGCCTGTGTCAGGGTCTCTATTGACACCGACATCAATAATCACAGCCCCTTGCTTGACAAAATTTGCCTTTACAAATTTTGATTTGCCAATAGCCACCACTAAAATATCGGCATTCGCACACACCTCTGGCAAATTCTCTGTTCGGCTATGAGTGATGGTTACGGTAGCATTTTCGTTCAACAGCAGTTTGCTAACAGGCAATCCTACTATATTGCTACGACCTATTACAACAGCATTTTTGCCTTTGATGTCAATGCCTTCAAGTTTCAGAAGTTTGATGACTCCTTTTGGAGTACAAGGCACAATACAATCAGTATTGTTCCAAAGCCCAGCCACATTCAACGGGTGAAATCCATCTACATCTTTTTCGTGTTTGACAGCAGAAATCATTGCATCTTCGTCAATATGTTTTGGCAAAGGCAACTGCACCAACACCCCATCAACAGATGGGTCTTCGTTCAACTCATTGATTTTTGCCAACAATTCATCTTGCGTTATGGTTTCGTTCATACGAATTGTTTCGTTGAGTATTCCTACCTCTGCACACGCTTTTGCTTTACCTGTTACATAAGAGACGCTACCGGGGTCTTCGCCCACAAGGATTACTGATAATTTTGGCAGACGACCATATTTGTCCATATAAGTTGCCACCTCTTTTGCCATATCTGCCTTTAATTGAGCAGCATGTTCTTTACCTAATATTACATTCATATTTCAAATAATAAATATTATTTCTAATTTACACTTTCAAGCCACAAAGTTAATTTATTTTTTTTAGTCATTAAAATAAAAAATGTTATCTTTGTCTTCATAAAATTTATATTGTAAATAATTCTTTATTAGATATGAACAATAGATTATTAATATCTATATTAATAGTAGCTACAATGCTATTGGGGTTATCTTGTACAAAGACCATCAAATTCAACTACGAAAAACACAAAAGTTTACTCGTTGTCAATTCGTTGATAATGCCCGACAGTACCATAATGGCAAAAGTATCGTATAGCCTACTTTTTGCGTATGACGAATATAGTACAAACACCTATATCGACAACGCTACGGTCAAACTGTTTATCAACGGCAAATATATTGGCGATATGCAATATGTCGAACACGACAGATACGAAGGCACATACAAGATAGATTACAAACCCAAAGAGGGCGATAAGATAATGATAAAAGCATCTGCCGAGGGGTTTGACCCAGTATCAGCGGAGACCTACTTGCCGTACAAAAGCAAGATAATAGAGGTAACAAAAACAATTGTAGCAGAGACAACAGAATACTCCAGCAACAGCTCAAAGTTAAATATCCGATTGAAGTTCAAAGATGAAGCAGACGAGAAAAACTATTACAAAATCTCTTGTTATATATGCAACTGGATATTATCATATAACGAAATCACTGGCAAGTACATCAAATCACGTAGATTGAACAAATTAGATTTATTTTCAACTGATATACTGATACAAAGCGGCTCAGATAATATCTTCGAAAAAAGCGAAAACAACATAGTATCGGTTTTTGCAGACGACTTAATAAACGGCAAAGAATACACCATTGATATGAACACAAGCCTCGTACTTTTTGACGATTCAGAACAAAAAGATACACTTATTTTTTCGTTAGATGCTATCTCTTACGACTATTATATGTACACACAAACAGTTAATGCTCAATCATCTGCAGACGACATCATAGCAGAGCCATTTATGATATATAGTAATGTGCAGAACGGAATTGGTATAGTAGGTTGCTCAACGCCCAATATAACAGTTTATCCGTTAGACTAAAAAGTTTCTTACAAAAAAAAGATGAAATTATCGTTCGTAAAAAAACTTGATTAATTTACGAAAAATATTTGACCTTAATATATGAATTTAAAACACAAAATAGACAATCAGATATTTCACACCATCGGAGCGGTTGCCGACAAAAACAACATAGAATGCTACTTAATAGGCGGTTATGTGAGAGATATTTTACTAAACAGACCTTCAAAAGATATAGATATAGTGGTAGTAGGTAATGGCGTAGATTTTGCAAAAGCACTCGCCAAAAAGCTTGGTCAAGGCACACATCTTTCCGTATTTAGAACATACGGCACAGCACAAGTCAAAACAGGCGACACAGAGATAGAAATAGTTGGTGCAAGGCGAGAATCGTACAACAGGGATAGCCGGAATCCAATAGTAGAAGCCGGAACACTCAAAGACGATCAAAATCGCAGAGACTTCACTATCAACGCATTGGCTATATGTCTAAATGAGACCCGCTTTGGAGAATTCATAGACCCTTTCGGAGGATTACAAGATTTAGAAAATTGCATTATCCGTACTCCGCTCGACCCAGATATAACATTTTCGGACGATCCTCTACGAATGATGAGAGCCATACGATTTGCCACACAACTGGGGTTCAGGATAAAAGACAAAACACTCTCTGCTATATACAAAAACAGGTCTAGAATAGAGATAATAACCAAAGAACGCATCACGGACGAACTAAATAAAATAATTCTATCTCCAAAGCCATCAATAGGCTTTTTGCTGTTAGACAAAATCGGCTTACTCGAAATCATATTCCCAGAAATGGCAGCGATGAAAGGGATAGAAAGCATCGAGGGTAAATCACACAAAGACAACTTCATACACTCACTCAAAGTGCTTGACAATCTGGCAGAGCGTTCGGAGGAACTATGGTTGAGATGGGCAACACTGCTACACGACATTGGCAAACCTGCCACTAAACGCTTTGAGAATGGGCGTGGCTGGACATTCCACAACCATAACTATATCGGTACGAAAGTTACAAAAAGGGTCTTCAAAAACCTAAAACTGCCATTAGGCGAACCTTTAAAGTTTGTACAAAAAATGGTGCTTCTTCACATGCGCCCAATTGCTTTGAGCAACGAAGAGGTAACCGACTCGGCTGTCAGACGACTGCTATTCGATGCCGGAAACGATTTAGAAGCATTGATGATGTTGTGCGAAAGCGATATAACCTCCAACAATCTCAAAAAGGTAAAACGATTTGAGCAGAACTACAATCTTGTTCGCCAAAAACTAATAGAACTTGAAGAAAAAGACAAAATACGAAACTTCCAACCTCCTGTCGATGGAGTAGAAATAATGGAAACATTTGGTATGACACCTTGCAATTTAGTTGGCGAACTGAAAGCACAAATAAAAGAGGCTATTTTGGACGGAATGATTGCAAACTCACACGAAGAGGCGTTTGAATACCTTATAAAAATAGCCGATGAACGTGGCATCAAACCTGTAAAAAAAACTATCTAAATAGCAGACAATGAGTTCAAGGCAAAAATTAACTACAAGAAATCAAATAATAATTTCGGCACGAGAACTTTTTGCTAAAAATGGCAAAAAAAATGTTACAATGTCGGACATCGCTACCTATGCAGGAAAAGGGAGGCGAACCATATACAAATATTTTATCGACAAAGACGAACTCTTTCAAGCTGTCATAGAGAATGAACTTGATACCATCACTAACCAACTACAAAACATCAATACTCTCAGCCTGTCGCCGACAAAAAAGATAGAAATATATATATTTACCAGATTAGATGCCATAAAAAAATCTATCAATAGAAGTGGTTCGCTCGAATCAATGTTTTTTCAAAACCTACATGAGGTCGAAAAGGTAAGGCGGTCGATAGATATGACCGAAATTCGTATTATAAAAAACATCTTAGACGATGGTATTGCCTTGGGCGAATTTAAAAACATCTCATCTCAATGGACTGCAATGCTGATGCTCAATGCTTTAAAAGGCATTGAAATACTATATCTCAACAACAATGTGGAGATATATATCCAAGAACACAAAGAGTCCATTATGAATATTTTACTACACGGATTGACTAAAAGTAATGAAAATTGAACAGTGGCAAATATCAAATTTTAGAAGAGAGGTTGTGTTATTTTTAACATATCCTATAATGGCTATCTTAATGTTGTTTTTATGGATTTGCCCAACCTTTATACGAAAAAAGTTAGATATTTTTGCAGGAGAAATATATTACAAATACGGACACAAGGCACGAGCAACGGCTTTGGACAACATCGCAAAAGCATATCAGAACCTAACAAAAACGGAGGTTGAAGAAATGGCAAAGGCAGTATTTTACAACATAGCATCGGCATTCATCGACTTTTTCTCGTTCATATACCTCAACGACAAAAAACGCTTTTTTAGGCATATTAAGGTTGTAAATGAGATTCATTTACAAAAAGCACACCAAAGAGGAAAAGGGGTAATATGCCTTATCCCACATATCTCTTCTTGGGAATTATCTGCTGTTATCCCACCTATGCTGGGCTATCCAACCGTAGCAGCAAGTAAGCCTATCAAAGGTTTTTTGATACAAAAAACGATGGTATGGTTTAGACGAAGAAGGGGAATGGTCAATTTTGATAGAACTGGCTCTTATCGTAATTTGGTCAAAAGCCTAAACGATGGTAAATGTTTAATACTTATGATAGACCAAGACACAAATGTCAAAAGTTGTTTTGTCGATTTCTTTGGAAGACCGACATTCACTCCTATGGGAGCATCTCGCTTAGCTTTAGACACATCGGCTACTATCGTGCCAATGGCTATCAAACAAACGGGAATAAAACAATACACCTTTGAAATACTACCCGAAATAAAAACCATTAACACCGGAAACAAAGAACAAGATTTACTGGACAATACTCAAATACAATCGACAGTAATAGAGGATATTATTCGCAACAATCCAACACAGTGGGTATGGATGCATCGCCGATGGAAAACACAACCGTCTAACACACAAGGCTTTGACTAACACAAACACATTTTTCAATATTCCAACGGATATAACAAAAAAGTATTATCTTTGTATCATTATGAAAAATCTAATTTAATTCATTATATAACAAGTTATGAAGATTCTAATAGCAACAGAAAAACCTTTTGCAAAAAAGGCAACAGATGAGATGAAAAGCATCGCCCAAGCGGCTGGTGTAGAGGTGGTTTTACTCGAAAAATACACCGATGTTAATGATTTTTACACTGCGGTAGCAGATGTAGACGGACTAATCGTTCGTTCTGACAAAGTTACAAAAGAGGTCGTAGCACACGCAAAAAAACTAAAAGTGGTTGTTCGTGCTGGTGCTGGATTCGACAATCTTGACCGTGAGGCTTGTTCTGCCAAAAATATTGTTTGTATGAACACTCCGGGGCAAAACTCTAATGCAGTAGCAGAACTTGCCATTGGTATGATGGTATTTATGGCTCGAAACACTTTCGTAAACGGCACAGGTGCAGAACTAAAAGGAAAAACTCTTGGTATTCACGCATACGGTAATGTAGGTCGTTTGGTTGGCATTCTTGGAAAAGCATTCGGCATGGAAGTATTGGCTTTTGACCCTTTCGTTACAAAAGAGACTGTAGAAAAAGATGGCGTTGAATATGTAGAAACTATGGAGGATTTGTACAAAAAATCTAACTTCATATCATTACATATACCAGCAAATGACAAGACTAAAAAATCTATCAACTACGACCTTCTGACACTTATGCCAAAAGGAGCATTCCTAATCAATACGGCTCGTAAAGAGGTTATAAATGAAGAAGATATGGTAAGAGTTCTTGCCGAACGAGAAGACTTCAAATATGCCACTGATATTGCTGCCGACAATATGGCTGAACTCAAAGAAAAATTTGGAAATCGTGTATTTACCACACCAAAGAAAATGGGAGCAGAGACAGCAGAAGCCAATATCAACGCGGGCTTGGCTGCTATTAGACAAGCAATTGGGTACATAAAAGACGGAGTTGATACTTTCAGAGTAAACTAAAACATAATCAACTAGTAATCATAATAGTAGGCTTTTATTTTTTACAAAAAAAACGATTAATATAAAAGTCTACTATTTTAAAAAATGCGATAACTATAATAATGACGGATATCCCTAAATCAGTAATAGACGGATACAAAGCATATCTCACATTAGAAAAATCACTGTCGCAAAACACAGTAGATGCATATCTCCGTGATTTGAAGTCGCTCAATAATTTTTTCATTAAACAAAACATCGACTATAAAAACGCAACTCTAAAATCTATAAACAACTTCGTAACGCAAATATCTACAATAGGCATATCAAGTCGTTCACAAGCAAGAGTAATATCTGGCATCAAATCGTTCTACAACTACTGTATCAAAGACAATATCACATCAAACGACCCAACAGAATTGCTCGAACAACCAATTATTCCTCAATACCTACCAAATGTGCTATCGATAGAAGAGATTGAGCAAATAATAGCCTCAATAGACCTTTCGGAAACAGATAAAAGCACCAAGATGAGTATTGGGCATCGCAATCTTGCTATAATAGAACTACTATATGGCTCTGGGCTGCGGGTTTCGGAACTAATCAACATCAAAATCTCAAACATAAATTTCAAAGAAAACTATATAAAAGTAGTCGGCAAAGGTAACAAAGAGAGACTTGTACCTATGTCTGAACCATCTAAAAAAGCACTAGATATTTGGATAAAAGAACGTTCTATGATGAATATCAAACCAAAGCAAGGAGACTATCTATTCCTCAACCGAAGAGGTAGTGCCATCAGTAGGGTTATGATATTTATCATAGTCAAAAATATTGTAGAAAAAGCAGGAATAAAAAAGAATATTAGCCCTCACACATTCAGGCATTCTTTTGCTACACACCTATTAGATGGCGGAGCAAATTTAATCTCTATACAACAACTACTCGGGCATTCTAGCATCACCACCACAGAGATATACACACACATAAGCATCAACTATCTACGTGATGAAATAATGTCTTGCCACCCTCGAAATAACAATAAATAAAATACGGAAAACAATAATAATATGGCAATAAAAAAAGCAAGGAGTAATAATAATCTATCCACTCCCTACTTCGTACGCAATCTTATCTAATAAGATTATTTTGTTGTCCCACCAGGACTCGAACCTAGAAAAACGGCACCAAAAACCGGTGTGTTACCATTACACCATGGGACAATCAATCTCATTTTGAAGTGCAAAATTACTACTTTTATTTTAAACAGACAAATTTATTTTTACACAAAATATAAATTAATTAGTCTTAAAAGAATATTTAACATCTTTTAAAGCGTCATTGGCTTTTACTATCTTTGTTTTTAAGTCTTGCTTATATACTTCCAACCTTTTTCTAAGTTCTGCACTTCCTACCGACAGTATTTGTATAGCCAATAAACCTGCATTTTGCCCGGCATCGATACCTACTGTTGCCACCGGTATTGCTGGAGGCATCTGCACTATCGCCAAAAGAGCATCGATACCTTTGAGCGTAGCACTTATTGGCAACCCAATGACCGGCAACAATGTTGAAGCGGCTATAACTCCCGGCAAATGAGCCGCCATTCCTGCTCCTGCAATAATAACCTCTACTCCACGCCCCTCCGCTTTTTGAGCAAACTCAGCAACCTCTTCGGGGGTACGATGTGCCGACAAGGCATACATTTCGAATGGGACTTCAAATTCATTAAGCACTTTGGCAGCCTTCTCCATGATAGGCAAATCAGATGTGCTGCCCATTATAATACTTACTTTTGGTTTCATTTTTCAACTATTTTATTGTTTGTATTGTACCATATTTTGTAAATTCTATTGCAATATCTGATTGATTAAAGATTTTAGCAGACAAAAAAGTAGAATATCCAAATTGAGGAAACTCCACTCGCCTGTATACCAACCTCTTGTCTAAATCGAAAAGAGAGACCATCGCACTGCCAACAACATTATAAAAAATCCCTTTTGTCTTAGTCTTTTTTATATTCGTAAAATCATGTGGAATTTTCAAGTCGTCTATCTCTATCGTAATAGGATAGCCCGAATAGTCGTCTGCCTCAACAATGCCTAAGATGGGCGAAAAACGGAATAGAACCATTTTATCAAAATCTCTATTTGGCATAATCTTATACGACTTCTGCTGTCTATACTCATCGACTGTGCCTGTAAAAAGACGAGTCAATTTAACCTCTGCTTCGTTGAGATTATCAAGCATACGACTCAACGCCTCGCCATCGTAATTATTATCAGCCTCCCCCGACATCAACTCCATACGGCTCTCCCTAATTTGTATTATCTGCTTGGCTACAATAATAGCCATCTTCTCCTCTGTTTGTGCATTTAGTACATCTTCGTTTAACACAGAATAATCTAAATCGGTAATCGTTTCTGCCACAAAATCAGTATTTCGAGGGATTGTATTTTCTACAATAATATTATTACAATTGATACCCTCCACTACTCCACTTTCATTCACTGCGATTTTGTATGCCACCGATTTCCTATTAATCTCCACCGCAAAATGCTTAGTCGAATCAGGTACTGCATTGTCGTAAATATCAACACCACTTATCTCAAACGACACGCTATCTTCGGCAATAACATTAGGTAATTCCAAAAGCCTTTTTGCATAATTGGCAAACCGTCCAGCCTTATACACTTTTTTTGTAACATCAACAGTTACAAGCAACTCTGTTTTTGGCAAAAAATATGTTATGTAGTTTTTAGGCAATTTTTCACCACTGCCTATTTGCACCACATTCGTCTGTGCAATAGCACTTAAAGACGACGATATCAACAACAAAGAAAAAAATATTTTATTCATCACAAATTAAGGCATTTAGTGTTGGTCAATATTATTAAAACAACTCCTACATATAGGCTCATATATATCCGAAGCACCAGTAAGCACTTGCTTCTCTTCATCTATCAAACGATGCGAGATATAAGCCGGTTCTCCACAACGCACACATATAGCATGAACCTTTGTAACATCGTCTGCTATCGCCATCAGCTGTGGCATAACGCCAAAGGGAACTCCCTTGAAATCAATATCCAACCCGGCAATGATTATACGATAACCTTGCTTCGAAAGATTGGTGCATACATCTACCAGCGATTGGTCAAAAAACTGTGCCTCGTCTATCCCTATCACATCGACATCGCCCGACATAAGCAAAATATCCTGAGCCGAACCAACAGGCGTAGATGGAATAACCTTATTGTCGTGGCTTACAACATCTGTCTCGGAGTAACGATTGTCTATTGTTGGCTTAAATATCTCTACTCGTTTTTTCGCTATTTTAGCCCTTTTTAGACGCCTTATCAACTCTTCTGTCTTGCCAGAAAACATAGAGCCACATATGACCTCTATACTGCCTCTTTTACGACTACTATGTCCATTTGACTCAAAAAAAATCATTTTGTATATCTAAAAAAATTAAACTATATTTGCAATTCATTTTTCAAATGCAAAAGTAGTCATTTTTAATATAAAAATCAAACAAACAAACTAAAAATATGGATAAATATCTCATATTATCAGAAAAACTCAATAGCCTAAACTACTCATTATCAGTACTAGACAAACAAATATCGGACAACAGCCAAAAAAGTATAAGACAACATCTAAAAAAAGCCAAAATATACATTTTGCAAGAGATGGCAAGTATCACAAAAAATATTGCAGTCATTATAGAGAAGGAAGAGCATAAATTGTCGATAGACAACGAAGTTACATACACTGAAAGTGATATGGCATTATCCGATGACGAACTACTAAACGCAGTACAACCAACCGAAAATATAACAGACAGTGAACATATAGAACCTATCGCACTTTCACAAGAGAGCATTGTAGAGACAAATCACATCTGTGAGACTCAACAACCGGAGGCGGTATCGACACCTCAACCAGAAATAATCACAAACAACGATACAAACAACTACCTACAAGACATCGAACCCCAAAAGAGTGTGAACGAACAAGCAGAGTCAGAGGAATTGCAAATAGATGAAGTGATTGATATTAAAGAAGATACTACGCAACATGAAGCACCTACCGAGAAGCAAGAAATACAAGAAGTACAACCACACAAACCCCTTTCACTATTGCTATTTGAAAGCGAAAGCAACAACAACGACACAGTTAGAACAAAGACTATAACAACCGATTCAGAACGACTGGATATAAAAAAAGCATTTAGCATTGCGGATAAATTCAGGTTTCAAAGAGAACTATTTAATGGAAATGGAGAATATATGTCTTCTGTCTTAACCGAATTCAACAACATGAACTCTATCAACGATGCTATAAACCACATAACCATAACACTCAAATGGAATATGGAAAATCCTGCTACCAAAGATTTTATAAACTTACTGCGAAAACACTACAAATAGGCTTTAATACTCACTAAACACATGCTTCATCATAGCCTCTATTTATTAAAAAGATAAAAATTTTTGTTTAAAATATTTTTTTTTGCAAAAAATATGCTTAACTTTGTCGTTCAGAAGTGTAAAATACATTTTTACATCAATGTATTATAAAATCAATTTTTGTATGAATCGGACTACCAACATTTTTATACTTGCCATAGCAATATTTTTATCCAGTAGCCTATCTATGGTAGGTCAGGCAAACAAATACTATCTCAAAGTATGGGGAGCAGTGGGTTACTCCAACTTAATACACGATAAAATTGGCAATACCAACGAGTCGTTGGCAAAACCTATGGGAGGCATAGGCGGACTGACAGGGCTTGGATTTGAGTATCATCATAAGCGTTTTTTGTTTAGCATTGGAGGCGAGTTCGACTACAAAAACTCATACGAAAACTTTATGCCCTTTATACTACAAGTAGGTACAATCGTTGATAGTCAAAATAACCCTCTTTCGTTCTACGACATACCTAACCTTCCTGACAATGAACGACCCGTAATAAAAGATGGCACGGGTATGAGCGATACCGATGGCGAGAAATTTGCTATGCAATACAAATTCAAAGAGTATTCTGAATTTTATCAGATAGGATATGTCAATGTACCTTTGCAGTTTGGCATGAAATACTCCACAGGATTATACTTCCTCGCAGGAGGAAAATTTGGGTTAAACATCTGGGGAAAAGCCGACACCAAAGCCAAATTCACCACACGTGGGTTTTATCCACAAGCGATGTATCCGTTTCAGGATATGCCACAACATGATTTTAGCAGTTATAAATCGGGAAACAGCAATCCTGTTAAATTAAACTACAACATCATCGCTTCGGTAGAAGTGGGCAAAATGAAATTTTTCTATACCAAACGCACTCGTTTTCATTACCGTATAGCAGCTTTTGCCGATTATGGAGTTGGTGCTTACTTCGGTATGAACCCTTTGCCTTCGGCAGGAGACAATCTGCTCACAAATGTCGTTAGCAACGGCGACTTTATCGGTGTGCCAGGCATAAATGTTGCAGACAAAAACCTCACCGAAGTATCCATCATACAAAACAACTCTATACTGACGTCCACACAAGCAATAGACAAAAAGCTTTTTCCGCTTTTGGTGGGTATTAAGTTCACTTTGCTCTTCGACTTGGGCAACAAAGAACCTTGTAATTGCATCGAAGACTTTGAGCCTGTACGAGTTAAATACAGAAGAAGAAGGTAGTTTGTTTGCACACAATACAACAAGAAAAAATATAGTTATACAATAAATGGAGATTTTGCTGTTAATAGGATTATCGCTAATATTAGTAGCGTTTTTTGCAGGAACGGAGATAGCGTTCAACTCATCTAATCGTCTGATGGCACAGATAGACAATGCCTCGGAGTCGCTATCCAGCAAAATAATATCAATTTTTTACAAAAACTCAAGTCAGTTTATATCCACTATGCTTGTGGGAGGCAATATTGTCATAGTGATATTCTCTATTGCAATATCAAAATTTCTAGAGCCATATATCAACCAATACATAACGACTAATCCAATCATTACAAGCCTACTACACACCATAGTAGCAACTATAATAATAATATTTATAGGCGAATTCATACCTAAAACTATTTTCAGAAACAACTCCAATTTTTGGTTGAGACTTTTTTCGCCCATATCATTTTTATTCTATATTATACTGTACCCCATCTCTAAATTCTCGACAATGCTTTCGGTCGGTATTTTAAGATTGTTTGGCATAAAAATCAATACAAATAGTGAAACTGAGGCTTTCAACAAAGTTGATTTAAGTTTTTTGGTAGAACAAACCATCGAAGAGGCAGACCACAAAAACATTGATAATGAATTAACAATATTCAAAAACGCACTCGATTTCTCATCGATAAAACTGCGGGAATGTATAGTCCCACGCAATGAAGTATTGGCTTTGGATATAGACAGCACTTCGGTAGATGACATCAGGAATGCTTTTTCGGAATCAGGTTTCTCAAAAATTCCTATATACAAAGAAAATAGCGACAATATTATTGGCTACATCCATTCTTCAGACCTTTTTGTACCGACAGACAACTGGCGAAGTATGATAAGAAAAATTCCTATTGTGCCAGAGACTATGTCGGCAAATAAGTTAATGACGGTATTCCTTAAAGAAAAAAAAAGCATCGCATTGGTGATTGATGAATTTGGAGGAACGGCAGGAATAGTTACTTTTGAAGATATTTTAGAAGAGATATTTGGCGAAATCGAAGATGAACACGACATCAAAGAATATACTCTAAAAAAGATAAATGACAACGAGTATGAACTATCGGGGCGTTTGGAGATAGATACTATCAATAGACAACTGAAACTAAACATACCTGAAGATGACGAATATGTAACATTGGCAGGATTTTTGTTGCAGAAATATGAAAAGATACCAAAACTGAACGACTCAATAACAATAGGCGAATGGACTTTTAAGGTGTTGAAGGCAACCAACAGTAGGATAGAACTTGTATCGTTAATAGTTAATAAATGATATCGTCGCAAAATTCTGTTTTAGGAATAAAAATTATTTTTGTATCTTTGCAGACTTTTATTACTGAAATAATAATATAAATTAATAAACACAAAACAATATAATGGCAACATTAGGAAGAATCAGAAATCAAGGCGTTTTATTACTGATAGTGATAGGTGTAGCGCTGTTAATTTTCATTGTAACAGATTTTGTAAATAATGGTTCGGCTTTTTTTAGGGAACAAAATGCAAATGTAGGGTCAATAGATGGCGAAAAGGTAAAAGTAAACGACTTCTATTCAACAGTCGGTCAGATGCAGGACTTCTACCGTATAGAGAGAGGTCAAAACCTTGACGACAACACTTCAGAGCAAATAAGACAAGAGGCTTGGAATCAAACTGTTATGCAAAAACTCATAGAAAAAGATGCCGAAAGCATAGGTATGGTGGTCTCAAATCAAGAACTTACGGATTTGACTATTGGCAACAATCCAAGTCCTATGATTGCTATGCGTCCTATGTTTAACAACGAACAAACTGGCAAATTTGACCCTGCCCGTGTAGTAAGTTTCATCAAAGAACTTGACAATCCACAGTTCATTCAAAATATTGGAGCAGAGAAGGCAGATATGTGGAAAAATTATTGGCAATTTTTAGAAACCAATATTAAATACCGTTCATTGTATGACAAATACAATACTTTACTGTCAAAATCTATCGTAACCACAGACAAAGACCTTGAATACCTACATTTGGAAAACAAATACCATGTTAATCTAATATACGTATCAAAACCATATTTCTATGTACCTGACGATAAAGTAACGGTAGAAGATAGCGAAGTAAAAGCCCTTTACGAAAAGCATAAAGAACAATATCGTCAAAAAGAGAGTTTTGCAAACATTGATTTTGTACTATTCCCAATTGTACCGTCCGAAGAAGACATTGAGGTCGTAAAAAAGAGCATCTATTCAATAGCATCTACTTTTGCATCTATACCAGAAAACGATTTATTGGATACAGTAAACTACAATTCAGATGTACCATACAAAGATGTCTATCTCTCTAAGCAAGATGTGCCGTATGACTTACAAGAATTTGCTTTTGGCAAAGACCAACCAACAGTTTATGGACCAGAGTTTAAGAATAACACATTTACTTTAGCACGACTATCTGCTATAAAATATGCAGCAGACTCTGTGAAGTTGAGTATGATAGCAATACAAGACGCTACCCCAGAGGCGACAAAAATGAAGGCTGACTCTGTATTGATGTTGGCAAAGACAGAACCTTTTTCACAACTTGCCACTAAGTACTCATTGGATAAATCATCTGCCTCTCGTGGCGGAGATATAGGCTGGGTGCGTGAGATAGCATTAGAGCCAAATATGGCACAAAAGATTTTTGAAGCACAACTCAACACCCCATTTATAATATCACAGGGAGGAGTATCTACCATATTTATGGTAACAGAAAAAACCAAGCCAGTAAAAAAAGTTAAACTAGCTGTGATAGAACGCACTGTAACACCAAGCAAAAGTACTCAATCTAAAATATTTCAAGAAGCCAAACAGTTGGCTGGTAATAGTCAAAATACAGAAGGGTTCCGTAAGTTAGCCAAAGAAAAAGCATATCAAGTGATACCTGCACAAAATATCACACGCAATCAACCTCGTCTCAACAATATGGCAAATACTCGCCAAATCATTCGTTGGATATTTGACAATAAACCTAATACTATCTCTGATGTATTTGAGTGCAACGAAAACCTTATTGTAGCAAACATAAAAGCAATAAACAACGATGAGTATATTCCTTTTGAAGATGTAAGACCATCGCTATTGGCAGAGGTTCGCAACCATAAAAAGTTTGATATACTAAAATCAGAGATGGAAGGTAAAAGCATAGAACAGTTGCAAACCAATGGCTTTAAGGTTGATACCGTCAAAAACCTAACCTTTGCATCATCTACAGCAATGCCTATTGGCTATGAACCAAAACTAATAGCAAAAGCGCCATATGCTGAAGTAACAGCATTATCTACGCCACAAGAGGGAAAATCTAATGCCTTTGTCTTCAAAGTATATAGTCAGTCTACAGTAGGCGATGTGAAGAGCGGTGATGAGCAAAACGAGATAATGGCTAAAATCAAATCAAGCAATCAAAACATTTTCTACTTTATGATAGAAGCCCTCAAAAAGGCAAAAAATGTTAAAGATGAAAGATATAAATTCTTGTAAAAAGTAGTAGTTACTTCCATAAAAAAGAGCCATTACCATATATCGGAGTGGCTCTTTTTTATGGACAATATTATTCCATTGTTCAACATCGTTAATAACATATTTTTCACTATCTTTGTCTATTACAAAAATTAAATTATTCGCATATCCAAAATGAGTGAAACTATTGCCTTTGTATCGGGGTGGCTTGCTCCGATGTTTGTAATATTAAGTTTTTTACTAAAAAAAGTAGAGCATATAAGAGCCGTAAATTTAATTGGTTCTATACTATTTATCATCTATGGCATCACAAATGGTATACTCTACCCTATTATCATACCAAACATTATACTTGCTGGTGTGCAAATATATTTTCTAATAAAAAAAATTAAGTAGTAATTCGACAGTATCTTATCTTCTAAAAATAGAAAAATTCACATTCCCATATCGCCTGACATCAAGGATATTAGGGTGTTTGTCGAACGATTGATGTTTAGAGTGTTCCAGCACCAAACACCCTCCCTCTTTTAGCAAATCACTATCAAAAACCGTTTGTGGAATATCGACTATCTCTCGCATCTGATATGGCGGGTCAGCAAAAACCAAATCATACTTACAAGATGCCTTATCCAAGAACTTAAATACTTCGCTACGATAGACATATAGATTATCTATTTTTAGTTTTTGGCAAGTCTTTTTTATGAAATCAATCTGCGTAAGGCTCATTTCAATGGCAGTAACGCTCTTTGCCCCACGAGAAATAAATTCATAACCGATGCTTCCTGTTCCAGCAAAAAGGTCAAGCACCTCCAATCCTTCAAAATCAATATAGTTGCTTAAACTACAAAAAAGCCCCTCTTTGGCAAAATCTGTTGTGGGACGAGCCGTTATATTCTTGGGTGGGTCAAACCTTATCCCTTTGAATTTTCCGCTGATGATACGCATGTTTTATAATGTTTTTATTTATAGAAAAAATGCCACACAAAGATAAAACATGATAGATACAAAAATGCCTCTTAAATAGTTCCATTTATCGAACATATTTAGTAAAAAAACGGCTATAAAATTGGGTATCATTGATACTAAAACCAAATTTGCCAATATATTTGTGGTGCGAAAAAAACTCAATACATCTGACAGTTTGTCGTCTCCATAATAGAATGTTTTATAAAACAGAGAGGCAAACAACAGTGGCACTAGCAACCCTAAAAAAAGAGCCAATATAAATTGCATTATAGGTCGTTTAGGCAAAATCGTCATTATATCAATGAATATCAAGTGTTTTCAGCACCTCATAATCAGTCAAATCGGTCTTCACAGGTTGCACTGATATATAGCCATTATTCAAGGCATACTCATCGGTGTCTGTTGCAGTTGGTTCTTGGTCTGCAAATGAGCCTGTCAGCCAATAACACTTTTTACCAAATGGAGTATCGGCAGAGATAAATTCATTATTCCATATCCCAGACGACTGACGGCACATTTTTATACCTTTTACATCTCCTTTGGGGGCATTTACATTCAGACAAACTCCCTTTGGCAAAGGATTGGCAATCACTTGCGAGATTATCTTGTCAAAAAACGGAATTGCTTTTGAAAAATCCGCATCTTCCATATAGTCGCACAAAGAAAAGCCGATACTACTCTTGTTATGCAATGCCCCTTCTATGGCTGCTCCCATTGTGCCTGAATAGACTATGTTTATAGACGAATTAGAGCCATGATTGATACCTGAGAGGACAATATCTGGTTCTACATCAACTCCTGGCAGCTGATTAGACATTGCCAAAATCACACAATCGGTAGGCGTGCCCGTACACGACAATATACGAAGTCCGTCTTCATTATGCAACTCTGTATATAACAATGGCAAAGTAACTGTCAAGGCACTCGACTGACCTGAACGAGCCTTGTCTGGTGCTACCACCAAGACATCACCATATTTTCTTGCCAATTCGGTAAGTACTTTGATACCACGAGAATTAACCCCATCATCGTTTGTAACTAATATAAAAGGCTTTTTCATTACATTTTTTTTTTAAAGAATAAAATATTAACTGTTATTCTACCACATACAATCGAACATTGTCCATATCAAATTACCAAGTTCCCAAGCACTATCAGTTGCCTTTGTGGCTGATTTATTGCTAAAATCGGTCAATAACTTAGTTATATTATCATACTCCCTATTTTTATACAATTGTAGAGCAGTGTGTTCTATATTGTTTGTGCCTTCGATAAACTCTTTTTGCAATGGTCCAAACTCTTTGTCTATCACAGGCGACATATCGCCCCAGCGTTTAGCCGCAATAGTGCCGAGTCTATTGAATATCCACCAAGCAGCATCACGAGAAAATCCTGTTACTCGACCATCTGTCTCGTAGTTTTTAGGCATTTTAGTGATCGAACTATAAAACGGCACATATATCGAAGATGCTACATTGTCGAGTGCCAACCACAAAAGTCCTCCTATTTCATCAGGAATATGCTCTCTGCACTGTATTATCGTAGCATAAATAGTAAAATATACGGCAATTGTTCTCTCTCCACGCCAATGCCAACCGCCATTAATTTTCATCAATTTAAGTTCATCTGACTTCATAAATGGATTTGCCAAAGGCGACATCACAGTCTTCCCTTCCGAGTTGGTAACAGTAAGATTTTTCCTCATATCATATTCAGTACCTTGATAATGGTCTTTGAAAACTTCCATCATTTTTTCTCTTGTAACAGGCACATCGGGTTTGACCGAGAAAGGATAATTCTCTTGGTTTGGGTCAAGCCTCAACGATGGAGCAAGGAGATCAAACACTCGCCACTCACGCCTTCTACACGCAAGGCTCGTGCGAGTTGTTGGAGCATAAGCGTATGCAAAACGGAATGGCTCACCCGACTTTTTGTTCCAAAAACCCATCTCTTCAGCAACAGAATAAATATTCTTTGATGCCATAAAATGATTTTTATCTTTCAAATTGATTTGACGGATAGTAGAGGCATTGGCATTTACTGCGACATGGTCATCAGGCACTCTCTGTGCTACCCAGACTGCACCTATTTTATCTTTACCGGGTCCTACTATTTCGAGGTGCCACACTTCATTTTTGTCGGCAATGGTCAATACTTCACCAAAATCATTCCAACCATATTTCTCCAATAGTTCACCTGCCATAGCAATTGCACCACGGGCAGTAGAGCATCTCTCCATCATCAATTCACAAAGGGCTGTACAGTCTATCAACCCTTTGTCTGACTGCATCTCTTTTCGTCCGGTGAATGTTGATTCGCCTATTGCAAGTTGTTTTTCGTTAAGACAAGGATATGCCGTAGCAAAATATTTGTAGGTATGTGCTACCTGCGGGATATCTCCTGTTTTGACAAAAGTATATTTTTTCATCTTGCCATACTCATCTTTTTCGGGGACGATACGCCTATAAAGAGTCTTGATTGCCTCTTTGGAGTGATCTTTTGCTTGGACAATAAACACATTAGTACGAGTACGACCGCTATCGTCTGTATGAGAAGTCATTACAGAACCGTCAGCAGACGCTTTTTTACCAACGGTAATAGTGGTACACTCCAATGTTTCGCCAAAACTATTATCCATTTCGTCTCTATTTTGTGCTTTTACCAAAAAAGGCAACACAGAGATAGCCACAATCAAATAATATACTTTTTTCATAATATATATCGATTTTTATCGTGAAATTTATATTTCGTTATTCTCAATCTTTTCGTGCATAAATTTAGCAGCTCTTCTACCATCTCCCATAGCGAGTATCACTGTTGCACCACCACGAACTATATCACCACCGGCAAAAATAGTTGGTATAGAAGACTGCATAGTATCATCATCTACTACGATGGTATCCCATTTTGTAATATCAAGCCCACTCACAGAACTTGGGATAAGTGGATTTGGCGACACTCCTACGGCAACTACAACAGTATCTACATCTACAGTTACTGTTTGCCCCTCCAAAGGTATTGGCGAACGCCTACCCTTTTCGTCTGGCTCTCCGAGTTCCATTTTTTGCAATATCATCTGTTTTACTCTACCCTTTTCGTCCCCTATATACTCTATCGGATTGTGTAAAGTTAAGAACTCTACCCCTTCCTCTTTGGCGTGTTTTATCTCTTCGAGACGAGCAGGCATTTCATCTTCGGAACGCCTATATATAATCATTGCCCTATCAGCACCGACCCTCAATGCTGTACGCACAGAGTCCATAGCAGTGTTACCGCCTCCTATTATAGCGACATTTCTACCACTTAAAACAGGAGTGCTACTATCAGCAGACCTCCTTGCTCCCATAAGGTTGATACGAGTCAAATACTCATTGGAAGACATTATTCCATTGAGATTTTCGCCTTTGACATTCATAAAACGGGGCAATCCCGCACCTGACGCAACAAATATTGCTCTGAACCCTTGCTCTTTGAGTTCATCTATTGATATTGTCTTACCAACCAAACAGTTTTTAATGAATTTAACACCTATCTTCTCCAAAGTATCTATCTCAACATCGATTACAGAATTAGGCAACCTAAATTCTGGTATTCCATATTTTAGCACCCCTCCTATCTCGTGTAATGCTTCAAAAACAGTTACATCATATCCATATTTTGCCATATCGCCAGCAAAAGACAATCCAGCAGGACCAGAACCAGCCACCGCTATCTTAATTCCATTCTTATTTTTTATTTCTGGTATCGATATTTTGCCTGATTCCCTTTCGTAGTCGGCGGCAAATCGTTCGAGGTAACCTATGGCAACAGGTTCTTTACCCATTTTTTTATGTACACAAAGAGATTCGCACTGTTTTTCCTGAGGACACACTCGACCACATACAGCAGGAAGTGCTGAGGTCTGCTTAAGCACTCTGGCGGCATCTAATATATTACCTGCCTCGATATTTTTCACAAAAGATGGTATATCTATCCCCACAGGACAACCTTGTGTGCAGGTTGGCTTTGGACAATCAAGACATCTTTTAGCCTCATTGACAGCCTCTTCTAATGTTAATCCCTGATTGACCTCTTCAAAGTTTTTACTACGGATTTTAGCATCTTGCTCATTCATTTCTACTCTTTGAATAGATGCTCTCTCTTTACCCGAGAGGCTCTTTTTCAACTCTTTACGCCAATCATTGATAGTTTGTTGTGTCTGCATTTTTATAGTAATTAAATTGTTGTTTAAACAAATTGAATATTATTATCAAAAATCAATGCCAATACCTTATTATCGATACTGGTATATAATTTGTATTATTTATAAAAAAAATTTTTTTATTTGTATCTGAATGATATTCTACCTTTTGTAAGGTCATATGGAGACATTTCTACCTTTACCTTATCACCAGGTAGTATGCGAATATAGTGCATACGCATTTTGCCAGATATATGTGCTATTATTTCGTGTTCGTTTTGTAGTTTCACTCGAAACATTGCATTAGATAAGGCTTCTAATATTGTGCCGTCTATCTCTATTGCTTCTTGTTTTGCCATAGATAAATTTAATGTTTTATATTCTTATTTAATCATTTATTTGATATTTTTCAAAGCCTCTTCGATAATGGAAAAATCAGTTAATTCCTCTGCTTTGCCTTTACGAACCACCACTGCTTTTTCGTAGTGAGCAGCCCATTTTAGGTCTCTGGTAAAAGCCGTCCAGCCATCTTGGTCTATTGCAATATGATGTTTACCCAGATTTATCATCGGCTCTATACATATTACCATATTGGATTTGAGCATTGGTCCTTGACCTCGTCTGCCATAGTTAGGTACTTGTGGGTCTTCGTGCATCTCTCTTCCTATACCATGCCCAACCATTTCTCTGACACAAGAGAATCCCTCTTTTTCGCAGTAGGTTTGTACGGCATTGGATATATCGCCAATACGATTACCTACAATAGCTTTTTCTATGCCTTTTTGCAACGATTCTTTTGTTATTTTCAACAAATGCTTAACATCATCTGCCACCTCACCAACGGCAAAAGTATAGGCACTATCGCCTATAAATCCATGTTTGCGAGTGCATAGGTCAATAGATATTATATCCCCTTCTTGCAATATATTTTTATCGGAAGGGATACCGTGTACTACAACTTCATTTTTAGACATACAAGTTGCATTCGGATAGCCAAAATATCCTTTACAAGGTGTTTCTGCACCGTGGTCTTTTACAAACTCTTCTGCGAGTCTGTCGAGATATAGAGTTGACACTCCCGGTTGCACCAAAGGAGCAAGCATAGCCAATGTTTTAGATACCAAGAGGCAATTTTCTCGGATAAGTTCTATCTCTTCTTCTGTTTTAAGATATATCATTAATACAAAGATGTCTTTAATTTGTATTCATAAAAAAATGTGTCTGCAAAATTAATACTTTTTCATCAAAATAAAAATAAACGCCAAACAATATTATATTTAACTATCCTTTTCCTCATCTTTTTTGTATGGAAAAAGTCGGTCTATGCCTCTGATGACAAAATAAAATACTGTCATAAAAAGGAACACTCCGGCAATGCCAATACCTGATATTTCTAATGCTTTATAAAAATCTATACTCATAACTATATATTATTTTTTTCTACAAAAACAACGGAACTAAAAGAAGTATCAATCCCCCAACTATCACAGAGCCTATTTGCCCTCCGACATTGGCACTTATAGCGGGCATAAGGAGATAATTATGTTTATCTTCTTTGAGACCCATACTATGTATAACTCGTGCCGACATAGGGAATGCGGATATTCCACACGCTCCTATCATAGGATTTATCCTCCTATTTTCAGGCAAGAACCTATTCATTAGTTTTGCAAATAAGACACCTCCTGCCGTATCAAACACAAAAGCAAATATACCCAAACCAAGCACCATCAATGTATCAAGACGCACAAACTTATCGCCTGTCATAGTACTTGCAATGGTTATCCCCAAAAGAATTGTTATTAGGTTAGCCAACTCTTTTTGTGCTGTTTGCGACAAACTGTTGAGTACGCCACACTCTCTGATAAGATTTCCAAACATCAAGAAACCAATAAGAGCCAACGATGACGGTGCGATTAGACCAGCTAAAACTGTTATAGCTATTGGAAAAATGATTAATGTGGTACGAGAGACTTTTTTGTTAGCATCGAATTTCATTCGCATCTTGCGTTCTTTTGTTGTAGTAAGAGCCTTGATGACCGGCGGTTGAATAATTGGCACTAATGCCATATAAGAATATGCTGCCACAGATATAGGACCAAGCAAATCTTTCGCCAACTGAGTAGCAACAATTATAGATGTTGGACCATCGGCAGCTCCTATGATACCTATTGCAGCAGCCTCTTTTATGTCGAATCCAACAGCAGTTGCCAAAACCATTGTCATAAAAATGCCAAATTGTGCTGCCGCTCCAAAAAGAAGCAGTATGGGACGCTGAAACAGTGGAGAAAAGTCTATCATCGCACCAATGGCAACAAAGATAAGTAGCGGAAAAACTTCCGTAATAATTCCTGCCCTAAAAAAGACATCTAATGCCCCTATAATAACATTTCCTTCTGGGTCAGTCTGTGTCAGTGCCGCCGAAAAAGGGATATTTACCAATATAGCACCAAAGCCTATTGGCAACAATAATGTAGGCTCATATTGTTTGTTGATAGCAAGAAATATCAATACTACCCCTATCAGTATCATAACTAAATTTTGCCAAGTCATTCCTGCTATGGCAGGCATCAATTGCGAAAATTCCATAATGCGTATATTTTATTAATAATCAAAATATTTTACAAAGATATTATTTTTTATAAAAAAACTCCCTTTTGCCTACTTTACAAAAGAGAATTTCTATCTTGTTGTTTATACTAAATACACTTTTAAGACTTCACTCTTCCCACATACGAACCATTTCTTGTATCTATCTCTATGACTTCGCCTTCGCTGATGAATAGCGGAACTCTGACAGTAGCTCCCGATTCGACTGTGGCTGGTTTGAGAGTATTTGTGGCGGTGTCGCCTTTCAGCCCCGGCTCGGTATATGTTACAGCCATCTGCACTTTTGTAGGCATATCGGCAAAAAGCACTGTGTCGGTCGAAGAATCAAGCACCACCTCAAGCACCATACCTTCGAGCATATAATCCACCCCATTTATCAAATTATGTGATATTGGATACTGCTCAAATGTCTCTTGGTTCATAAATATATAATTATCTCCTTCTTTGTATAGATACTGATATGGACGGCGTTCTACACGAACATCTTCGAGTTTTTCGCCAATATTAAACCTACGGTCTAAAACTCTACCATCTACCACATTTTTAAGGGTGGTACGCATAAAAGTATTCCCTTTGCCCGGTTTTACATGCAAAAAATCAACAACAAAATATAGTTGCCCATCCATTCTAATACAAGTTCCGTTCTTAATGTCTTGTGCGTTCATCATAATTATTATAAATATATGTTTTTTTGAAAAATAAATGATTTATTGTATTTGCTGAAAAACAAACAGACTACAAAGATAATATTTTTTTGTTGTTTACAAACAGCCTTCAAGCAATACGACTTAGTTTATCTTTGTATTATTGCATTATAGATATTAATTTTGCATATTTATATTTCTTTAACTGCACAAAAATATGTTTTTTGTTGCAAAAACAAAGAAACTGTTTATTATATTTGACTTTAAGAGACTTCAACTCTATGCTTTCAACGAAACTCATACGCAGATATTTGACCCTATTGTCGATACTTTTGACAATATCTTGCACAAAACAATCTATCACATTGCAAGAAGGCGACCTATTATTCAAACAACAGATAGACGACACCTTCTCGGAGGCAATAGTATCTTCGACCACAAGCATTGGCGACTACAAATTCAATCATGTTGGTGTGGCACTCTGTGAACAAGACGAATGGTTTGTGGTAGAAGCGATAACAAAAGGCGTAAGTAAAACCACCCTTAATGAGTTTTTAGGCGACAGCTCTATTGTGGTTGTCGCTCGTCTATTGCCAGAATACACGAAAGATATACCCTCAGCACTTGACAACGTAAAACGACAAATAGGCAAACCATACGATAATTTTTTTTCGCACAACAACGATGCTTATTATTGCAGTGAATTGATACAACTGTTTTTCCTACACGATGGCTTACCTATCTTTACTCCTATCAGAATGACATTTAGAGATAAAGAGACAGGAGAGTTCCCAACATATTGGCAAGAGCATTTTACAAAATTAAACACCATAATACCAGAAGGAGAACTGGGGTCTAATCCTGGAGACTTATCTAAATCTGACAAAATAATGATTATCGGCAAAATAAATCCATAAGACAGCACTATTCTTTAAACAAAAATTCATCTTTGAAATTGACCAAAAATAATTTTTGACGACACCTCGTAAATGCCGTATATAGCCATTGTAAAAACTCTTTATTTTGCATCTCTGGAGTCAGGTATCCACAGTCAATATAAACATGTTGCCACTGTCCGCCCTGTGCCTTATGGCAGGTAATAGCATACGAAAACTTTATCTGCAAAGCATTAAGATACTCGTTTTTACGCATCTCCATATATCTTTTTCGCTTATTGCCTATATGGTCATAATCTTTCTGCACCTCTTCAAAAAGTTTCTTGTAGACAGCATCATTATCTCTTGGAGTTGCGGTAGATATGCTATCCAGCAATATACGGCAATCTATTTCAGTATCATAATCGAGCAACTGAATGGTGGCATCTGCAAAACGGAATCCATACATCTCAATATGTCGTTTAATACGAACTATTTGAGCAACATCACCATTTGCAATAAAATTGATGCTATCGTATTTTTCTGACCAAAAATAGTTGTTCTTTACGACCATCACCAAATCGGAGTTTGATAGTTCGGACTCTCGTTGCAACACCTGATTGCGTATCCCTTGATTGAAGATATTGGCTCGTTTGTTAGAACGACAGACTACAATAACATTCTCTTCACCAACATCTCTATAAGAGGAATATATAGAGTCTATCAATTCTGCCCCTGAGATATGCTCCAAATCCGGGAAATGTATATATATTTGAGGATGCTCATATATTGGCTTTTCCAATATTGTTCGTATGTGCGTAGCATTGGCAAGTATTCCGCTATCGGCAGCCTGTCTGACTACATCTGTAAGCAAAAACTCATTCACTTCAAGCCCAAACCCTTCGAGCGTATGTCTATCAAGGGCAGGTGAATAATCCTGTCCTACGGGCAACAATTGTGCTGTGTCGCCCAATAATATCATTCGACAATTAGTGCCTGAATATATATACTCTATTAAATCATCAAGCAGTCTGCCCGAGCCAAACGAACTACTTTCAGAATAGCCATCACCTATCATAGAAGCCTCATCTACAAGGAATAGCATATCTCGTCCTCTGTTGTAGTCGAGTACAAACTGTGAATCACTTACCGATTTTTGCCGATATATTTTTTTATGAATAGAGGTTGCTGACTGTTCGGAGTATAGAGAAAAAACCTTTGCTGCTCGACCCGTTGGAGCAAGAAGTGTAGTCTGTTGCTCTAGGTCTTTCATCGCTCTTACCAAAGCACTTACGATTGATGTTTTGCCTGTACCGGCATACCCTTTTAGCAGAAAGCACTGCATTTCTCTTCTATCGGCACAAAATTTAGCTAATGCCTCGACACACTCCAACTGCTCGGCTGTTGGGGTAAACGGCAAATGCTCTAATATCTTATTTTGTAAAAATTTATATAACATAAGTTTTTGTATGCAACACGTTTTTTGTTGCTAAATTAATAAAAAATAAAGTAACGGAAATATTTCACAACTCAACCCCAAAATTCAACAATTCAGCCAATTTCAATTTTCTACAATCAACTTATCTCGTAATTTTGTGGTGTTAATTAACAATAAATCATTTATTAATTCATTAAAATCACAAGATTATGAAACGA
>PDWI01001113.1_pt1 | contig 43548 bp, 47 predicted proteins | sample 1430891 | NCBI WGS metagenome assembly PDWI01 (sample SAMN01162508, study PRJNA174530) | Oral metagenome, whole genome shotgun sequencing project. | biome: Marine environment; feature: Marine mammal; material: Swab sample of the gingival sulcus; isolation source: swab sample of gingival sulcus... | reverse complement strand
GTTTGATATCTCGTCAGTGGTTACCGCCCCTATGCTGATATCGTCGGCGACAATTGTGTTTGGTGCGATCTTGGCGGATGTGATTGCATCGTCTGCAATTTTCGCTGTGGTAATGGCATCATCTTCTATGGTTGCCACTCCTGTGTTCGTAATGGTTACATCCCCACCCATGGTAACACCAGTGGCTACATTGGATGCATTGCCGACATAAATCTCACCATTGCTTAATGTACTGATCGTTCCGGTAGCATTGTCCACATAGGTTTTTACGGCATTCTGGGTAGGGAAGAGGACGGCAGAATTGCCTAAGGCCGTATCATCCGATTTATTGGCAGCGTCTTCCTTGGTGCCAATAGCCGTGGTATTTGCGTTAATGGCACTGGTATTCGTGCTTATGTTCCCCGAATTGACCGTTATGGCATCACTATTGGTCTGTATATTCCCGGCATTGGTGCCAATACCCCCTGCATTTGCAGCAATGGCATCGGTATTTCCCTGAATGGCAGTTAATACGGGGGTATTGTCATAAAATGCCCCGCCGTCAATACCAATCGTAATGTCATTGCCGGTATCCCCGCTTATAATATCCGCATTGGTGATATAACCCACCGTATTTGAAAGGTAGTCCTCTACCTCTATATTGTTCAAGGCCAGCACCCCAACCGCGTTTTCCTCGAGTTCGTTCGTTCCCACGGCATTGTTGCCTATTTTATCCTGTCCTATGCTGTTGTTCTGAATGTCATTCCCATTAATGCCCCCATCCACGATATGTTCGGTACGGATACTGTTCGGGGCCACCTCGATATGGTTGTCCTCCCCATTGGGGGTTATGACCAAAGTACTTCTTGTATTGACAAAAGGTTCTGTGGTCAGGTTGGGAATACCGCCTACTTCCTCACAGATATTGATCCATTCGGTACCATTGTAATAATGTACACATTGTAGGTCGGTATTATAGACCACAGCACCGGGCAGGGGGGTAATGGCATTCATCTCCTCCGTATTTACACGGGTAACCACCAAGACCCGGGAACGACTTTCGAGTTCCAGTACCGATGAAGGGTCAATGGCCTGGGGATTGTCCCCGATCTTGATCTGGCCTTTGGCCTTTGTTGCGAATAAAAGCCCCAAAACCACTAAAAAAAGTGTCCTTTTCATATGTTTGTCTTAATTACTTCCTTGGTCGATCCTACCTCCCCCAATTAACCCATTCCTTAGGGAGCGGATTTGGCTCCCTTGGTCTCGGGGTCTATAGCCCCCCTGGTTTGTCCCTTTTTCCTACTATTCATATCGTTCGTAAAGAGTATTTTCTTTGACAGACCATTCAGGTTGGGAATCAACAAAAATAGGATTATATCAATACACGGCTAACTTTACAGGATAAAATAATCGCTTATTGGGTTGAAGGGTCAATATATAGGAGGGTAAATACCTTAAATCAATTGTTTTTATAGGTTTTGGTAAAACCAGCTCCTTTTTTTGCATGTTAAGGGCAAATTAACAAAAGTTTACGGCTTACTCCTTTTATAAACCGTTTAGTTGTATTTTCTTTATATCCTCTAAAATTAGCTTGATGAAAGAATTCCTATTCTCCGTATGTTGTTTGTTGTTTATTGGCACAGGGTTTTCCCAGGATAATGACGGTCGGAACTTCCTCAGGGGGCAGGTGCTTTACCGCAATAGTTTCGTGCCCAATGAGAATGTGATCAATACCACGGCCCAAAGTGCGACGATCACCAATGCCAAAGGGGAGTTTGTAATCCGGGTAAAAGTGGGTGATGAGTTGGTTTTTACCGCTATAAATTACCAATTACGGGTAGTGCCCGTTACCGGGGATATCATACGAAAGGGAAGATTGGTTGTAGAGGTGAATGAAAAGGTGACCGAATTGGATGAAGTAGTGGTTACACCGGAACAACAGAAAAAGTTCCTTCAGGTAAAGAACGAACAATTCAAGAAGTATGAGTATGAGGATGATGGCTCCAGTGTTGTCGAGAATATCGCCATGCCCGAATACCAAAGAGGGATGAAAGACGGTATCAATTTCGTGAATATCTTTAAGGCGTTGGTAAATTCCAATAAGACTACAGAGGAAAAGCGACCTCCACTCAAGTTGAGTCAGGTAATACGTCAAGTGTACGATGATGGGTTTTTTGTGAACGACCTAAAACTTCCCCAGGACAAGATCGATGCCTTTTTGGTCTATTGTGACTATCAGATGCCTGCCCGTACCTTGTTGAAGAAGGAGAATGAATTCCAATTGATCGATTTTCTGGTCAATAACAGTAAAACCTTCCTGAACCAAATCGATGCAGAGGAGTAAGCTACTTCTTTCCTTATTTTTAGTACTGGGGGCTGGTGTAGGTGCACAGAACTTGCCAAACAAAAGAATTGAAGGTAGGGTCTACAGTGATAACGGTGATGTGGCCGCTATCCATGTATTGAACGTTACCTTGAAAAAAGCCTCGATTACCGATCAGGACGGTTTCTTTACGATTACTGCCAGATTGAACGATACCTTGGTGTTTTCGGGGGTACAGTACAAACGAAAGAGCATGTGTGTCACCCAGTCCGTATTGGAAAGTAAGTTGCTCTATATACCTATGGAAGAGGTTCTTACCCAACTCGATGAGGTTGTTGTAATGCCCTATAACCTTACCGGGGATATGGCTACCGATCTTGGCCGTACCATTATTGATCCCGTAGTTACTTCCTCAACCTTGGGGTTGCCCAATGCCAATATCAAGTTGCCTACCCAGGCCGAACGGGAACTGTTTGCGGCAACTGCCAACCCTTTTATGTCTTTTGACCCTTTGATCAATGCGATTTCCGGTCGTACCAAAATGTTGAGACAGCGGTTGGCAAGAAATCGGAAATACGAACGAACCCAACGGGTACGGACCTTTTATGCGGATTCACTTTATACGATCGAGTTTAAGATCCCCCAAGAAAATATCGATGACTTTATGTATTTCTGTGAGGTGGATCCTGCCTTTCAGATGCTGGTCGATGGTCATGACCGATTCAAGATCTGGGAATTCATGAGGAAGAAGAGTTTTGCCTATAGGGAGAACAATGGGTTGGATTGAATAACAATCTGGCATAAGGATTGTTTGGTTTTTATTAAAATTTTTGGAAAATGAGGTTTTTGAAAAGAAGTTTGGTGGTATTGCTTTTGCCTTTGCTCGCATTTGCGGTGGCCCACAAGTTTTATCTGAGTGTCACCAATGTCACCTATTCCGAAAAGGATCAGGCTGTACAGATTACCTCACGAATATTCATCGATGATTTTGGGGACGTCCTCGAAGAGCGGTATGGTATAGAACCAGATCTGGCGACCCAAACGGAATCCCGATCGGCCGATACCTACATCGAAAAATACCTAAGGTCCAAATTCTTGGTCTACATCAATGGAGAGCAACAACAGTATGACTTTTTGGGAAAGGAATACGACAAGGATATTATGGTCTGTTATATCGAGGTCCCCAAGGTAGCTGCAGATAGTATCAGGTCCATCTCCGTTCAGAACGAAATACTTACCGACCTTTTTGAAGGGCAGCAGAACGTGGTCCATTTCAAGATTTTGGGCCGAAAGAAAAGTTTCGTCCTTATCAGGGAGAATAATAAAGGAATGTTAAAAATGTAACAAATTTTATCCAACAGGCAAAAAAACTTTAATTTACTCTTTCGTTTAATCTATTCAATTATATATATGCATAGAATCAAGTATTGTTTCGTATCGATTTTCCTCTTGTTTGCGACGGTTATGACCGCACAGGAGGTTGAACAGGGTGGAAAAGAACCTGGGCACACCAACCAAAGTAGGTTCAGGCAGATGTACCAGGAGTTCGCAACCCCGAATACGTATCGTTCCGCATCAGGAACACCAGGTCCTGATTATTACCAGCAACAGGCTGATTATAAGATGGATATTGAGTTGGATGATAAGAATACCAAGATCTATGGTACAGAAACCATAACGTATACCAATAACTCCCCGGACAATCTCGAATTTCTTTGGTTGCAACTGGATCAGAACGTAAGGGCCAAGGATAGTAAGTCCCCCTTGAGGGATGGTGGTGAGGCTCCTATGGCCGAACTACCGGAAAGTTTTGTCGGTAAATATTTGAAACAACCTTTTGATGGGGGGTTCAATATAGAATATGTAAAAGACGATTCTGGGAATCCCTTGCCCTACACCATTAACCAAACCATGATGCGGATAGATTTGCCCGAAGCGCTAAAGAGTAAGGGACAGGTCTCGTTTTCGGTCAAATGGTGGTATAATATTCCCGATCATACCATCGATAGGGCACGGTCGGGATATGAGTATTTTCCAGAGGACGGCAATAGGTCTTATGTGATCGCCCAGTTCTTTCCTAGGATGGCGGTGTACAGTGATGTAGAGGGTTGGCAGAACCATCAATTCTGGGGTCGTGGTGAATTTGCCCTTCCTTTCGGTGATTATGAAGTGAACATTACCGTACCGGCAGACCATATACTCGATGCGACAGGGGAACTTCAGAATAGGAAGGAAATGTTTACCAAGGAAATGATGGATCGCTACGAAAAGGCAAAAAAATCATATGACAAACCTATAATTATCGTGACCCAGGCCGAGGCCGAGGCTGCTGAGAAAGGTTTTTCCGAGAAAAAGAAAACGTGGAAGTTCAAGGCCAAGAATGTAAGGGATTATGCTTTTGCCACCTCCCGAAAGTTCATTTGGGACATGCAGGCCGTTAAAATGGGTAAAAGGGATGTAATGGCCGTTTCCCTATACCCTAAGGAAGGAAACCCGTTATGGGAAGATTATTCCACAATGGCTGTGGTGCAGACGTTGAAGACCTATTCAGAGCATACTTTTGATTATCCTTATTCCAAGGCCATATCCGTACATGCAAAAAACCAGGGAATGGAATACCCTATGATCTGTTGGAATTACGGAAGGCCCAACGAGGATGGTAGCTATTCCGATCGTATAAAATATGGTATGATCAGTGTGATCATTCACGAAGTTGGGCATAACTTCTTCCCTATGATCGTAAATTCCGATGAGCGTCAATGGGGATGGATGGATGAAGGTTTGGATAGCTTTATGCAGTATTTGGCCGAACAGGCATTTGGGGAGGAACATCCGGATGTTATAGCCCCCAATAAAGTGTATCCTTCAAGAAGGGTAGGCCCTAGTAAGATCATCCCCTACATGAGTGGGGACCAAAGTGCAATGGCGCCTATCATGTCGAATCCCGAGAATGTATACCAATTGGGTGCCAATGCCTACGCTAAGCCTGCCACGGCCCTTGATATCCTAAGGGAGACCGTTATGGGTAGGGAATTGTTCGACCATGCTTTTAAAACCTATGCCCAGCGATGGAAGTTTAAACACCCAACCCCCGAGGATTTTTTCAGGACCATGGAAGATGCTTCTGCTGTTGATCTGGATTGGTACTGGAGAGGGTGGTTTTATTCTACCGATTATGTTGATATAGGGATAAAGGGAATCAAAAAATATCATGTTTCCGATAAGCCCGGTAAAAAAATGCGGGAATATATGGCCGCTAGAAATCTTACGGTAGCCGATTTGCGACCATTGGTCTATCTGGTCGAGGAGGATGGAGGGGATTTTGACCCCAAACTCAAGGGCAGGTCACCTTCTGAAAACTCAGAAACCCTTAAGGAGTTCATGATGGACCACATGACCGCTGAAGAAAGGGCCGCTGTTAAAGATCCCAAGTTCTTTTACGAGGTCACTTATGAGAAACCGGGGGGGATACCCATGCCATTGATCGTAGAGTATACCTATGCCGATGGTAGCAAGGAAGATATTACCTATCCGCCCGAAATATGGAGGAAGAACGACACTGAGGTAAAATTGGTGTTTTCCTCCCAAAGTGAATTGACGGGTATCGTTGTGGATCCCAAGGCGGAAACCGCCGATATTGACACCACCAACAATTCGTGGCCAAGGAAAGAGGGACAGAATGATTTTGAAAGGTTTAAGAAAAGTATCAAAGACTAGTTGGTTTTCCAGATCTTATAAATGAGTTCAATAAAAAAGTCCCGATGATATTATCATCGGGACTTTTTTATTTAGCAATTAATCTTCACTATATTTGGCGTATGTATTCGATGTTATTCTTATTTATCAGTGGAGGCGAGATTTTCTTTATCATGTTCATTGTGGTAATGATATTCGGTGCCGATAAGATCCCTGGTATTGCCAAGGGTCTAGGGAAAGGTATGCGGCAACTTAAGGATGCTACCGAGGATATAAAGCAGGAGATTCAGCGGAGTGCCGATAAACAAGGTATCGACACGAGTTTTGTTGATGATATACAAAAGGATATCAAGGAAGTCAAGGACAATCTAGAGTCCAGTATAGGCGGTGACCTGAAAAAAGGTGTTCAGAGCGTTAAAAAGAATGTCGAGGATGTTACGGGATCCATAAAGCGGCAATAAAAAGGGTTGCCTATGCTGGGGAGAATTCTGAAATGGGATAGGGAAACACTGATTTATTTGAATAGTCTGGGTATTGAGGAGTATGATCATTTTTGGTCTACGATAACCAATATCTACACTTGGATCCCCTTGTTCTTGTTTTTTTTCATCTTGATTTTTTGGAAATACAAAAAAAAGGAGGCTATTTACGTAACCCTGACGGTTTTGGCCTTGATCGGTTTTATCCTGATGGCCACGGACGTGACCAAGGATTTTTTTGAAAGGATACGGCCCAATAATGATACAGATGTAAATCATCTGATCAGGATATTGCACAACCCGTCCACTTTTAGTTTTTTCTCGGGCCATGCTGCCAGTTCTTTTTCGATAACGACCATCATTGTCCTATTTCTTCGGAAAAAGGTAAGATGGTGTTGGGTCTTCTATGTTTGGCCCTTGTTGTTCGCCCTGAGCAGGATATATGTAGGGGTGCATTACCCTGTCGATATTATTATAGGGGCCTTGGTAGGTGCAGGGTCGGCATTTGCATTTTATAACCTGTATAAACGGATTATCGTACCCTGCTTAGGGTTAGCCCGTCCCTGATCGGCAACAGTACGGTCTCAATCCGTGGGTCTTCCTTTAACATCCGATTGTATTCCAAAAGTATTTTAGTGGTCTTGTCCTTTTCCTTTACAGGTTCGACCACTTTGCCGGACCATAGTACATTATCGGAAAGAATAATACTTCCCGATGTTGTTTTCTGCATAACCACCTCAAAGTAATCGGGGTATTCCTTTTTTTCGGCATCAATGAATACAAGGTCAAAGGTGATGTCAAGCGTAGGGACTATTTTTAGGGCATCTCCCGTATGTTGTATGATCTGGGGGCCAAATCCACTCTGGTCAAAATACCTCCGCTGTATGGCACTTAGTTCCTCGTTTATGTCTACGGTGTGCAGTTGTCCGTCTTTCCGGAGCCCTTCGGCAAGACATAGGGCCGAATAGCCCGTGTAGGTGCCTATTTCGAGAATATTCATGGGCCGGATGATCTTGGAGAGTAGGCTAAGTACCCTTCCTTGGAAATGTCCGGTGATCATTCTGGGTTGAATGACCTTGACATGGGTTTCGCGGGAAAGGGCCTGTAACAATCTAGGTTCGTCTTCCGAATGCCCCTGAATATATTCCTCAATTATAGCGGACAAAAAATGCATACATGATTTTTTGTAAAGGTATATAATTATGTACTACCTTGGAATTCCAATATGTCGATGTTTTAATATGGATATCCATGGGCACTATAACAATTAGGGAAGCGATCTTCAATGATTTGGGGGTATTGCGGTAATTTGGGCAAGGGGTGGTGAATGCAGAAAAATTGCTTGATGTGACTCTGGGCGCCGGTCCCATATCCTATTATGACCTTAGGGCATTGATCTTGGATGATGATACCCGTTTGGTTGGGGGTAATCGCATCGGGTTATGTCTTGGTCAGAACAGCTAGACCGCATTTGATGCATGATCGTTATCCATATTTGGGTCTTATGTATACGGTACCTGAATATCGGGATAGGTGTGAATACCATGATTTTGGAAGACTTAAAGGAATGGTCGTATGCCAAAGGATTGGAAGAAATCCGATCAGACGTTTATTGTGATAACCAAAGTGCCATAAGGGCATATGAAAAAGCTGGATTCAAGAGACATATGGTTGGAATGCGTCTGGGATAACCGTAGTGGTAATGTATTCTTTTTTTAAACTGAAATTGTACTTTTGAACAAAAGAACACTATGCAATTTCAAAACACACCTGCCTTTGCGCAACAGTTGGATGCCAGGGATGAACTTCGCCCCTATAGGAAGGAATTCCATTTTCCAAGGATAGAGGGCAAACAGGTTATTTATTTTACAGGGAATTCCCTTGGCTTGCAGCCCAAGATTGCCCAGTCGTATATCGACGGGGTGATGAAAGATTGGAAAAATCTGGGTGTGGAAGGTCATTTTCATGCCGAAAAGCCTTGGTGGGACTACCATGAACGTTTGGCGGTTCCGTTGGCAGATATCGTTGGTGCCCGACCTGAAGAGGTTTCCGTAATGAATACCTTGAGTGTAAACCTCCATTTGTTGATGGTGTCCTTTTACAAGCCTACAAAGACCCGTTTTAAGATCTTATGTGAGGAAAAGGCATTTCCTAGTGACCAGTACCTTTTGAACAGCCAAGTGCGGTTTCATGGCCTGGATCCCGAAGATACTATCGTTGAGGTCAAGAAAAGGGAAGGGGAGCATTTTTGGCGTACCGGGGATGTGCTTTCCAAGATAACGGAATTGGGTGATGAACTCGCCTTGGTTCTTGTCGGAGGGGTAAATTACTATAACGGACAGGTATTCGATATGGAGGCCATTACCAAGGCCGGTAAGGCTGTGGGTGCCAAGGTAGGGTGGGACTTGGCCCATGCTGCTGGTAATGTAGCCCTGAAATTGCACGATTGGGATGTTGATTTTGCCGCATGGTGCAGTTATAAATACATGAATAGTGGTCCAGGGAATGCTTCTGGTGTATTTATCCACCAAAAACATTTGGGTAGGGATGATATACCACGGTTCGAAGGATGGTGGGGAACGAAAAAGGAGACCCGGTTTTTAATGAAACCCGTTTTTGAGCCTATGGAAACGGCCGATGCTTGGCAGATAAGTAATCCACCGGTACTGGCATTGGCCCCTTATTTGGCCTCCTTGCAGCTTTTTGGGGAAGTGGGTATGGATGCCTTGATCGCAAAAAGAGAGCGGATTGTTGCCTATCTTGAGTTTATACTTCATGAAATTGCCCAGGAAGTCAATGGAAGTTTTGAGGTTATTACCCCCAAGGACCGGGGTTGTCAGCTTAGTGTTTTGTTGCATGGCCAAGGGAGGCCCTTATTCGACTATCTAATGGGGCAAGGGGTCATTGCCGATTGGCGGGAGCCCAACGTAATGCGTTTGGCACCAGCACCCTTTTATTGTTCGTATAGTGATATGTACCGGTTCGGACAGATCCTAAAGGAAGGTATCCTAACACAAAATGATTAGTATAGATTGTTTTAAGTAGTTTTGCGCAAAAGTACCATTATAATAGATGAATCCACTTCGATCGATCTTGGGCGATCCGCGCTATTTTGGGCCTGTTTGGGTATTCGCCAGTCTGAACATTCCTTTTGGTAAGTGGGCAATCCATATTCCATCGGTCAAGGATAAATTGGGCATTGGTAATGCCGATCTGGGGATTCCCATTTTTCTGTCATTGGGTATATTCACCATTCTTCCCACTGCTGCCAAAATCATCAATAAAATCGGGGTGGGGAGGGCAACTTCCTTAGGTGTCCTATGTATTGGCCTTATGGCCCTGTTACCACTTTTTGCCCCCAATTATTACATGCTCATGGGTTCGTTGTACCTGTTCGGGGCCTTTAATGGCCTTGCCGATATTCCCATGAATACCCTTGTCACCGAGATTGAAAAAAAGGACAAACGTAAGTTTATGTCCGCTGCCCATGGCTTTTTCAGCTTAGGGGGTTTAGGTGGTTTTTATCATAACCATCGGCAGTCCGCCCCTGCACATGCTTTTGGCGGTAATCCTGGTCCTTTCCGTAAATGCGGTTTCCTTTATTGCAGGTTTGGGATATACGGGCTTCCTGTTTGCCTCTCCCATTTTCGGGTATATCGCCAAGCAATGGCCGTTGTTAAGCTGTTTTATGGTCTTGTCGGTTCGCGCCAATGTCATATTGACGGCAACGTCACTTCTGAATCGGAAACCTACGGATTCTTAAGTTAGGGTCCACCTCTCCTTTACTTGAAGATTGGTGGAATATAGGTTGGATCCTTCGCCACAGTTATGCTTTTGGGTAATTTGGAGTCCGCCTTTTTCTATATAGCCTTTCCAAGTGGTCGCTAGGGAAGGTTTTGGTTGATTTCCTTTTCTATAGGCCCATTCCTTTAGGTAATCATCCCCAAAGAAAAGATCATAGGCATCACCTGGGGTGTAGCCGTCTTCGGAACCATAGACAATGGTTAATTTATGCATGGGTTTTTTGCTTAGTGGCGCTACTTCATTTTCCTGATGTTCGTAGGTGCAGCCCCCCCCAATGTTTTCCCAATTTTGAAAGCCATGTATTTGCTATTTTTCCAAGAAGGGTATGTCTTTTCCCCTAATGCCCCTGTCTCTTTATTTTCTGTCTTACAACCGATGAATAGGAGGGGCAACGGAATGATTCTGCTTGTTCCCATGATTATGTGATTTGTTCAAATACAATGGAATCGTACTGAAAAAAAGGAAACAGGCGGATACTGGTATGAAGTCCGTTTCGGTTTTTTGGGAAGAGACCTAAAAATCCGTCCTTTGGTCATGACACCGGTGTGTTTGTAAATGGTGGGCTATGGGTTATGGTGTTCTTAATATAATTCGATACGTACGATGTCTGTGTATTTTTAATAAAATGCTTAGTTTTGGGTTATTAAAAAAAAATCGGGATGAGTTCGAAAAAGGGAAAAGTACAGGAAGCAATAGATGAAAAGTTACTGGAGGAACGCAAGGTTTTTCTTTGGGGCATGGTCGATGATGAATCTGCCAAGCACGTAATCGATCGTCTAATGTATCTGGATATGCAGAATAATAAAGAGATCCAGTTGTTTATTAATAGTCCGGGAGGATATGTCACTTCAGGTTTTGCAATGTACGATACGATAAAGGCATTAAAAAGCCCAACATCTACCATCTGTACGGGTCTGGCGGCTTCAATGGGATCCATACTGCTCTCCGTAGGCAAAAAGGGAAGACGATTCATTCAGCCCCATGCCCAGGTGATGATCCATCAACCTAGCGGAGGTGCCAGGGGGCAGGCTTCGAATATAGAGATCCAGGCCAAGGAAATCATTAAGACGAAAGAGTTGAGTGCAAGGATCCTTGCCGATAATTGTGGACAGGATTATGAAAAGGTACTCAAGGATTTTGATAGGGATTATTGGATGAACGCTGAAGAATCCATAGCTTATGGTATCGTTGATGGAATTTTAAGATAGTTCGGCCATCGATGATAGTTTGGGCTATTGGAAAGTCCTTCGCAATTGTATTGTGAAGGACTTTCTTTAGTATTATGGATGGACACCGAAGCGGATTGTACCAGGGGAGGGTGTCTTGAATGTTTTTAAAAAGTTTGCCGGACCACTATGGTAAGGCATGATGCCGAATCCCACAACTTTGGATGCGATGGGGCTTTAAAGAAAGTTTATTTTTGTTAAATTTACATACTAACCCTTATTCCCCCTATTTGCAATGAAACAGACACCAAGGAATATTGCTATTGTTGGATCTGGTTTGGTAGGTTCCCTATTGGCCATTTACCTCAGAAGACATGGGCATACCGTAACCGTGTTTGATCGCAGGCCCGATATTCGGACCATTGTTTTCTCTGGGCGTTCAATTAATTTGGCGATGAGTAATAGGGGTTGGAAGGCACTTTCCGAGATCGGTATCGAGGAGGAAGTGAAAAAGATAGCCATACCCTTGTACAAGAGGGCCGTGCATGTAGTGGGGAAACCAATGTATTTTCAAAAATACGGAAATGATGGTGAGGCGATTTGGTCTATATCGCGAGGGGTGTTGAATCGGCGAATGATCGATTTGGCCGAAAAAGAAGGGGTTACCTTCAAGTTTGGGGAAAAAGTGTGGGATGTAAGCCTTCCTGAAGCTAAACTGTATACAGGGGATACCGAAAAAGGGGAGTGGCAGGAGTATGGTTTCGACCTGGTATTTGGGTGTGACGGTGCATTTTCGAGGATACGGCACAAAATGCAGCGCCGTAGCCGTTTTGATTATTCCCAGGATTTTATAGATGTTGGTTATAAGGAGCTGACCATTCCACCTAATGCCGATGGTACCCATAAATTAGAGGCGAATTCCTTTCATATCTGGCCAAGGGGGAAGTATATGTTCATTGCCATGCCCAATTTGGATGGTAGCTTTACCTGTACCTTGTTCATGCCTTTTGAAGGGGATGTTTCTTTTGAGAGTATAAAGACAAAGGAAGAGGCCAAAGTGTTTTTTGAAACCAATTTCCCTAGTGTGGACCATGAGATAGAAAATTTGACCACGGACTTCTTCAATAATCCCACAAGTGCCATGGTCACAATGAAATGTTACCCGTGGACCTATTGGGACAAAGTGGCATTGGTGGGGGATTCTGCCCATGCGGTAGTACCGTTTTATGGACAGGGTATGAATGCCGGTTTTGAGGACATCCATACACTCAATAATATTATAAAGCAGTATGGTGATGATTGGGAGGCCATTTTCCAAGCTTATCAAAAAGAACGCAAGCCCAATGCAGATGCTATTGCGGAATTGAGTTATCGAAATTTCATTGAAATGAGTAAAAAAACGGCAGATCCCAAGTTCCTACTGCAAAAAAAGATAGAAAAAAGGTTTGCCAATAAATATCCGGACAAATGGATGCCATTGTATTCCAGGGTCACCTTTTCGGATCGTCCATATGCGGAGGCTTTGGCCATTGGTGATGAACAGGAGGGGATAATGGCCCGGATAATGGAACTTCCCGGTATTGGGGAAAAATGGGACAGTGCCGAGGTAGAGGCCAGTATTTTGGCGATGTTGTAATTGGCTCGTTTAAATCCAAAAAAAGTTTAAACGAGTTCATTAACTAAAAAAGGCCGTCTTTTGGAACGGCCTTTTTTATGTTGTTTTTTCGCACTTAGATTTTTGCGAACATTTTCCCCATTTTTTCCTGCTCTTCATCTGCCAAGACCGGATCTACCAATATTCTCCCACTATGCTCATCGGTTATGATCTTTTTTCTGGAAGCTATCTCTACCTGGACCTGTGGTGGTATGGTAAAGAAAGAGCCTCCTGAGGCACCTCTTTCAATTGGCACAACGGCTAGGCCGTTTTTTACATTGTTCCTGATCTTTGTATAGGCCTTCACCAAACGTTCCTCGATTTGCTCTTGGTATTCCAACGATTTGTTCAAAAGGGCTTTTTCTTCTTTTTCAGTCTCTGCCAAAATAGCGTCCAATTCACTTTTCTTGTGTTTTAAATGGGCATTTCGCTCACTTAGCTTCTCCTTGGTTTGTGAGACAACCTCTTTTTTCTGCTCAATTTGAACCTTGAATTCCTTAATGTTCTTCTCGGCAAGCTGGATTTCCAATTCTTGGAACTCCAACTCTTTGCTTATTGAATTGAATTCCCTACTGTTCCGGACATTTTTTTGTTGTTCTGTATATTTTTTGATCAATGCTTTGGACTCGTCGATCAAATTCTTTTTGGCTGTTATCTCGAAGTTTATTGTCTCAACATCTGTCTTGAGCTTGTCCAATCTTGTCTTAAGCCCAAGGACATCATCTTCCAAATCCTCGACTTCCAAGGGCAACTCACCTCTAACGTTGCGTATTTCATCAACTCTAGAATCGATTAATTGCAAATCATACAATGCCCTTAACTTCTCTTCCACGGTTATTTCACCTTTTTTTGCCATACTTATAAATACTTGATAGGATTCGTTTTACTTCCCGATAAACGGACTGCAAAATTAGGGATTTTTTTTGTAAGATAATCAACTAAAAGATTTTTTGTAAACTGCTCTGTTTCATAATGTCCTATATCGGCAATCACCATTCTTCCTTCTGCTTCGAAAAATTGATGGTATTTTACGTCTGCAGTGATGAACATGTCGGCTCCGGCAGCCATTGCGGCTTTTATGGCAAAGGCACCACTACCCCCTAGGACCGCTACTTTTTCAACGGGCCTTTCCCGTAATTCGGAGTGTCGAATACCGCAGGCATTCATTTTTTCCTTGACTATTTCAAGAAAATGGAGTTCCTCCATCGGTTTTTTCAGTTTGCCTATCATGCCCATGCCTATATCTTGATTGGTGTTCTCAAGGGTCAATACCTCATAGGCCACTTCTTCATAAGGATGGTTCCTAAAGAGGGCGTTCAGAACCTTTTTCTCGACAGATGATGCAAAGGTGATATTCACTTGAAGCTCTTTCTCGTGGTGGATTTCCCCTATTCGGCCTTTTGTGGGGTTTGCATTCCCATTGGCCATGTACGAACCTGATCCTTTGGTAGAGAAGCTACAGTTGCTGTAATTGCCTATATTACCTGCCCCAACTTCGAATAGTGCGGCTTTTAGCTGGTCAGCTGCCTCTATAGGTACATAGGTAGTTAGTTTTTTGATAGTATCTTTTTGTGGGATAAGGATCTTTGGCTCCATAATGTCCAGAACCTGACAGATTTTGGCATTTACCCCATCCTTGGCATTGTCCAAGGCGGTATGCATACTATAGATGGAAATGTTGTTTTGGATAGCCTTAATGACCACACGTTCAACATAGGTCTTGCCCGTTAGCTTTTTAAGTCCACTGAAAATTATGGGGTGAAAGCTAACGATGAGGTTGCATTTTCGGTCAATGGCCTCGTCTACCACATTCTCCAAGGTATCCAAGGTTACCAAGATTCCGGAAACCTCTTGGTTGTGGTCACCGACCAAGAGGCCGACATTGTCAAAGTCCTCGGCAAAATCCAACGGTGCCAATCCCTCCAATATCCCCGTAACTTCTTTTACAATCATTTTATGGTTTTATTTACGCTTATCAAAGATAAAATATTATAATTTCGTTCTAATGCAACTGTTGAGAAAAATAGCTTTCCCTATTTCCCTGGTTTATGCCTTGGTAGTGTATATCCGAAATGGACTTTATGATATTGGGTTTTTAAAAAGTTCATCCTTCAAGACCCCGACGATCTGTGTGGGTAACCTGAGTGTTGGTGGTACGGGCAAGACCCCTATGATCGAGTATCTGGTCGCACAGCTTAAGGACTCTTATACGGTAGCTGTACTAAGTCGTGGGTATAAGCGAAAATCAAAGGGGTTTCAAATGGCATCGAGTGGCGGTAAGGTCGAGGAGGTGGGTGATGAACCCTATCAGATTTTCAATAAATTCCCGGATATAACGGTAGCGGTCGATGCCGATAGGTGTAATGGGATTTCCCGTTTGGAAGAATCCGTGGGGCCTGATGTCATTCTTTTGGATGATGCCTTCCAACATCGAAAGGTAAAACCTGTTTTTTCAATATTGCTTACGGCCTATGGTAATCTGTATACCAAGGACTGGTATTTGCCAACGGGTAATTTGAGGGATGCCAAAAAAGAGGCTCGGCGTGCCAATGTGATCATTGTTACTAAATGTCCGGATACCTTGGATGGAGAAGGGCAACTAAAGATACGGAAATGGCTAAGGCCCAAAGAGGGACAACAAGTTTTGTTTAGCCGGTTGCAATACGGTGATAGATTAAAAGGTAATGTTCCTACGTTGACCTTGGAGGGGCTTTTAGGCCGGAAAATAACCTTGGTCACAGGTATAGCCAACCCTGGGCCTTTGGTTCGGTATTTGACGGATAAGGGGATTGACTTGGAACATTTGGAATTCAGGGACCATCATTTTTTCAGTACGTCGGAAATTGGACTTTTCAATTCAAGATCGATTGTACTGACCACCGAAAAGGATTTTGCCCGGTTAAAGGGGAAAGTCGCCCATTTATATTATATAGAGGTAAGGCATGGTTTTTTAAGTGGGGGAGGGGAAATCTTGAATAATTCGATAAAAGGTATTATGCCGTAGTGTTTTCTTGCCTTCCGAAAATATTCTCCCCGATTTTTCGATAGAAGACCTCGGGTCTAAAAGGTTTTGTAATGACATCATTACAGCCAGCGGCATAAAAACTTTCCAAGCTATCATCCAAGGAGATGGCCGTTAATGCAATGATAGGTGTTTTCGAATCGAATTTCCGGATTTCTATTGTTGCTTCATCACCACTAATGCCAGGCATATGTATATCCATTAAGATGGCATCATACCTGTTTTTGTGGGCCAGTTCAATGGCTTCTGTCCCATTATTGGCAATATCGGATGTAATCTCTTTTTTGGACAGCATTTTCTTGGTGATCACTTGATTGATCTTGTTGTCCTCGACAATCATTATATGGAGTCCTTTAAGGTTATAATCCTGTTTAGCAACCTCAAAGGGGATGTCATCGATGATGTCATCCTTGCTCTTTAATTTCAATTCGAAGTAAAAAGAACTACCCTTGCCTATATCGCTTGTCAGTTTTATATTGCTGTTGAACAGGCCAAGTAAACTTTTTACAATGGTTAGTCCAAGTCCTGTGCCACCATATTCCCGGTTGATTTGGATTGAGCCTTGTTCGAACCCTTCAAATATCTTTTCTTGTTGTTCGAAGGAAATACCAATGCCATTATCCCTGACCTCAAAATAAAGGGTAACTTCATCTTCTTCCTTGTGTACCATTTTGGCTTTTACGGAAACTTCCCCATTTTTAGTGAATTTCAAGGCATTGCCGATAAGGTTTATGAAAATTTGGGAAAGTTTTAAGGGGTCACTCATCAAATGGGAGGGTATGTTCTCGTCATAATCCAGGATAAGTTTGTTGTTGTTTGTCTTGGCGCTTTGTTCCAAGGAGTTTATAACCTCTTTTAGAACTTTTTTAAGATTGAACTCCATAATCAATGGTTCTAATTTATCAGCATCTATTTTATTGATGTGTAGAATATCGTTAATGAAATTTAAGAGGTAATCCCCTGAGAACTTCAAGGCCTTAAGGTGTTCTATCTGGTGTTCATTGGGGTCTTCCTCCAATAATAAATGGGTAAGACCTGTAACCGCATAAAGTGGGGTCCGCAATTCATGGCTGACGGTGGATAGAAAATTCGTTTTGGCTTCCATGGCGTTGACAGCTTCATCCCTGGCGGCTTGTAACTCACTGTTTTTTGTGTGTAGTAGCTCGTTGGTTTTTAATTTTATCTGATTGTTCCTATATAAGGATACCGCCAACAACGAGATTATGATCAAAAAAGCAGAGATCAATATGACCGCGATCTCGGATCGGTTTGCCGATTTGCTCAACTCTTCTATACGTTTGTCCTGTCGCCTGATTTCGTTGGCCATATTATCATTGTGTATCTCATTGGCCGTTTTGGTTTCGAGACTTAATTTTTCGAAGCTAAAAAGCGAGTCCTTGGCTATTTCCAGGTTTTGGGTGGCAACTAGGGCCTTTTGATAATTGCCAATCTCTTCATTGGTTTTGGCTAGTAACCTATTGCTGGCTACTATCTCGGTCGAAAAGCCATTTTGGCCAGCTAATTCCAATGCGTTCTCGGCATTTCTTATGGCTTCCCCATAATTGCCCATTTCCGATTGGGTTTGGGCAAGCCCTAAATACGCCCTTGTAGCTAAATATTCCTTTTCATAAACATCGGTGTTTATGACCAATGAATTGAAGTTTTTTGTGGCAGCCTCATATTTTTGGAGATTCAGGTAAATTTCGCCCTCGGTCAATAGTAAGTTGTTGAAAAAATTACGGTCGTTATTGAGTTGCCGAGCCTCATTGAGCATAAAAAGAGCCTGGAAGTTCTGGTTGTCCCTGAAAAGGAGTATGGCTTCGATATATTTATAAATGGCATAACCATAAGGATATTCAATCTCTTCCAAAAGTACTTTCACCTTGTCCCAATAGTATTTGGTAGTGTTTACCTTATCCAGTTTTAGATAGATTAAAGCGAACATATTATAGCTGTCTACCAACTTTTTTACATCCTTGTTCTCCTCGGCTATGGAGGCAGCCTTGTCCAAGGATTGTAATGCCAGGTCTATTTTGTTTCTATTACTGTAGGTCCTGGCTTCATCGAAATAAGTCTCAAAGTCGTTTTGAACTGTGTTGGCCTGGGCAAACATACTGTTGCCAAAACAGACAAAAACCAAGACCAATGTTAATTCCCTAAGGCGTGTATATGGTATTTTTAGGTTCAAATAAATTTTTTTTCTGTCAATAGGTTGATTAAATCGATTATCCTACTACTATAACCGGTTTCATTATCGTACCATCCAATGATCTTTACCATTTTCCCAATTACAGAGGTCATCAAAGAGTCAAACGTACAAGAATGGCAACTATTGTTCAAATCGACAGATACTATTGGGTCTTTCGAGTAAAAAAGGATGTTCTTCAGTTCATTGTGTGATGCCTTCTCAAAAGTATCGTTTATTTCTTTAATCGATATTTCCTTTTTGACGTTCAGGGTAATGTCTGTCAGCGAGTTGTTGGGTACAGGAACCCTTATGCCACAACCCCCAATAACACCTGCTAAATCTGGAAAAACCCTCGTTAGGGCTTTTGCCGCCCCAGTGGTTGTGGGGATGATGGACTGGGAAGCCGCACGTGCCCTTCTAAGGTCGTTGTGGGGCTGGTCATGTAGACTCTGGTCGGTGGTGTAAGAGTGTATGGTGGTGATATAGGCTTGTTCAATACCACATAGGTCTTTGATGACCTTGATCATAGGGGCAGCGTTGTTCGTGGTACAGGAAGCATTGGAGATGATATGGTCCTTTGTGGTGATCATGCCTTCATTGACACCGAAGACAACCATTTTGATCGATTCCCCAACGGGGGGTACGGAGAGAATGACTTTTTTTGCACCGTTGGTTATATGGTGTTGAAGCGCTTCACGTGTCTTGAATTTGCCACTGCATTCAATTACAACATCAACATTGTGGTCAGACCATGGTATATGTTCGGGTGAGGGGGCATTGCCCAACATTGTTTTTTTATCCCCGACAATAATGGCATTTTGGTCATGGGTGATATTATTGTGCCAAACACCATGAATGCTGTCATACTTTAATAGATGGGCCAATGTCCTTGCGTCGGCCAGGTCGTTGATGGCAACTACATTGAGGTGGGGGTGGCCATTCAGCAATCTGAATAGGGTGCGGCCGATCCTACCGAAACCATTTATACCGATATTGACTTCTTTTCCCATAGGAGTTGCCCTAGTTACCGTATATGTTTATGTGCCTTATAGGAGGAGCGTACCAATGCACCACTCTCTACATGCCTGAAACCCATTTGAAGCCCGGCTTCCTCATATTTCCTGAACTGTTCTGGAAGAATAAATTCTTTTACGGGTAAATGTTTTTTGGAAGGTTGCAGGTACTGCCCAATGGTAAGTACATCTACGTTGGCTTTCCTTAACTCCTCCATGGTCTCCAGGACTTCTTCCTCAAGTTCCCCAAGTCCCAACATTATCCCTGATTTTGTTCGGTTCACCCCTTGGTCGTGCAAATAAGCCAAACACTCAAGGCTTCTCTCGTACTTGGCCTGGATACGGACTTCCCTCGTAAGTCTCCTAACGGTTTCCATATTATGTGATACTACTTCAGGGGCGGCTTCTATAATACGGTCTAAATGCCTTTCGATTCCTTGGAAATCAGGTATCAATGTTTCCAAGGTAGTGGTTGGGTTCATTCTACGAATGGCCTTTACCGTTTCCGACCATATAATAGATCCCATATCTTTTAGGTCGTCGCGGTCGACCGAAGTAATCACAGCGTGTTTTATGCCCATTAACTTAATGGATCTTGCCACTTTTTCAGGTTCTTCCCAATCAACGGTAGAGGGACGGCCTGTCTGTACCCCGCAAAAACCACATGAGCGGGTACATATGTTACCCAATATCATGAATGTCGCAGTACCTTCGCCCCAACATTCACCCATATTTGGACAGCTGCCTGAGGTGCAGATGGTATTCAGTTCGTATTTGTCCACCAATCCGCGTAATTGGGTATAATTTTTGCCCGTTGGCAATTTAACACGCAACCATTTTGGTTTACCCTTTGGAGGCGCAATGCTATCTACAGCCATAATTTGATTTTCTCCAAATATACGAACAATATAATATAACGCTTGGCTATCATAAAGGTGTTGGTGTGCTATTGGGTAATGGTGCGATAAAGGATGTTCGAGGGGTTTATTATCCCTTTTGTATGATTTCCGCCAGTAATTTCTTGGCCCTTAACAACTTCACCTTTATGTTGCTCATCGGTTCGTTGAGTTCGGTGGCGATAGCGGCATAACTCAACTCATGGAAATAACGGAGGTTGATTACCTCTTGATAATGCGGTTTTAGTTTTTTTATATTCTGTAAAAGGGTCGCCAGGTTCTGCTCAGTGATGAGATGGTCCTCGGCGGTGGGGGCATCATCAAGAACCTTGGAGATGGCATCGTTGCTGCCATGTGTTCCCAATAGGTTCTTTTTTCGTTTACGGACAAGGTCGACATGGATGTTCTTTGAGATTGTAATAAGCCAAGTCCTGAATTTGTACGAATCGTTGAAGGTGTCGATTTTGTCAAAGGCTTTTGAGAAGGTCTGTACGGTAATATCCTCGGCATCATTCTCGTTCTCGGTACGTTTTAACTGAAAGCCATAGACGTCGTTCCAAAAAGTGTCCAATAGTGTGCTGAAGGCAATTTGGTTGCCCATTTTTGCCTTGTTGATCGTAACAAGTATAGTGTCTTCGGTATTATTCACATCTGAACAGGGTTTCTATCCTGAAGTACATTGTTTTAATGCGATTCTGACGTGGTCCCTTCTTCGCAATCCCTTTCGCCAGGTAGTTTTCCGCACATTCCGCATGCTTCGCCATCTTTGTTAAGGAAAGGGCTCTGGCTTGCACATGTACCTGCAAAACGACCATTTTTCTTAGACCATATTTTAATTGCAATACCTGTAAAGGCTATTGCTAAAAGACCAATTGTTAAAAGGACTAATTTCATTGTTTTTATTCGGATTTTCGACAAAGATATAAAAATAAGGCCCTGACTGTATTGTCAGGGCTTAGGAAATAGTTCTCGTTCTTTAATGGCTAGTAATCGATCTTGGCGACAATGTTCTTTATAGTTGGGGAATTATTGCCTCCTTTTGGTTCAATGGTGATATAGCTCACCGCTTTGTCGGCGTAAGGTAGGGCCAGTAACTTCCCTTGTCCGACCGATTCATCGATAATCCCTAGATTGACCATCTTGCCGTTGACCTCTGCCCACATTTGAAAACTTTGGTTTTCAGGAAGGTGGGGAAGCTTTTTAACGTTGATGTAGGATAGCTTTTTCACAGGGTTGATATAGGCTACGGCCTTTAGCTCCCTCGCTTTCTTGTTTCCTTTGACATTGTACCTTCTGGTCAGTGGATTGTTCAATACGATAAACTGGTTGCGAACATCCTCTAACTCAAGTCTCATATCCTCTTTCAAGGTCTCGATCTTGTTGTTCACGATGATATTCTCCTCTTGTAAGCTCTGGTTCTGGTTCCAAAGGAAATAGGAGGCCCCGGCGAACATTATTGCCGCAAAACTGGCAGCGATGGTATACTTGAGGAATCTCTTCTTGCCGGCATTCTCGGATCTTATCCGAGCCATGATCTTGTTCTTTAAGCCCTCTGGGGTCTTGATGGCATGTAGTTTGGCAAAGGTCTCCAGGTTATCCTGAAGCTGGTTGTAGGTTTCCCTAACTTCAGGGTACATGGCCAAGTACCTTTCTACCTGCAAGGATTCTTGTTGGTCTGTGGTGTCCAATAAATACTTCTCAAGTAAATCCGAATCTAAAAATAGTTTGATCTTCTCTTTCATTGCTACAGGTTTAATAAGAGTGTGGGCATCATGATGGGCCATATATCTTCTTCAATTCCCTTAGGCCGATCTTCAATCTCGATTTTATGGTTCCAAGGGGAATATCCAATTCATCACTGGCTTCCTGCTGTGTCATACCTTGGAAAAATAGGGCTTCCAGTACAATTTTATACTTGTCCTCTATTTTGTCCAGGTTTTCACGAATATCCATCAATTCAGGATTAATGCCACCAACACCTAGATTATATACGTCAGAAACATCCATTTGGATCTCCTTGTCGGATTTTGTGTTGACGCTTCGTAATTTGTCTATGGCGGTATTTCTGGTGATTCGAAACAGCCATGTGAACAACTTTGCTTTTGTGGCATCGTAGGAATCTGATTTCTTCCAGATTTTCACAAAGCTTTCCTGTAGTACATCTTGGGCGAGCTCCTCATTGCCAACCACTTTTTTTGCCACACCGTAAAGGGTGTCGCCATAGTGTTCGTACAAGAGTGAAATGGCTTTTTCATTCCGTTCCTGTAGTAGTTCGACAATATGTTTCTCTAGCAGTACGCTCATATACCAGTATGGCTTCGAAAATATTTTTATGTTCGGCATCCAATCAAGTAATCTTGACCGTATATCCATTAAACGCTAATTTATAAAATTGATTGTTATAGCTAGTGTTATCTCAAAATTTCAATCCTATAAATACACAACCGGTTATTGTGTATTTAATTTTGGTTAGTTTGGTTTGGTATAGCCCCTGTTGTTCTTTGACAGGGGTTATTTATAATATTCACTTCCGGGTATATCCGAATTCCATAGGTATCATAAACAACATCCATGATCTTTTGTGCTAAGTTGGCAATTTCCCCACCTGTGGCGTTACCGTAGTTTACCAATACCAAGGCTTGGTTTTTATGAACCCCGGCATCGCCAAAGCGCTTGCCTTTAAATCCACATTGCTCGATCAACCATCCGGCTGGCACTTTGTATTCATTGTCGGATATTTTATAGTATTTGGCCGTCGCATGGTTGGAGATAAAGTCTTCGAATTCCGCTTTTGATAAAATAGGGTTTTTAAAGAAGCTGCCACTATTCCCCAATTCCTTAGGGTCTGGCAATTTACTCCTCCGTATGGCCACTATAGCCTTGGAAACCTCTTGGATGGTCGGTTTTTCAATGTTCCATTGTTCCAGTTGGGAGCCAATGGCCCCGTATGATATATTGATCCCGTGGTTTTTCTTGGTGAGTTTGAATACGACCGATGTTATAATGAACTTGCCTTTGCCATCATTTTTGAAATAAGAGTCCCTATAGCCAAATTGACATTCTTTCTTGGTGAAGACCTTGGTTGAAAGGTCATTGATGTTGATGGCCTCACAACTTACTATGGTATCTTTGAGCTCAACACCATATGCCCCGATATTCTGTATGGGTGCGGTGCCGGTGTGCCCTGGGATGAGCGATAAGTTCTCCAGACCGCCAAAATCCTGCTCTAGGCACCAAAGCACCAAATCGTGCCAGACCTCACCGGCCATAACTTTTAGGTACACATGGTCACCATCATACTTGATTATTTCCTTTCCTTTGATATTTATGTAAAGCACCAAGGCATTGATGTCTTTGGTAATCAGCATATTGCTGCCTCCGCTAATGATGAAAATGTTTGGGTGTATCTTGATTCCCAAGGCTTTCCTCAAATCTTCCACAGTACGTATTTCGCAGAAAAAACTTGCCTTGGCATCTATCCCAAAGGTGTTGTATTGCTTTAGTGAGATGTTTTCTTGGACATTCATTGGCCCGTGTAGGATTTAAGGGCCTCTTTTAGAATATGAACGGCTCTTTTGAGGCTGTCCCTATCCAAAACATAGGCAATTCGTATTTGGTTTTCACCCAACCCTTCAGAGGCATAGAAACCAGCTGCTGGTGCTACCATGACGGTTTCGCCATCGACCCTGAATTCCTCCAACAACCATTGGGCAAAAGCATCGGAATCTTTTATGGGGAGTTCTGCAATACAATAGAATGCCCCATGGGGATGGCCGACTTTGATCCCGTCTATCTTTTCGAGTTCCTGGATCAGTAGGTTCCTTCTGGAAACATATTCCCTTTTCACATCCTCAAAATAGCTTTGGGGGGTTTCCAAGGCGGCCTCACTGGCTATCTGCGCATACGTCGGAGGGGACAACCGTGCTTGGGCAAATTTAAGGGCTGTCCGGATAATCTCCCTGTTCTTGGATACTATACAGCCGATCCGGGCACCGCACATACTGTATCTTTTGGAAACGGAGTCCACTATAATGGCAAATTTGTCCATTCCCGGTTCCTGTAATATCGAATAATGTTCCTTGCCGTCATAAGTGAATTCCCGGTATACCTCGTCGGCAATCAGGAAAAGATCATGCTTTTTGGCAATAGTGGCTAATTTCTTGATCTCTTCCCGGGTGTACAGGTATCCTGTTGGATTGCCGGGATTGCAGATCAGTATGGCCTTTGTCCTTTCCGTAATCAGCTTCTCGAACTCCTCTATGGGGGGCAGGGCAAAATTATCGTCTATTTTAGAGACCACGGGTACGACCGTAACGCCCATTGCAGTGGCAAATCCGTTATAATTGGCATAAAAGGGTTCAGGGATGATGATCTCATCGTTGTTGTCGGCGATACTTCCCATGATGAAGGAAAGTGCTTCGGAGCCACCGATAGTTACCAGTATATCCTGGGCGGAAACCTCGATCCCATGGGTTGCGTAATACCGGGCCAATTTTTCGCGATAGGCTTCGGAACCTTCGGTTCGGCTATAGGACAATACCGAAATGGAATTGTTCTTTACGGCATCCAGTGCGATTTTGGGTGTTTTGATATCGGGTTGTCCAATATTCAAGTGTATCACTTTCACCCCTTCTTTTTTTGCCTTTTCGGCAAAAGGAACCAATTTTCGAATGGGTGATTCCGGCATGGTAAATCCTTTTTTCGATATGGAAGGCATATAATCTATATTATTTTAAACAAAAATGAGAAATCATTATGGACAAAACAACAGTACCCGTGTTTATTTCATGTGTTTTCAATATGTTAAAAAAAACAGGGGGGTATTAAGTATCTTAACGGGGGTTGACAATGTAGAAGGTTGGTTTTGAAAAATCGGAAGGCTTTTTTTGGGATGTTGCTATGGTGTTTCCCCATATTGGGAACAGCGCAATTCTATGAACTGCCCAAGGGCCAGAAATTCGAAAAGATCAAATTCCAGCTCGTAAACAATCTCATTATCTTGCCCATTGAGGTAAATGGCACCGAACTATCGTTCATGTTGGATACCGGCGTTAGCCAGCCCATTCTTTTTAATATTACCGATCAAGATTCCATTCAGATCAATAACGTATCCGAGATAAAGATCAAGGGATTGGGTGAAGGGGAATCGATAAAGGCACTGGGTTCCCACGGCAATTCCTTTAAATTGAAGAATATCATCAACCGGGAACAACTGCTGTATGTGGTGATAGATAAAAGTTTGGATTTATCGACCAGTTTGGGAATTCCCGTGCACGGTATCATTGGTTATGATCTTTTCCGGGATTTTGTGGTGGATATCAATTACGGATCGAAGACCATAAAGTTTTATGACCCTGAACAGTATGTGTATCGGCGTAGTAAAAGGGAAGAGACGTTGCCTTTGGCCCTTCATGGAAAGAAAGCCTACCTCGATGCCGATGTTGGTATTGGCGATTCCGGTAGCATCCCCGTTCATTTATTGGTCGATACCGGGAGTACCGATGCCATCTGGCTTTTTGAGGATGGGGAAATAGGGATACCCACCGAGCATTACGATGATTACCTGGGCAAAGGCTTGAATGGTGATATTTTTGGAAAACGCACAAAAGTGAACAATATCCGGATCGGTAGTTTTGAACTATACAATGCCAAGGCCGCATTTCCCGATACACGTTCTTTTATGGCCATCAAGAATCTTGCGAATAGGGACGGAAGTGTCGGTGGGGAGGTGCTAAAGCGATTCAATATTGTTTTTGATTATTCCAGACGTCGAGTGACCCTTAGGAAAAACAGTATGTTCAAATCACCGTTTCATTATAACCTTAGTGGAATTACACTGCAACATGATGGAGTGAGAATGGTATCCGAACGTATCTCAGATGGACACGGGGTGGTTAAAACCAAGGAAGGTTCATTCGGGAATGTCCAGATTTTATTTGAGGGCCAAACCCGGTTGAGTCTGGTGCCCGAGATTGTGGTTTCCGGTATTCGGGCAGGTAGCCCTGCCGAAACGGCAGGACTCAAAGAGGGCGATATCATACTTGCCGTCAACGGAAAGAGCGTTCATAGGTATAAGATTCAGGAAATTATGCAAATGCTGGATGAGAAGCAAGGTAAAAAAGTAAAGGTGCTCATAGAAAGGTATAACAGGAATCTGTTGTTCTCATTTGTTCCTGAGGATCTGTTCAAACATAAAAAACCCTGATTAAGTGAATGAACGTAACCAGGGTTTCCTTAGGTGTTTTTATAAAGTATAAAGTAAGTGCCCTACTTGGCAGGAGCCTTTATCTCCCCTTTTATCTTTAAGACTTTTGTTGGGGTATCCGCATTGGAGATGACGGTAATGGCCTTTCTGATCGGCCCAACACGGTTCGTGTCATATTTTACCTGGATCTCCCCGGTCTTTCCTGGCAAGATAGGGCCATTCGGCTTTTTAGGGATTGTACATCCGCAGCTAGAACTAACCTTGCTGATTATCAATGGGGCGTTCCCGGTATTTGTGAATTCGAATACACGTATACCATCACTACCTTTTTCTATTTGGCCATAATCGACAGTCTCGGTCTTAAATTCAATTTTTGCCCCGGTATCTTGGGCAGTAAGGCTAAATCCTAATAGTCCTACAAATAATACAAGTACTATTTTTTTCATCATATTTGGTTTTGGGTGAATTTCAAAATTAATCTTTTTAGACGAACGTCCAAAATTCTTTTTGTTATATAGTAACGTTACTTATTTTTGTTTCGTATTTAATATTGGGTCAAAAAGGCTGTGGAAAATATTATTTAACATAAGTTTACAGGTTTGTCTTTTTGTCACGATTACAACTATGAACAAAAACCGTTCCAAAAAATGGATATCCCTTCAAAATATGAGCCTCAAAAGGTAGAAGATCATTGGTATGATTACTGGATGAAACATGGTTATTTTCATTCGACCCCTGACAATAGGGAGCCGTACAGTATTGTGATCCCCCCCCCCAATGTTACAGGAATACTGCACATGGGGCATATGCTCAACAATACATTACAGGATATTTTGATACGTAGGGCCCGCTTACAAGGCAAGAATGCCTGTTGGGTGCCTGGTACGGACCATGCATCTATTGCAACAGAGGCAAAGGTCGTGGCAAAACTCAAGGAACAGGGCATAAGCAAATCGGATCTTTCCAGGGATGAGTTTCTGAAGCACGCATGGGATTGGACCCATGAGTATGGGGGTGTCATCCTAGAGCAATTGAAAAAATTGGGATGTTCCTGTGACTGGGAACGTACGGCCTTTACCATGGACGACACCATGTCCGCCTCAGTGATAAAGGTATTTGTCGATTTGTTCAATAAGGGATTGATATATAGGGGGTACCGCATGGTAAATTGGGATCCGGAGGCACAGACCACTTTATCTGACGAAGAAGTTGTTTATGAGGAAAAACAAGGGTTACTGTATTACTTGTCCTATCCCATAGAAGGGTCGGATGAAAAAGTGACCATCGCAACTACACGGCCAGAGACCATATTGGGGGATACGGCCATTTGTATCAACCCCAACGATGAGCGTTATTCCCATCTTAAGGGGAAAAAGGCCATAGTGCCTATTTGTAACAGGGCCATACCTATTATTGAGGATGAGTATGTCGATATTGAATTTGGTACAGGTTGTTTAAAAGTCACTCCGGCCCATGATGTCAATGACAAGGCTTTGGGCGTAAAACACGATTTGGAAACTATAGATATATTCAACCCCGATGCTACAATGAATAGTTTTGGGCTGCATTATCAAGGGAAGGACCGTTTTGTGGTCCGTAAGGAGATAAAGGGGGAACTTGAGGAAAAGGGGTTCTTGGTAAAAACCGAGGACTATATCAATAAAGTGGGGACCTCTGAAAGGACCAAGGCTGTTATTGAGCCCCGTTTGTCAGAACAATGGTTCTTGAAAATGGAGGATTTGGTAAAGCCTGCCATCAAATCCGTTCTGGAAACCGATGATATCAGCTTCTTCCCCAAAAAATTTGAAAATACCTATCGCCATTGGATGGAGAATATCAGGGACTGGAACATTTCCCGGCAATTATGGTGGGGACAGCAGATACCGGCCTATTATTTTGGGGATGGCCAGGATGATTTTGTCGTAGCGGAATCCAAGGAAGAGGCCTTGGTAAAAGCCCAGGCCAAATCAGGCGATCCCAATCTGGGATTGGATGACTTAAGACAGGATGAGGATGTTGTGGATACTTGGTTCTCCTCGTGGTTATGGCCGATGACGGTTTTCAATGGTATTTTGGAGCCCAATAATGAAGATATCGATTATTATTACCCTACCAATGATTTGGTTACGGGGCCCGATATCATTTTCTTTTGGGTAGCCAGAATGATCATGGCAGGTTATGAGTACCGGGATGAAAAACCATTTGACAATGTTTATTTTACGGGAATTGTACGTGATAAGCAAAGACGAAAAATGTCAAAATCCTTGGGCAATTCCCCGGATGCCTTAAAATTGATAGAGGACTATGGGGCCGATGGGGTTCGTGTAGGGTTGATGTTGAGCTCTGCTGCCGGTAATGACCTGCTGTTCGATGAGGACCTTTGCCAACAGGGTAAAAACTTTGCCAATAAGATTTGGAATGGTTTCCGGTTGCTTAAGGGGTGGGAAGTTGCGGATATACCACAACCTGAGGCATCCTCATTGGGAATAACTTGGTATAAGGCCAAGTTCAACCAAACCTTGGCCGAAATTGAGGATCATTTCAGTAAATACCGTATTTCGGATGCCTTGATGTCAATATACAAGTTGATTTGGGACGACTATAGTTCTTGGTTGCTAGAGATCATCAAGCCGGCCTACCAACAACCCATAGACAGGAAAACCTTTGATGAGGTCATAGGTATTTTTGAAAGCAACCTCAAATTACTACATCCTTTTATGCCTTTCCTCACCGAGGAGGTTTGGCAGCATATTGCAGAACGTTCGCCCCAAGAAGCCTTGGTGGTTTCACAATGGCCAAAGGTAGGGAAAGTGGATAATGACCTGATAGGGCAGTTTGGGTTCGCTGCCGAGGTCATATCCGGTATACGAACCGTTCGAAAGGATAAGAATATACCTATGGGGGAAAGTCTTGAGCTTTTGGTACTGAACGTAGGCAGAAAAGGTAAAGACTGGGATGCTATAATAAAAAAACTGACCAATGTTTCCAGTGTTTCCTATGTTGATACCGCTGTGGAAGGTGCTTTGACATTCCGGGTAAAAAGCAACGAATATTTCATCCCCATAAGTGGGGCGGTCGATATTGAGGCCGAAATAATAAAGATACAGGAAGAATTAAAGTATACGAAAGGGTTTCTGCAGTCTGTACAGAAGAAGCTCTCCAATGAGCGTTTTGTAAATAATGCCCCAGAGCAGGTTATTGCCACAGAACGAAAAAAACAGGCCGATGCCGAGGCAAAGATAGCTACCTTGGAAAAAAGTCTGGCGAGTTTGGGATAATACAGTTGTGAAGATGGTTTAAATGGAATAGGAAAACCTGAAGGATGGTCTTGGAAAGAGACACTGTCATATGGTTTATGCCAGACGTGCCTGCCAAGGGTGTCCAGACAGAAGAAGAACCCCGATAAAATAAAAGGCCAGGGTAGATAAAGACCAAGGATTTTTTCAAACTTTGATTACAGGATTAAGATACAGATTATTATCTTTAGGAAAATATTTTATTAGTCGGGTTCGATCAAAGTTGGATTCTACCCCGTTTATTGGCCGGAATGTAAATAATCATAACCAAACTTCAGGACATCATCTATTGGTTAGGCCGGATTTGTATTTTTAAAATAAGGGCAGCATATATGAAATTTACCGCAGAAGACTTATTATCGGCCAAGACAAGAAAAGATCTGGTCGCCATTGCAAAGAAAAAAGGAATCGATATCGGCAATGTCGTAAGAAACACCAAATACGAGATAGAACTGGGCAAGCTTCAAAGTGAGTTGGTAAACCTGCAACAATGGATCAACAAGAACCAGTTAAGGGTCGCTGTACTTTTTGAAGGTCGTGATGCAGCTGGCAAAGGAGGTTCCATCAAGCGGTTCAGGGAGCATTTAAACCCCCGTTCCTCACGTGTTGTGGCCCTTTCAAAACCGACCGAGAATGAAAAGGGACAATGGTATTTTAGAAGGTATATCAAAGAATTGCCCAATCCTGGGGAAATTGTCTTTTTTGACCGAAGTTGGTACAACCGGGCAGTTGTAGAACCTGTGATGGGGTTTTGTTCCAAAGATCAATACAACCAATTTATGGTACAGGTATCTGAGTTTGAACATATGTTGTACGAGGATGGTGTTATTATCATAAAATTTTGGTTCTCTATTTCAAAGGAAGTCCAGAATAAAAGGTTCAATGCCCGGCTCAAAAACCCTTTGAAACAATGGAAATTCAGTCCTGTGGATAAAATGGGGCAGAAACTCTGGGATGATTATACCTTTTACAAGGAACAGATGTTCACCAAGACCCATACGGATTTTAGTCCTTGGATCATTGTAAAGACCAATGACAAGAAGACTGCCCGTTTGGAGAGTATGCGGTATTTGCTTTCGATGTTCGATTATACCGATAAGAGGGCAATAATGGATTTAGTGCAGCCAGACCCCAATATTATCGTTCGTTACTATAGGAACGCCAAACAAATCGATATATAGATTATGAAGGAGACAGAAAAAATGACCCTGACCAATGATGATCTGGAATTGCTCAACTCCAAACTAGGTCTGAGATGTTTGTTCGGAAGTAAAAAGATCGATCTGGAAAAAACCTTGGCAGAGGTGAAGTACGAATTTAAGTTGCGGGAACAACAAGCGGAACTTGTAAAACTTCAGACATGGGCCATAGAAAACCGGAAGAAAATCGTCATCCTCTTTGAAGGAAGGGATGCTGCTGGTAAAGGAGGGGCCATACGAAGAATGGCAGCACATATAAACCCTAGGTACTATAGGATCGTCGCATTGAACAAACCAACCGAGGATGAAGAGGGGCAGTGGTATTTTCAACGATATGTGAACGAACTGCCAAAGCCGGGCAAAATCGTGTTTTTCGACCGTAGTTGGTACAATAGGGCAGTGGTGGAACCGGTTAATGGCTTTTGTGACCAAGAACAATATGATAGGTTCATGTCCCAAGTCAATGATTTTGAAAAGATGATCATTGCCTCCGACACCTATTTGATCAAACTTTATTTTTCAATCACGAAGGAAGAACAGAAAAAGCGTTTTGAGGATATTCGCAAAAGTGACCTAAAACGATGGAAACTGTCGGTAGTGGATGAGAAGGCCCAAGACCTTTGGGACGAATATACAAAGTACAAGCAAGTGATGTTGGGGGACACGGATACGGAACACGCCCCTTGGGTTGTCATCAAAGCTGATAAAAAGACAGAGGCACGGCTAAAGGCCATTGATTATGTGCTAAAGGCAATACCTTATAAATAGCAGTCGGACATATCCCTTTGGGAAGCGCTAGGTCTCCCATATCCTATGGGAACACTACCAACATGCCAAGTACGTATATTGGCCTCTTGGGTAAATTGGGGAACGGTCGGTCGCACAAGTGGAAATCCAATATTCGATATTGTCCTTAAAGGTCCATGTTGTAAAAGATAAATGGCTTCCATAATTTATTGGTATCTTTCATTGGTAAAATCAGAACAATGGAAATCTACGCAAAAGCCCTATTGTACGCTATTCCTTTTTTTATGGTTCTTTTGGCCATGGAAATGGGTTATGGGTATGTAGTGAAAAACCAAAAGCATAAGGTATTGGATTCAGTTTCCAGTATCAGTTCAGGACTTGCGAACATTATAAAGGATTCCTTGGGCATCGGTATTGTAATTGTGACCAATCCTTTTTTGTTGGGGCATTTGGCATTGTTTTCCCTGAAATCGACTTGGTTGGTATGGTTGATTGCGTTTTTGGCCATTGATTTTGCAGGATATTGGAACCATCGATTGAGTCATAAAATCAATTTTTTCTGGAACCAGCATGTCATACACCATAGCAGTGAGGAGTTTAATTTGGCCTGTGCCCTACGGCAACCTGTTTCCAATTTGGTGGGTTATTTCTCTATTTTTTGGTCCCGGCAGCCATAATGGGGGTACCTGATACCATTATAGCTATTTTGACCCCTGTCCATTTATTCGCCCAGTTTTGGTACCATACCCAACATATCGGAAAAATGGGGTTTTTGGAATATATTATGGTAACACCCTCCCAACATAGGGTACACCATGCGATCAATAAGGAGTATATCGACAAGAACTTAGGCCAGGTCCTTTGTGTTTGGGACCGTTTGTTCGGGACATTTCAAGAAGAATTAGAGAGTATTCCACCGCAATATGGTGTATTAAAGCCTGCCTCGACATGGAATCCCATCATAATAAATTTTCAGCATTTATGGCGGTTGATGAAAGATGCTTGGCGTACCCGTAGTTTTTTCGACAAGCTCCGTATATGGTTTATGCCTACAGGTTGGCGTCCTGCCGATGTTAAGTGGAAATACCTCATATCTATTATTGAGGATGTGTACCAGTTTGAGAAGTATGAAACCGAGGCATCTTCCCTTTTAAAGGTGTACGCTGTGTTTCAAGTCCTTTTCACCACTTTTTTAATGATGTTCATGTTCTATAATTATAAGGTGATAGGGTTTGATGGATTGCTCTTCTTCGGGGCATTTGTGTTCATTGGTATCTATGGGTACACCTCTTTGATGGATAGGAATCCCTATGTTGTGTGGGTCGAGGTAGTACGTGGCCTTTCCGGTATTGTCGTTATTTGGTTTACAGGGGATTGGTTTGGTATAAATGCTTATTTTGATTTTGGTGGTGCATTGGTTGCCCTCTATTTTCTGATTACCCTTGTAGCAGGAATCTATTTTACGTACTTGGAAAAAGATACTTCAAGCACGAAAATTATTACTTAATGTTTGCCCCCCCCATAGCTTTTTACGGGCCCATCACGATACGATCGTTCGGTAGTTTCGGGGATTGGTATCATTTAGGTTATCATTAGGGTACAATAACCCATCCCAATCGAGTTTTTAACTAAGAGGTGAATTCTAATATATTGTTGGCAATTGGCGTAAGGCTGCCAAAATCCCCAAATAGGTATATTTTGTACAAATCATTTGGTCCAAACTCGGACAGATTCCATAAGGATAGACCCTGATATGATAATTTAGGGTAAAAATCACCGGAACTTGAAAGTGGGAACAAAAGCTTTGAATATGAAAAAGGAATACAGATCATGCACACATGGTGTTTCCGCTGATATGACTTATGGCAGCAAAGTGTAGGGAACAATAAGAAAATTGTAAAAAAGGAGGATTACTGGGAGGATCACTGATGATGATTTTAAGCCTAAGATTCCCTATAAGAATATATCTGTTCGGTATGTAGGTTCCGATCGTTGGGTAGGTTCAAGTGCTTTATGCATAAGGAAGCACATACCAATAAAATGGGCCTAGGGATATGACCCGAAAAACAAGGGGCTTTTTTGAGCCATATAAACCGATTTGAATGGTCTTCATGGTTGGTGGTCAAATTATTTCTTGATTTCTTTTTCCACCAAATCGATATAGGCTTCCATTGCCTCTTCACGGCCAATATTCTGCGCTTGGAACAATGCATTGGCCTTAAAGGCATTGATCAGGGGTGTTTTACTGCCCGGATTGTCATAATTCTTATTGGCTATTTTGTAGTAAGCATAAAGGTTAAGTAATAAATCGGCAGGTAAAGGCTCTGTGTAGGAATTCACAAAGAGAACAGCTTCTTTAAATTTTTTACGCAAAGTCTTTTCCTTCATATTTGTCTACATAGGTGGCAATACATGTTTTCGCACCTATTACCTTTTGGTTTAATCTTACGGCCAAGCCACAATCCAAAGGTAATAATAAGTCTACCCTGGAACCAAATTTAATAAAACCAGAATCCCCACCTTGGTGTACGCTTTCGCCTTCTTCGGCGTAATTCACTATACGTCTTGCCATGGCCCCGGCAATCTGTCTATATAATATATCGCCAAACTTGGGGGTGTTTATTACTACGGTGGTCCGTTCGTTGTCCGTGCTTGATTTGGGATGCCATGCGACCAGATATTTCCCAGGGTGGTATTTGGAGTATTTTATCGTACCACTAATAGGGTAACGGGTAACATGTACATTAAAAGGGGACATGAAAATCGACACTTGAAGCCTTTTGTCATTAAAATATTCAGTCTCAAGGACCTCCTCTATAACCACGACCTTACCATCAACAGGGGCCAGGATTTCATCAAAAAGATTATTGGCATCCCTTTTTGGGTTCCTGAAAAATTGAAGGATTAGTACCAATACGGCAACTGCCCCAATCTGTAAGCCCCAACGTAACCACTCATTCGTAACGTAGAATCCGGAGAGTAGGACAATTGCTACTACGATTAAAAAGGTTGTTAGGATAATGGTCTGACCTTCTTTATGAAACATATGTAAATATTTTTAATGTTAAATAGGCAAAAGGTGCTGCGAATACCATACTATCCAACCGATCCAGCATGCCCCCATGACCAGGTATAATGGCCCCACTGTCCTTGACCCCTGCAGTTCTTTTGAATTTTGACTCTATCAAATCCCCCAAAGTTCCAAATGATACGATTACAAAAGCCAAAATCAACCATTGTGTCGGATTTATCATAGGTTCGTACATGCCAAGTAAATAAGCGGCAATCAAAGTAAAGGCCAATCCGCCCAAGGTGCCCTCTATGGTCTTTTTGGGTGAGACCGCTGGGAATAATTTCGTTCGCCCCATAGTACTTCCCACAAGATATGCAAAGGAGTCATTCACCCAGATTAGGATAAAGATCCCCATTATGAGCAATTTGGCAAAATCATTGTCCTTGTACGGTATCATGGTCAAGAAGATACACCCCCCCCCAATATATAATAGACCGATAAGGAATTTATGGTATGACTGGAAAAACCTGTCTTTTTTCGAGAAAAGAAAAAAGAGTAGGGCGATATTCGTTGATATGGTCAGGAACATTAGAATGTAGATCAGCCATTCATCATGAACCAGGTAGATAAAGATCCACCAGAGGGCCAGGTATGCAATGAAAATATGGAAACCCTTAAGGTGTACCAGTCTTTTATATTCGTATAGGCAAACAAGGCCGAAGGTCATGAACAAAAAATCAAAGGCATCCGAACTCAGGAATACGGCCGATAATAATAGGATGATATAAACTGCCCCGGAAAGTGCCCTTCTTAAAACTTCTTTCATACTATAGGTCTTCCAAGAGTAAAAGGTACAGATTTTTGGAACTACTACCGTATGTTAAAAAATCTTTTGAATTTTCATTGGTGGGTAAAAAGTGTTTGAGGGTAGTGATATTGGCCGGTATGTTATGGCTATATTTTCTTTTGATTTTTTTAAGTCCCTCCCCAATAGACTCGACTAATTGACTTGTTGTGGCAAAGACAATGATGTTGCCAGGTAGTTCATTGAGTTTTTTCTCCATCAATTGATTGGAGCATACTAGGATCGATCCATTTTGGGCAATAAGGTATTCGCAGGTTGTGAAAAACACTTCGCTATCCTTGATATTATTGGTGAAAGTCACTTTTTGTTTGGAAAATCGTTTTTCCAACATGGGGTTCATTATGAAAAAAGGATGGTCTCCCCAATTGTTCTCCTTTACAATATTCCGAAGTGCTTCCGAGATTTCCTGGAAAGAATCGCAATAGATGAATTTGCCTCCATTGGTTTTAAAATGGATGGTGAATTTTTCATCAACGGGGATATTCAGATCAGGCATATGTACCCCACGGGTTTCCGCAGTTTCTTTGGGCACCTTTTTCTTTCCACCACCAAATAATTTATCAAATAGCCCCATTAAGTTTATTAAAGCATATTACTATACTATATACCAAGTCCTTGTTTTTTTATGAACAACGTGAATGTTGTTTATTTATTTTCCTTGTTGCCGTCCCCGGTCTCTTTTACTTCCGTTTCCGCTACGGCCTTTGCGATTTTTTCAGTCTCGATTTCCTCTTCGGTCACTTCTTGGCCCTTGCCATCGAAATGTTTGTCGAAAGGCCTTTTCCCAAATATCTTTTCCAGGTCTTCCTTGAAGATGACCTCCTTTTCCAAAAGGCGTTCCGCCAAGGCTATGAGCTTGTCTTTGTTTTTTTCCAGGACATCGATTGCCCTTTTGTACTGCTCTTCAATGATCGCTGAGATTTCAGTGTCTATTTTTCGGGCTGTCTCCTCGCTATAGGGTTTGGTAAAGCCGTATTCGTTCTGTCCAGAGGAGTCGTAATAGGTGAGATTGCCTATTTCATCATTAAGTCCATATACGGTAACCATTGCACGTGCCTGCTTGGTTACTTTCTCCAGGTCACTTAGGGCACCTGTTGATATTTGGTTGAATATAACTTTCTCGGCAGCCCTGCCCCCAAGGGTGGCACACATTTCATCATTCATCTGTTCTGGCCGAACGATAAGTCTCTCTTCAGGTAAGTACCAGGCAGCACCAAGTGATTGTCCCCTAGGTACGATGGTTACTTTGACCAAAGGTGCGGCATGTTCCAGCATCCAACTAATGGTGGCATGGCCGGCCTCGTGGTATGCAATTGTCTTTTTCTCACTAGTTGTGATAATCTTGTTCTTTTTCTCAAGCCCACCTATAATCCGATCCACGGCATCAAGGAAATCCTGTTTGTTGACGGCCTTTTTCTCTTTACGGGCAGCGATCAAGGCCGCTTCATTACAGACATTGGCAATGTCCGCTCCCGAGAAACCAGGTGTTTGTCGTGCCAAGAAATCCAAATCCAGGGTTTCGGAGGTTTTGATCGGTCTAAGGTGTACCTCGAAAATCTCCTTACGCTCACGTATGTCCGGTAAGTCTACATAAATCTGTCTATCAAAACGACCAGCCCGCATTAAGGCTTTATCAAGTACATCGGCACGGTTCGTGGCGGCAAGCACAATGACGTTGGTGTTGGTCCCGAAACCATCCATTTCGGTCAATAGTTGGTTTAGTGTATTCTCACGTTCATCGTTGGATCCCGTGAAATTGTTTTTGCCCCTAGCTCTACCAATGGCGTCTATTTCATCTATGAAGATAATGGCAGGTGATTTGTCCTTGGCCTGTTTGAACAGGTCACGTACCCTTGATGCACCTACGCCGACGAACATTTCAACGAAGTCCGACCCGGATAGTGAGAAAAAGGGAACCTTGGCCTCACCGGCAACAGCTTTTGCCAATAATGTCTTACCAGTACCGGGAGGGCCTACCAATAAGGCTCCTTTTGGGATCTTGCCCCCTAAAGAGGTATACTTATCGGGGTTTCTTAGAAACTCAACGATTTCCTCAACTTCTTCCTTGGCACCTTCCAAGCCTGCAACATCCTTGAAAGAAGTCCGGGTGTCTGTCTTTTCATCGAACAATTTGGCTTTTGATTTGCCGATATTGAATATCTGTCCACCAGCACCTCCACCAGCACCTCCGGACATACGACGCATAAGGTAGATCCAGATACCTATGATCAACACAAAGGGTAGGGCTGCCAATAATAAATCGCCGATATAGTTCGTTTCCTTATCGAATTCTACAATGGTGTCGAGGTTTTCTTCTTTTTTGATCTCGGTAATCTCATTTTGGAAGATCTGAAGATCCCCATAATCCAATATATATTGGGGAATAGCACCTGTTGTGGGCAAAAAGGGTTTTTTTGCGACGTCTTTATGTACTTCTTTCTGCAAGGCCTCATCAGTAAGGAAAACCTTGGCCTGATTCGTATTTGTGATGATCAGTATTTTACTGATGTCACCATATCTAAGGTATTCCTGTAGTTCTGAAGTTGTTGTTTTTTTTGTGCTGTTAAGGTTGTCCCCACTTATAAACTGAAACCCAATAAGAAATATAGCAATGAGTCCATAGATCCACCATGAACTGAACTTTGGTTTTTTGGGGGTTGTATTGTTGTCGTTAGCCATTCTTTTTTTTTACTGATTTGTACTACTTTTAATAGTCGTGAACTTTGCGTCTCCCCAAAGACCTTCTATATCGTAGTATTCCCTGATTTGTTTTTGGAAAACGTGTACCACTACGTTGACATAATCCATTAGGACCCATTCGGCATTATCCTCGCCTTCAACGTGCCAAGGTTTCTCCTTTATAGCCTTACTGACCGTTTTTTGGATCGACCCCACTATGGCATTCACATGCGTGTTCGAAGTACCATCACATATGATGAAATAATCGCATACGGTATTTTCTATTTCCCTTAGGTCGAGTAAATTTATATTTTGCCCTTTTACTTCTTCTATTCCCTGTAAAATCAATGCGATTAATTCATCTGTACTGGCTTTCCTTTTCTGCATTCAAAAATTTTAATTTTTACAAAGTTATTATTTTTTTGTTCTTTTATCCTTAAAAATTTCAACAATAGCTGTTACTTTCTTTTATTGGACGATAGATGGGGATTATCAAACTTAGTGCCACGGACTCTACAAACCTGTACTTAAAGAATCTAATGAGCGAAAATTCATTGGAGGATTTTACTATTGTGGTTGCCGATACCCAAACCCTTGGCAGGGGGCAAATGGGTACGACCTGGGAATCCGAACCGTGTAAAAACTTAACATTCAGTGTGTTGAAAAAAATGAAGACAGCACGGATCAAGAATCTTTTTTCACTTAACATCTGTGTGTCAATGGCGGTTTTCAATACCTTGGGGAAATTGGGCATACCCGACCTGAAGGTTAAATGGCCTAACGACATTCTGTCAGGACACTCAAAAATATGTGGGATATTAATTGAAAATATTTTATCGGGAAACCAATTACTTTCCTCGGTAATTGGAATTGGACTGAATGTGAACCAAGAAAAGTTCATTGGGTTATCGAATGTCTCGTCACTGAAATTATTAATGGGGAAGACTTTTGACCTGGAAGAGCTACTTTTTTTATTTCAGGATGAACTTAAGGGATCATTTTTGAAGATGGAAAATAAAGGGTCTGTATTTATGCGGGATGAATATGAAAATGTATTGTTCAGAAAAGATAAGCCATCTACATTCAAGGATGCCGGTGGCAAAATGTTCATGGGTTTTATCAAGGGGGTTTCCGATCAGGGCAGATTAATGGTCACCCTTGAGGACAATGCCCAAAAAGAATTTGATATGAAGGAAATAAGTTTACTTTATTGAGCAGTTTATAGGTCGCTTAGATTTTTGGATAGTGCCCCCATGAAATTCGTAATGGGCGATTTGATCATCATGGCCATCATGGCGTTGAATTCACCACTGAAGCTTAACATTACTTCGCATGTGTCCACATCCAAGGAATTTATATCGGCCGTTAAGGTAAACGGGAGCTTGTCGCTGGCAGCACCTAAGACTATTTTGTCATTCGGGTTCTGTTCTTGTCGTTGTAGTACGATCTGTGGCATACCTTTTAGTGCAAAAAGGAACCTATCTTCGTTAATGACCTCGAATTTCTCGATGTTATTAGGCATCAATTTCTCAAAATTCTTAAGATCTGTAAGAAATTCAAAAACTTCTTTTGCACTTTTGTTGATCTTGTTTTTAGGGATTTCGATATGCATAATGGGTTATTGTTGTTTCCATTGGGACGGGTTCATACGCCATTCCAATAAAGTGTTCAGTTGTTCTTCCTTGATATAACCACTGCCTGAGGCCTGTTCGATCAGATGGGTGTAGTCGGACAAGGTGTGCAGCTCAATTTCCTCTTTTTCGAAATTTGTTGTGGCTACATCAAAGCCATATGTGAATATGGCCAACATTCCTTTGATGTTCGCCCCAACTTCCAAAAGGGCATCCACAGCGTTCAGGCTACTTTTGCCGGTACTGATCAGGTCTTCTATGACCACTACGTTCCGGTCTTGCCCGAGAGCTCCTTCGATTTGGTTTTTACGACCATGTGGTTTTGGCTCGGGACGGACATAAATAAAGGGTAAGCCTAGATAATCGGCCACCAGGGCCCCGATACCAATAGCACCCGTGGCTACACCTGCTATCACATCTGGTTTGCCATAAAGGCCCTCGACCTGTTTTGCCATTTTCTCCCGAACAAAATTCCTAATGGTCGGATATGAAAGAATCACCCTGTTATCACAATAAATCGGGGATTTCCAACCGGAAGCCCATGTAAAAGGATTTTCGGGTCTCAACTTTATTGCATTAATTTGCAATAGAAGCTCTGCAGTCTTTTTTGCCGTGTTTTTATCTAAAACCATTTCACAAATGTATAAAGTTTTTGTTAAAGAACTACCCTTGATTTTAACAAATGAATTGTCCGAAATCGCAAATAGCAAGTATTTTTTATTGAATGGTGGTGCTGTACATGAGGCGATAGATGCCCTGTCGAAGCGAAAATTGACCCAAGCCTATATCTATCATCCCAATCATGAGGAGATACTTAAAAAATTCTGCAAGACCATCCCCAAAGAGGTAGCGGCAGGGGGGGTAGTTACCAATAAAAAGGGGAAGGTCCTGTTTATATACAGGAACGATAAATGGGATTTGCCCAAGGGTAAGCTGGATAGGGGGGAAACCATAGCGGAATGTGCAATTCGTGAGGTAATGGAAGAAACAGGGGTGAAAAAACTGAAAATCGAGAACTTCCTTAAAACGACATATCACATCTTTAAACGAAATGGGGAATACAGGTTAAAGGAAGTTCATTGGTTCGCCATGAAAACATCATATGAAGGGGAATTGATAGGTCAGGAGAGTGAAGGAATCGAAAAAGTGAAATGGAAAGGCCCTAAAAAAATAAAGAAAGCCTTGGCCAATTCATATATCAACATTAAATCCTTGTTCGGTGAATAAGGAAATCGGCCTACGGTAATAGTGAAGGGTTGCCCTTAAGGTTGTGTGATCTCGGTTATTCTTGCCATTGTTATTGGTTTGTTGTTAAACCTGATCAAATGATGGCTCTTTTTTTTGTATTTCTCACAACTTTCATAATCGACAGGGTCTATGGAGGAGGTTACGATATTAATGATGACCCTCTCCTTAATGGGAAGTTCGGTAAAGGCCCCTAAAAACTGCCATCCGTCCATAATGGGCATATTAATGTCCAAAAAAATAATATCAGGAACAGTTAGGTCGTTGTTCTTTAGCTTATCCTTTATATCGTCAATTGCTGATTTTCCATTTACGTAAGTCTTTAATGAGTTGTACTTGACAGACATATCCAACATTTTTCGAATTCCGAAAACAGTAATCGGATCATCGTCTATAATGAGGATTGAATTAATCTTTTTCATTAAAAAATATATTAAAAGTCGACCCGATTCCAACCTTGCTGTCAACGGTTATTTTTCCACCCATGGCCTCAATCTGGTTCTTGGTCATATAGAGGCCAAAACCTTTTGAATCAGGGTTGTTGTGGAATGTCTTGTACAACCCGAATATCTTATCCCCGTATTTTTCCATATCAATGCCCAACCCGTTATCGGTAATACTTAAAATGGTGTATCCATCTTTTCTTTCCGTACTGAGTACAATCTTGGGAGTCCTGTCTGGAGACCTGTATTTCAGGGCATTCGTTATTAGGTTCATAAGAATACTTTCGGTATATGCCGGTACGGCCTTGATATAGACATCGTCAGGTATGGTGTTGATGACCTCTACCTTGTTCTCCATTAAGGCCACCGAAAGGTTTTGTCGGATCTTATCGACACTCTTATTTAGGTTAATTGGGTTTTTCGGGGTATTGGTATTTTTGCCGATTGCCAAAACCTCATTTAGGTTTTCCAAGGTTTCGAGCATGTTGTTCGAGGCTTCTACAAGCATATTGGTCAATTCTTGTTTTTTGGTCTTGCTCTTTTCATTGACCAAGAACTCCAACAGCATTGAGAAATTGGCCGAATGGGACCTGAGGTTGTGTGAAACGATATGTGCGAAGTTAAGCAGCTTTTTGTTCTGTAAAGAGGTCACGTCTATAAGGTTCCTGAGCTCTTCCTCTTTTTGCTTTAGTTCAGAGATGTCCAAACTTATTCCTACAAGGCCATATGCTTTCCCGTCTTCTCCTTTTAAAGGAATCTTGGAGTTTAAGAAAGTAGCGATTTTGCCATCACTGCTTTTTTTGATTTTCTCCGCACCTAAAATTGGTTTTAATGTGTTCAGGACGCTTAGGTCTTCGTCACGTGATAATTGGGCGGTTTCTTTGTCATAAAGTTCAAAGTCGTTTTTTCCAATTATATCATCAGCACTTTTGGCATTTAGGAATTCCACTTCGGCCTTGTTGACCAAGATCTTTCTCGATTCCCTGTCCTTTATATAAACATTCAATGGTAGATTGTCTATTACCGTTTTAAGTAATTTACGTTCTTCCCGGATCTGGCGTTCTTTTTTCTCTGTTTCGGAAATGTCCTGTATGATCGTCCATACCTGTTTTTTGCCTTTTTTGTCGATAATCAGGGACATGTTCACAATTACCGTATGTTCAGTGCCGTTTTTATGGATCAATTTCTCTCCAAATGGACCAAAGGTACCTTTGGCGTTCAATGCTTCCTGTGCCTGTATTTTATAGCTGTGGTCTCTACCATTGAAAAGATCCCAGAACGTTATCTTATCAAGGTTTTCCTTGTCGTATCCATAAGTCTTCTTAAAAGAGGTGTTAAAGTCGTTTATTTTTCCTGTTTCAAGATCATATAGTATAAAGCCGACCGGTGACATCTCGTAGAGTGTCCTGAACTTTAGTTCGCTTTCCTTTATTTTCTCCCTTGCGGCAACCATTTCGGCAATCATTCGGCCCTCGGCCAATAACGAGACTATCTTTTTCTTATCGTTGTAAATGGGCTTTAATGAAAAATCGACAGGTATCTTATTATTGTTTTTATCATAGACAAGTAATTCCTTGCGGATCAATTTTCCATCCCTTGCCGCTTTTAGGGTGTTCGAAATGTTGTCTTTTAAGGTGTCGTTCTTTGGCCACCAAGCAGCTTCCCAGATTTTTTTGCCGATCAGGTCCTCAGCTTTGGTGTTTGAAAAGTTAAGGGCAGTGTCATTGATATCGATAAGGGTGCCATCTAAATCCAAGATACCTGTAAATTGGTAGGAAGAGTTGAATATACTTTTGAGGTTCCACTCTTTTTCCTCGAGTTTCCTTTGCGCTTTACGTGTTTCGGTAATGTCCAATGACATACCGACAATGCCCTCAATTTCATTTTTGGCATTTAGTAAGGGTATTTCACTAGTGGGCATTAAAAAATAAGTTACGTTCTTTGAAATTCTTTGTATATCGTATCTGCGACAGTTTTTGATGGCGTGACGATTTGAATCGAAAAT
>PDWI01001176.1_pt1 | contig 43560 bp, 35 predicted proteins | sample 1430891 | NCBI WGS metagenome assembly PDWI01 (sample SAMN01162508, study PRJNA174530) | Oral metagenome, whole genome shotgun sequencing project. | biome: Marine environment; feature: Marine mammal; material: Swab sample of the gingival sulcus; isolation source: swab sample of gingival sulcus... | reverse complement strand
GTCTGCGACAAATGAAATACAGGTTGAGATGATGATAAAGTTGAACAGTGGAAAGAAAAAGCGAAAAAGCAAAGTCAAATACAAACCCGTGATTTCTCCATTTCGCAGCAAAGCTGCTGCAGTCGAAATGACAAGTCAACGTGTTGGTTGAGATAAAAGCATAGCGATTGCGCCTATAAGGCAACCTGGCACGAATGTGAGATAACCTAGCACGAATGGCAAAAGAAGTTCGTGCAAAAGTGCCGGTTTCAGTGTAATATTATAGTAGGTAAAGTAATTTTCTCGCAGTATTTTGTTTATGATAAATCTTTTATAACTGACACCGAACACGGGCTCAATTCTCTTTACACTGTTGTGGACTTATTACTCAAAAGTAAAATACTACTGATATTACATAATTATAAGCAATTAAACAAGTTTTAGTTTAATTAAAACTCTAAGGAAGTGATCAGGTTTATGAAAAATAAAGCTTTGATAATAGCAATATTTTTTATAATAGTGTTTAAAACTACGGCTTGTACTGTGGAGAATTTTGATATTAATACGTCGGATCAGCAAACATCAAATACTACAACAGAAGCTGCTTTAAGCCAGAATAAAGATACTCGTCTAATTCAAGAAGACTTTGAATTTTTTAAATCTAGCTATTTAGAAGTGCATCTGGGATTGCGAAATACTAAATTACGCAACGATTTTTTAAAGCGATATGATCAACTATATGCGTTAATTGACAACAATCTATCAGATGAGGATGTGTTTTTGCTGCTTTCTCAATTAACAGTCATTTTAAAGGATGGGCATGCAATTATTGAGCCACCAGATGAAAAGTATTTTTTGCCACTTGCCTTTAAGTGGCATAAAACTGGTCTTTATATTATCAAAAGCAACATAGATAATGTAGAGATAGGTGATAGAGTAGTCAGCATTTCTAGTATAGATACGACAAGTTTGTTGTCTTCATTAAAGGAAATTATTTCGTCAGAGAATGATTACTGGGTAAGAGTAAGGGCCGCTAAACTGATACGAATGCGGTTTATTTTATCATACCTAAATTGTATTGGTGATGATAATTCAGTACAAATTGAGATTGTTAAGCCGGACGGCAGAAAGATAATTGAACAGGTAAAACTTGAGCATGGTTTAAAAGCATTTATCGGAAGTAGGCCGTCTAGAGAGGCATCTTACAAATTTTTAGAAGATGATAATGTCGGCATTTTAGCTATTCCAGCTTGTATAAATAACAGCAATTATAAAGAGACACTGAAGTCCTTTTTTAACCAAGTAGCTAATCGGGCTATTTCGCGCATTGTTATTGACTTAAGGGAAAACAGAGGTGGAGATTCTACAGTAATTAAAGAATTTCTAAAGTATATTGATGTTGACAGGGTTGCTTATTTTTATCGATTAGGTGTTAAAAACCAGCGAAGTATTAAGCTAGATCACTATAATCGCGTTCTCTATAGCGGTGATATTTATGTGGCAACTTCAAATAAAACATTTAGTTCAGCTGCGCTTTTCGCGGGTGTTATCAAGTACAATAAGTTAGGTTTGACAATCGGTGAACCCACTGGCAATGCCACAATTAGATATGGTTATAGCCAGCGCTATGAACTGCCCAATAGCAAAATTAATTTTAGTATATCAACGACTAAGTGGGCGCTCCCCAATGCTAGCTATAATGCTACAATACCACCAGACATTACCATTAAATTTCGGGTCGACGATTTAATAAATAATACTGATTCAATAGAAGTGTGGTTTAAAAATAATTGAATTGTTTTAGAACAACACACTTTTAGTGGGTTTTCTAAACACGCTTGATGGTTAGCAGTTGTTTATTATTAGCACCATTTTTCAGCTATCACTAATTTCTTTCTGATAAGAAATTAGTTTTTTTATTACACAAATTTTCCTCAAACCCGTCTTGTCAATCAATAAAATTTACCAAGTGGCGTGTTGTTTTACAACAATATCGATGTCAAATTTCTCAGTGCAGATATTGCAAAGATTGACTAGGTTGAATGGTCAAGCAGCAAGTCTTACACAAACGCCCAGACAATTTATTTTGTGCAGTAGTATGAATAATCTGGGGTTGTTAAAAATAAAAAAGAATAATTAATGTTTACCTAATGATTTGCTTGTAAAATGTCGATATTGTATTGAAGGTTAACTATATCTTAATAGTTAATTTAACGCAAATTATAACAGGAGGAAATTTTGAAGAAACGATTTAACAAACGATTGACAGCATGGCTTGTTGTGACACTGCTTGTTTTTAATTTAATTGGCATTAGCAGCGTATCTTTTGCTGCTAGCACAAGTACTGATCTGGCAGATTTCTTGACAAATTTAACAATTGATGCAGCGCTTAATGCATCAAATGAATATATTGTCAAACCAGGCGTTGAATACGAGCTGTCTTTTAAATTTAAAGAAGGTGAAACGAAGCAGTTCGACAACGCAGCTCAACTTATCTATAAAATACCGAACGGCTTATTGGTTGAGAATATTAATGATGTGTTCTCAGTTAATATTAATTCTAATGGCACTCAAAAAACAATACAAAATAATACATTCCAAATTGTAGATGCCTCAGGTGGTGGCAAAAATTTGGTTGTTCAGTTTAATGATAGTGACCCAAATTACAGCAGTTTAACCTCGGCAGCAAATGTTCAATTTGATATCGATATTTCTGCAAAATTTGCTGACGGCGTATCGGTAATTGTCTTTAGTGATCAGGTGACAAAGCACTTTGAGTTTGATGATACGCGCAATTTAACAATTACTAAAACAGGCGCTTATGATGCGGCCGCAGGCAGCGTTAATTACACTCTGGTTGTTACGTCTACCGGCGTCAATGACAATGTTGTCGTAACTGACATAATTAACGGAACAGCGCTTACTTATAATGACGATCTGACGGTGACATCTGATGTTAGCGATCCGGTACAATCAACTAATAACAAAGTTGGTAACGGTTTTAAGTTAGATATTCCGTTGGCCAAAGACAATGAAGTGTTCACCATAAAATACAGTGCATCGATTGATTACTCGAAAATAACGAATACAACACATAAGCTATCAGATGAAACTTCAGATGTTGTAAATGGAACAATCAATGAAACTAATAATACTGCTCAAGTTAAAAGTGATCAAGTTACTGTTCCCAAAACAGCACAGTTCAATTTAAAAAATAAAATAAAGCTTACCATTCTCGATAAAAAGGCCATTAAAGTTGACGATTTGACAAATGGAAAAAAACAAATCAAGTGGCAAATTGTCGTTAATGGCAGTCAAAAGAAAGATATGTCGGGCTTAACACTAGAAGACGTCTTGAGCAAAAGTCAAGAGCATAGAATTTTCTTTAATGGTACAGGCGTTCAGGTTTCAAAATACGATGGTACTCATAAGATATCGACAAATAACATATCGTGGAATGATCCCAGTTTAGTGACGACAACATCGACGACAAGCGGTCAAAAGAATTCATGGAAATACACTTTTCCCGATGGGTCTGGTAAATACAAATATTCTTTCGTATTTACCACAGAGGTCGATGTCACTGGCGTTGAGGGACCAATGCAAATGTCTAATGATGCAAAACTTTACTTTCCTGGCTTAACCAGTTTCTATAAGAAAAATGCACTTTATTCAGTTTCTGGTTCAGGCAATATGACATTTAGTAAAGAGGTTGTATCGTATTCTTCAGATGAAGTCAAATGGAAAATGACAGCTACAAATGTGCCCAGTGCGGGTTTTACAGGCAAAACCTGGATACAAGATAATTTGCCAAGGCTCTGGCTAGATAGTGCAATGCGCAAAGACGAATTTAAGCCGGGCAGCCTTGTTATCACTGGTTTATTACCAGGAGAGTCATTTGAAACAACAGTAAAAAATGGCAATGAAAATCAACTAATTATACAGTTTTACAAAGATACAGCGAAAACACAACCGGGTTTACAGGCAACACCTGACAATGCAAGAAGAAATATCAGCATCGAAATGATTACCACGGTTGACCAATACTGGTTAAACTATGCTGCAGACAAAGGGTACCTTAAGCATCAAAAGCATCATAATAACGCTTCTTTTAGATCTAATTTTGTGAATGCTCACGGTCAAACTGAGGGCATGGCCTGGTTTGCATCGGCAGACGTCTATCCCAAAATTGAGCGCATTCTTAAAGCTTTGCAAAATCGTTCAGAAGTGACCATTGGCGGCAAGCAATATCCGGTGTTTAATTATGTATTGACATTGGAAAATCCACATGTTGTACCACTCACTATTGACGAAATATTTAACACCAATTATTTGCGTTTTTATAGTGAAGCGGCAAACCCAGTCATTATAAAAGGTGGCACCGCAGATGCTCAAAATACAGAGGGTGGAACGGCAAACCTAGTCGATAATGCAACGGGTGGAAAAATTGAAATCGCGACATTGCCAAAAGATAATAGCGATGCGTTTTTTCCGGTATATAAAATTTACTACGCGCTAATTGTTAAAGACGAAGCAGCATTAGCGCAGTTGAACAACGCGGCACTGCAAATTGCAGACGGTTCTGTTGAATTGTCAAACACGGCGACGTGGTTGGGTAAAACATCAGGCGAAATAAAGACAAATTACAACTATGACCCGTATGTAGACAAACAGCAAACAACGGCACCAACGAAGACAAATCAATACATGGCTGGCTTTAAGATAACGGTTAACAAATTCGCAAAAGATCTTGTGCCGAACATAGATAGTCTAGCAGTTGAAGATGTTTTATCAAACAATTTACGCTTAGATCTGGAAAGTGTTGTCATATCGCCAAATTCAAACAATGTAAAGCCAAGTTTTGATGAGGCAACAAACACATTGTCATTTATTGGTTTGCCCGATGAACAAACCATCGACATCAGTTATCAGGCAAGAGTATTGGGCGGCATTGGCAATGCGTCATATGAGAATACCGTCACACTGGCCGGTTACTCGAAAAAGATTAAAAAGACAATTAAAATTGAATCTACCGGCGGTGGCTCAGGAACGATTCCAAGTATTACGCTCGTAAAAATTGACGAAAACGATACAACCAAAAAACTATCGGGCGCAGAGTTCCAACTGTATTATGTCGACGCCAATGGCGTTGAACAACCACTAAAAGATAAGCACAACCAAGACGTTGTATTTGAAACTGGCTCGGGTTCAAATCCGCAGGGTGAAGTTTTAATCGCAGGCGATCAAGGCCTATTGGGTTGGGCGCTATGGGTTGGAAAATCATATGTGCTAAAGGAAATAAAAGCACCGGCAGGTTACAAAAATGAGCATAAAAAAGTGACCTTTGAGTTTGCTGATCCGCTAGAAACTAATACGCAGTATCCAATCAGCGGGGCAAAGCTCTATGTAACCAATGGCAAATACAAACTGGGTAACCACGTTTGGTACGACGATAATCACAACGGCATTCAAGATGCTGGTGAAAACGGCGTGAAGAATGTTAAAGTTGTCTTAAAAGATGAGCTCGATAATGAATTGGCAGAAACACTGACAGACAGCGACGGTAACTACATATTCAAAGGCTTAGATAACGGAACCTACAAAGTAGCATTTAGCAACTTGCCTGCAGATTATCAGGCCACTAAAACAGATGTCGGCAGTGATGACACGGTTGACTCAGATGGTTTAACGGCAACCGGTACAATTGCCGACGCAGATAATCTAACACTTGATTTAGGCATTGTTAAAGCCTACAAACTGGGTAATTATGTTTGGTACGACAACAATAAAAACGGCATCCAAGATGCTGGTGAAACGGGCGTAAAAGACGTTAAAGTTGTCTTGAAAGACAAAAATGACAATAAATTGGCAGAAACGACAACAGGCACTGCTGGTAAATACGAATTTAATGGCTTAGTTAACGGCGATTACAAAGTGACATTCAGCAACTTGCCAGCAGATTATCAAGCAACTAAAACAGATGTCGGCAGTGATGACACAGTTGATTCAGACGGCTTAACGGCAACAGGTACAATTGCCGACGCAGATAATTTAACGCTTGATTTAGGCATTGTTAAAAAAGTAGTTGCGCCAGTTGAAAAACATAAACTGGGTGATTTAGTATGGCTAGACACTAACAAAAATGGCGTTCAAGATACAGGCGAACCAGGCGTGCCAGGTGTCACTGTTGCCCTTTATACAGTAACATCAGGTGGTGCAATCAGCACAACACCGGCCGCTGTACAATTGACAAAGCCAAATGGTACCTACTTATTTGACAATCTAGCAGATGGCAATTATCAAGTAGTCTTTAGCAATATACCGTCTGGCCACATACCGACGGCTGCACATCAAGGCGGCGATGCGAGCAAAGATTCAGATGGCCCGACAATAGCAGTAACCTTATCTAATGATAACCTAACATTAGACCTTGGTTTAGTTAAAACAACGGTTACACAGCTTTACAAGTTAGGCAACTACGTTTGGTATGACGACAATGAAAACGGCATACAAGACGGTGCTGAAAAAGGTGTTAAAGACGTAACAGTCAAACTGTATAGGGTAACGACGGGTGGTGCCTTCCAGTTTATTAACGCGACGACAACCGACGGAGTCGGCGAATATCAGTTTGGCGGCTTGACAAATGGCGATTACAAAGTAGCATTTAGCAACTTGCCAACAGATTATCAGGCAACAAAAAAAGATGTCGGTAGCGATGATCAGGTCGATTCAGACGGTTTGACGGCAAGCGGTACAATTTATAATGCAGACAATCTGACATTAGATTTAGGCATCGTTAAAAAAGCAGTAACTGTACAAAAGTACAAGTTGGGTGACTATGTTTGGTATGACGACAATAAAAATGGCATACAAGACAGTACAGAAAAAGGCGTTAAAGATGTGCTGGTAACTCTGACTAAACCAGACGGAACCGTGCTGGCAACCACAAAGACAGACCACAGTGGCCATTACCTATTTAGCAATTTAACTGATGGCGACTACAAAGTTGTGTTTAGCAACTTGCCAGCTGGTTATAAAGTAACACGTAGTAATCGCGGCAGCGATGACAGTAAAGATTCAGACGGGCGCAATCCGCTGGGTAAGATTGCCGGTGCGGATAATTTGACATTAGATTTAGGTTTAGTGAAGCAAAGCACCAGTGGCGGCGGGTCTAACAGAAAGCAGACGACCACAACGACAACCACGACTACAGCGCCGACAACGACGACTACGGTAACTGGACAAGCTACTACAACAGCGGGTTCTAGTACAACAGTGTCAGCCACCGAAACAACAGAAGCAGTACCGACTACAGCTGCGCCAACAACAGAGCGGCGCTACGTAGCTGGTAATACACCTGACCCCAACAATTCGGATAGTCCTGATGTTATCGTTGTATTAGACGATAATGGCACGCCGCTTGGCAAGTATTACAAGCAGCCAGATCCGGCTGGTGGCTTTATCTACGTCGATGAAGCGGGCGTTGCGCTTGGCACAACTAAAGTTGTTAAAACGGGCAATGATTTTCCTGAAGTACTGTTTATGATGATCACAATATTAGCGCTAATAGGTGCAACCGTACTGAGAAAGGCGACTAAAAAATCGTCGTTATAGTAAATAAATAGCAACAGAGCTAAAACTGCCGATTTTCGGCAGTTTTTTTGTGATTGTTTTTAATAGGCAGAAATCTTGCCTTTGACTTTGCTCTTTAAGGTTTTGGTTTTTCTTTCCACTATCCACTTTTATTATTCTGATATTAAATTCTTTGCCCATTTTTTACTTTTAACCCGTCTATAGAGCAGTATAGAAGTTAAAATGCTACCACTTGATGCAAAAAATATAATCTGTGGCGTCGTTAAGTTGCTATAATTCAACAAGATATAAAGCACTGGTACATCAACTAAATAGGTACCAGCCAGTTCCATAAATACTGGTATTTTAGTATCGCCACCCGCCCTTAAAATACCAGCCGCTTGCATACCGCTATAGCTTTTGAGAGGTAAAAATAGACAAAGTGCTATTGTTGTATAAAAGGCGTCGCTTTTAATAGCTGCGCTAACTTTAAATAAATCGACCAGATAATAAGTTAAGATCACAATAAGTACGGCAACTACTGTATTAATGGCAACTTGCGTTTTTGAATACATTTTTTCGTAAATCAGCGCTTTGTCAATGTCTTTACGGCCCAATAGCATGCCGATTGTCACAGAGGCAGACGATGAGATTGCCATTATGAAAATAAAGGAAAATTTAACAAACTTACTGGCAATTTGATAAGCCGTATAGCCATCGGTGCTCGTGCGCGATAGTATTAAGACGAATAGCGAAATACCAAGCGACCAAAGGCATTCGTGCACAATTACTGTCCAGCCGGTTGAATACACTTTTACGATAAAGGCCTTATCGATATTGAGGAAGTCCTTTATTGAACCGCGCAGAGCGTTTTGCGTTGTGTTGATAATAACGACATATAGCAATAAAGCGAGCACGCTTGATATTAATGTTGCCAGTGCCGCACCGCTAACCCCCAATTTAGGGAAACCAAATTTACCAAATATCAGCACATAGTTTAAGGCCGTATTGCTTATTAGTGAAATCGCCGAAATAATCAGCGGCAATTTGGCATTGCGCGAGGCGCGTGACGCCATGGCAAGTGGCAGCATAACAGACATAATGGGCAATTGAAAGCCGATAATACTGAGATACTTGATACCATTATTGATGACGGCACTATCTTCGGTAAAGATGCGCATAATTTTAGCGGGCAATAATATCGCCAGCCCACCAGCTAATAAACCAATAATTAAACAAGACAGTATTGCCAAGCCCGACGACTTGCGGTAGCCTTTAATATCGTCGTTGCCAAAAAACTGCGACATGTAAATAGCCGAAGCCGAGGCGGTGCCAACGACAAATAAGTTTATCAAAAAATAGTATTGACCACCTAAGCCAACGGCGTTAAATTCAGCTTGCCCCAATCTGCCAACCATTAGTGAATCGACAAAATTCAGCGAAATAAACAGTATGTTTTGTAAGCCAACTGGTAGGGCTATTTTGCGAAACGATTCCTTGAATTCTTGATTGTACTGTGTTTTATCCATGTTTGCTTCCCTTTGTTCGTTTTAAGGTACTCTACATTATACATTAACTGGTTATATTTGTATAGCACTGTAAACGCTTTATCTTTAGCAATTGATGTGATATATTTAAAGTAGAATATTACACAACGGAGGTCAGAATGATTAAACCAAAAAGCCTTAAAAAAGGTGACCGCATTGCCATTGTCAGCTTGTCGAGTGGCATGCTTGGTGAAGATTACTGCGCGCATTACATAGAATTAGGGCAAAAACGCTTGCGTCAATTGGGCTTAATACCAGTTTTTATGCCCAATGCCTTAAAAGGGGTTGACTATTTAAGTAAACACCCCGCAGCGCGTGCCGCCGATTTAAAGCAGGCCTTTGCCGACGACACAATAAGTGGCATTATCTGTGCAATTGGCGGTGATGACACCTATCGTACGCTTGAATTTCTATTAGAAGATCAAGACTTTAGGTCGTTGGTTAGTAAAAAGCCAAAGTTATTTACCGGATTTTCAGATACGACAATTAATCACTTAATGTTTTACAAACTTGGTTTAGTTACTTATTATGGCCCCAATTATATTAACGACTTTTCTGAAATGGCTGATGCAATGCTGGCGTATACTGAACAAGCAATTAAAAACTACTATTTAGCAGAAGATATTTTCGCGCCAATTACGGCCAGCGCCACTTGGTATGAAGAACGTACCGACTTTTCAGCAAAGTCACTTGGTAGTAGTCGCATTAGCCATACTGAAAAACGCGGTTTTCAGCTACTACAAGGGCAGTACCCCTTTAGTGGTAAATTGTTAGGTGGCTGTTTAGAATCGCTCAGTGAACTGATCAGTGGGTCAAGGTATAGCGAAGAAGCTGAAGTCAATCAAAAATATGGCATTTTTCCAACGGCTGAGCAGTGGCAAGATAAAATACTGTTTATTGAAACCAGCGAAGAACGACCATCACTTGAACAGTATCGCAACTATTTAATGTTGCTTAAAGAACAAGGGGTCTTTAAGCGAATTAATGGCATTTTACATGGCAAGCCGCAAAATGAGCACTTTTTTAATGAATACAAACAAATTATTTGCGAGGTGGTCGGCGATGCAAAGTTACCCATTGTCTACAATGTCAACTTTGGGCACGCTTACCCGCGCACTGTGTTGGCTTATGGTGTTGCTGTCGAAATAAACGCCACCGGTATTCACTATTCTGAAAAGTGTATTAGTTAAAAAAGAGGGAGGTTGTAGTATGAAAAAGGAAACTAAGTCGCCAAATAGTGACGTTGCTTTAACGGTGCTGCGCGATGGTTATCAGCGCCTAATGGATTACGCCGAAACGCACAACATACCACTTAGTATCACGTTTGAAAACTTCCAAAGCGAATATCAAGCGGGAACTTATCGTGACATTGACCAGTATCTCGACACTTATTACAACTTGCTTAAACCAGAAGATGTCAAAGACCAAACTTTAGAATTTGTCGATGTGCCAAAGTGGTACTATAATACGGGCACAAGTTTACCGCAAATGCCGCACTATAGCAAGTACGATTTGTTGTATCGCTTAAAGGTGGGTGATATTCTATTTGAAGCTAACGGCGGGCACGGTATAACTGCTCATATTGCCATTGTAGAGGGCAAGTTTTACGATTATCACTTAAATACGCGCTATGTTCGAATTGTTGAAGCAATTTCCGACGGCGTGGTACGCAGCGTCGTTGATGATCAACGTTTTGATGACAGGGCTGTCACGATTTTGCGCACAGCCGAGCCCTTTGCAATTAGACGTCAGGCAGTGGATTTTTGTGTTAGCCAAATCGGCAAAAAATATTTGCTTGACTTTGCTAAAGAAACCAGCCGCGATGAACCAGATTGGTATTGTTCAGAACTGGTTTGGGCAGCCTATTATAATTTGGGTTTAGATTTAGAAACAGATAGTTTATTAAATGAGCCGGGTGTGACGCCACGCGATATAAAGAATTGTGATAAGCTGATTGAAATAGCGCCTTTATAGGCAAAATTGCAAGCGTATATTATCTCGACCGAAGCAGTGTAGCTGCGCAGTGGAAAGATCTCAGGTTTTGTATTACACGGCGATTGAAACGAAAGCATTTCGCTTTAACCATCGGCTGGCTGTTATTTTTTAGGGGGGTGCGCTCAAGGCCGCTCGGCCAAGCTAAGCCCCTCTACAAAACAACAGCCAGCCGATGCGCTTAACACTTTCTGGCAATCGCAGGTGCGCGCTTCTGCACGTTTTAAGAACTTTTTTACTTTTTACAAACTTTGCACTGCTGTAATTAACGCCAATTTGTAGACATCTTCTTCATTGCAGCCGCGCGACAGGTCGTTAACCGGTTTGTTAAGCCCCTGTAAAACTGGACCAATTGCCTCGTATTTACCAAAGCGCTGGGCAATTTTATAGCCGATATTACCGGCTTCTAAGCTAGGGAAGATAAAGACATTGGCTTTGCCGGCAACTGCTGAACCAGGTGCTTTTTGGGCAGCAACACGCTCAACAAAGGCGGCGTCGAATTGTAGTTCGCCATCGATTGTCAGGCTATTGTCTAATGCTCTGGCTTTTTCAGTGGCTTCTGCCACTTTTTTAGCTTCAGCGGCGTTGGCTGAACCCTTGGTAGAGAAACTGAGCATGGCTATTTTGGGGTCAATGTCAAATGCCTTAGCTGTCTTGGCGCTTTCGACGGCAACTTCTGCCATTTGCTCAGCTGTTAACGTAATATTGATGGCACAGTCGGCAAACAAATAGCGTTCTTTTTCGGGTGATAACATAATAAAGGCACCACTGGTACGCGATACACCTGGCTTGGTCTTAATAATTTGTAGTGCCGGTTTTACGGTATCGCCGGTTGAGTGAATTGAACCGGAAACCATGCCGGCCACTTCGTCCATATAGCAGAGCATGGTGCCAAAGTAATTGACGTCTTTTAATATTTCGTGCGCTTGTTCAGGTGTTGCTTTGCCCTTTCGGCGTTCGACAAAGGCCTCGACCATTTTGTCGAAATTTTCGTAGTTGTCGGGTGATAGTATTTTAATGCCGTTGATATCAAATTGCTGTTCAGCGGCAATTTTTTCGATTTCTGCGCGGTTGCCGACTAATACAGGCTCGACTAATTGTTCTTTTTTAAGTCTGGCTGCAGCGCCTAATATGCGCGGTTCAATGCCTTCGGGAAAGACAATTGAAACGCCTTTACCTTGCAATTTTTGTTTGACAACACTAAATAAGTCCATCTTTAAAACCTTCCTTTCATAGGGTTTATCAAATATTCCATAGGTATTATACCATTTAATTTATGATATTGCTATTTAAATTACTCGTTTGAATATAGTTGCGTTCAGCTCACTATTTTTACAATACTAATTGACTACAGCAGATTTAAAATATATACTTTTATTAAGTGATTTAAGCCACATTGGTTTTGCGCTAGCACTGCTTATCAAGCGGACTGATTGATAATATAATAAGGAGGGATTTTAATGCAAGTTTCAAGTGAATTTATTTATGGTCTACCAAAAGCCGAGCTGCATTTACACTTAGAAGGCACACTAGAGCCCGACTTAAAATTGCAATTGGCTCAAAAAAACGGTATCGATATTGGCCAAACCACAATTGAAGAAGTGCAAGCAAGTTATCAATTTAATGATTTAACATCTTTTTTAGCTGTTTATTATCCAGCAATGAACGTGTTGCAGACGCGCGATGACTTTTATGCTTTGGCAATGGCTTATTTCAAAAAGGCGCAGCAGCACAATGTCAAATACGCCGAAGTGTTTTTTGACCCGCAGGCGCATACGTCGCGTGGCGTTGCCTTTGATGAAGTGATCGAAGGTTACTATAAAGCTTGTCAAGATGCCGAAAAATTGGGCATTAAGGCACAGTTAATTATGTGCTTTTTAAGAGATTTTAGCGAAGAATCGGCCTTTCAACACTATGAAATGGCAAAACCACATCGCGATAAAATTATTGGCATCGGGCTAGATTCTGACGAAAGAGATAACCCGCCATTAAAGTTTGAGAAAGTATTTGCTCAAGCCAAAGCAGATGGCTATCACATTACCATGCACTGCGATATTGACCAAGTTGATTCTATTGAACACATTCGCGATGCACTAAACGTCGTCGGCGTAGAACGCATTGATCACGGCACTAATATTGTGGAAGATCCATTATTAGTAGAAGATGTACTCAAGCGCAAAATTGGCTTTACTTGTTGCCCAGTATCAAATAGTTTTGTCACTGAAGACATGAAGGGTAAAGAGATTAAAGAACTCTTGCATAAAGGGGTTAAAGTTACTGTCAATTCTGATGACCCAGCTTATTTTAGAAGCTATATTTCAGACGATTTAATTGCACTGGCCAACAAAGAGGCGCTGACAAAAGAAGACGTCGTTCAGTTGGTTAAAAATGCCTTTGAAATAGCCTGGATAACTGACGATCAAAAAGCTGCATACATTAAAGCTGTCGAGGAATATGCAAATTAATCCGAGATTATTCACAAAAAACACCATTTTACTTGACTACAACAACATAATGTGATAACGTACATAAAAGAACAACAACGCAAATAGAGGTATAATAATGAACGCATCTGTTAACAACAGCATCTTCACCATTATGAATATTATTGGCATTATCGGTATTAGCGATAGTGTTGGTTTGCGTTGTATTGATGTGTGAAGGTCTTAATAGTCAGATTGTAGCCTATCAGTATAACGCTGATAGGTTTTTTTATGGGAGGATTTATGAAACTAACGGGCGCACAAATCGTCATTAAAGAGCTACTTAATCAAGGCGTCAAAACGGTTTTTGGGTATCCGGGTGGCGCTGTCTTAGATATTTACGACGAACTTTACAAGAGCAGCGATCAGCTTGAACACGTAATGACCGTACATGAACAAGCTGCTTGTCATGCCGCCGATGGCTATGCCAGGGCAACCGGTAAAACTGGCGTGGTATTCGCCACCAGTGGGCCTGGTGCCACCAACTTAGTAACTGGTATTGCCACTGCCTATCTAGATTCGACACCGCTTGTTGCCATTACCGGCAATGTTGCCGTGACACATTTGGGTAGAGACAGTTTTCAGGAAGTCGATATTGTTGGCATTACGCAAGCGGTTGTTAAACACAGTTTTATTGTACACAATATTGCAGAACTGCAAGCTGATTTACGGGCAGCTTTTAAAATTGCGCAAACTGGGCGACCAGGGCCGGTATTGGTAGATATACCGAAAAGTGTTCAAAAAGACGGCATTGAATATATTGAAGACATGCTAACCGATTGCTTGGTGCACGTCGGCGAGCCGTCGCAAAGTGAACTTGAAGAAGCTGTAAAGTTAATCAACAGCAGTGAAAGGCCGGTGATTTACAGCGGCGGTGGTACCATTGCCGCCAATGCCAGCCAACATGTCATGGCCCTGTCAGAGCGCATTGATGCGCCGATTATTCTCAGTTTAATGGGCTTATCGGGCGTGCCGGCATCGTTTCCGCTCAATTTGCGAATGTGTGGTATGCATGGCAATTATGCGGCTTCGACGGCGCAAGCCAACAGCGATTTAATGATTGTAGTCGGTTCGCGCTTTAGCGACCGGGCAACTGGCGATGTCAGCAAATACACGCGCAATTGTAAAGTGATTCACCTTGAAATTGATGACGCTGAAGTTAATAAGAATGTCGCCTGTGATGTCGAGTTAATTGGCGATGCCCAAAAAACGTTAACGTATTTGTTAGAACATGTCGCTGAATCGAAAAAGCCCAACTGGCTGGCGACGATAGATGAGTATAAAAAAGTTGATGCCAATGCCATGCCTGGCGAATTTGCCGCTGACCGCATTATTGAAACAGTCAATCAATATTTTGATGATGATACCGTGGTGACAACAGATGTTGGCCAACACCAAATGTGGACGGCGCTCTATTATAAGTTCGAAAAAGCGCGCACATTTTTAACTTCGGGCGGCTTGGGTACAATGGGTTTTGGCTTTGGTGCAGCAATGGGGGCTTGCCTGGCCAAGGGGCGTAAGCCAACCGTATTTATTACCAGTGAAGGCAGCTTTGCTATGAATATGAACGAACTGGCGACAGCCGCTAAAGAGGGCTTGCCAATTGTCATTGTATTACTCAACAATGGCGTACTGGGTATGGTTAGACAGTGGCAAAATATATTTTACGAAAAGCGCTTTTCTGAGACAACTCTAGCTAAACAAACCGATTACGTTAAGTTGGCCGAGGCGTTTTCAGCGCAGGCAAAGAATATTACATCTATTGAGATGTTAAAAGAGGCGCTTGAACAATACGATGCCAGAGGACCGATTATTCTCAATTGCGAAATTGATAAAGATGAAATGGTATATCCGATGATTCCTCCGGGAACATCGGTTGATAAGATGATTGTGAGGTAACGCATGGGTGACAGATTTGTAGTGGGAATGATTGTTAAAAATCGCTTCGGGGTGTTAAGTCGCATCGCTGGGCTAATGAGCAAGCGCGCATTTAATATTGAAAGTATCGCAGCTGGTGAATTAATTGATGATACCTATACGCGTTTAACAGTAGTCGCACGCGGTGACGACTACGTCAAAGATCAGGTATTAAAGCAGTTTAATAAACTGGTTGATGTAAGAGATGTTTGCCTATTTGACGACCATGATATATCAATTGAGCACGCCCTCATAAAAGTGGCAGTAGATGAGACAAATAAAAAAAGCGTCAACGATTTTATTGTCGACTTTGCTGGAAAAATTATGGACTTTGGCTGCGATTATGTCACCGTTGAAATATCTGGCCCGTCTAAAAAAATAGATGCTTTTATTGCAACGGTCAAGCAGTTTGGCATCAAAGAAATGTGTCGTTCCGGCGTCATTACCATAGCGCGCGGCACTGAGCACACGCTGTCGATATCAACGAAGTGATCTGCCGTGTGTTTAAAACTAGCTTTATCCAGATTATTCATGCACTGGCCCTAATAATCTGAGACTAATTACTGTTCAGTCAAGTTGTCATTTCGAGTGAAGGCGTAGCCGTAATCGAGAAATCTCGGGTTTTAAAAGCGAGATCTCTGGCGTTTCGGTCGAGATGACAAAGTGGCAGCACTTTTCGACTAAACAGTTTATATTATCTATAAAATTATAACTGTCATATGAAAAATTATGACAGTTTTTTATTTCCATTAATTATAAGAATTATAAGATATTTATCAAAAAATCGACATTTTTTTGTAATTTTATTGATAGTTTTTTGTAATAAAATGGTATAAAATAAGTGTGAACTGGTAAGCATATGCTAGCTCAATATAAGTTTATTCAGCTGTACCAGCAAGGTGATTATAAAAGTGAGGTGATAAGATGTTACGTGGTACTGTAAAAAATCAACAAATTAGTAAAGAACATTTAGACAAAGCTAAGAAAAAAGTAGAAGAACAAGCATTACAACGATTTTTGAGCATCTTAGATCAGGCTAAAGAAACTGCATCTGATAGTGACGAAGCGATGTTATTTGCATCGCGCAAAAAGACAATTACCGATTACGATTCGATTGCCATGGAGCGCATACTTGGCAAGAGTGATCTGTTTCCAATTTCTTATTTGCAAACTGGATTACGCGTTAGTGAAGCGGTTTGCCGTATTTGTATTCGCAATGAATTTGGTGCGGTTGTTGGTTATGGAACCGGTTTTTTAGTTTCAGAACAGGTTATTATGACCAATAATCACGTTTTAGATACAGTAGATGCGGCGCTTAATTCAATTGCTGAGTTTAACTACCAAGACGACGAAAACTGCATGCCTTGTCCAACCTATCATTTTCGACTCGATCCGAAGCGATTGTTTATTACAGACGAAGCGCTTGATTATACACTGGTTGCGCTGAAAGACAATGAAGTACTTGACAAAAATATCAAAGATTTTGGCCATTTACAGCTTGATGCGACACTTTCGCAAATTATGCAGGGTGAATACGTTACGATTATTCAACACCCCAATGGTGGGCCGAAGACGATTACATTAAGAGAAAACCAAGTAAAGAGCATTAATGGCGACTTTGTTCATTATTTAGCAGATACTGATCGCGGCTCATCTGGCTCGCCAGTCTTTAACGACCAGTGGTCGTTGGTAGCGCTGCACCATGCTGGTGTGCCCGATCCCGATGGCAGCGGCGATTGGGTGGCTAATGAGGGCATTCGCGTTATTTCGATAATAGCAGATGTCAAATCAAAGTATAAATCGCTTGACGAAAACGGCAAACAGCTCATTGCCAAAGTACTGCCAAATAACATTTTCGACGATGATGAAGAACCGATTGTCCAACAAGAATTGGGTTATGACGCCATGTTTTTAGGCGAAGACTACGAAGTGCCGCTACCGCAGTTATCAGAAGAAATGCTAGCTGATACGGCGCGGCTTAAAGATGGCAGTTATTTATTAAATTATGTGCACTTTTCAATTGCGATAAAGCGTTCGCGCGGACTTGCCTATTATAGCGCAGTCAATATCGACGGTGCCAATTTTGTTAAAATTCGCAGGGGCAGTACGCGTTGGCGTCTCGACCCACGCATTAGCGAAGAACATCAATATGGTAATGGCGTATATCGCAAGAATGAACTCGACAAGGGCCATTTAGTTAGAAGAATCGACCCCAATTGGGGCGAAGATGCTAAGAAAGCCAACGTCGATACCTTTTATTACACTAACAGCGCGCCGCAGCACAAAAACCTCAACCAAAAAATATGGCTCGGCTTAGAAGACTATATATTAGATAATGCTAGAAAACACAATCTAAAAGTTAGTATCTTTACTGGGCCTGTCTTTAGAGATGACGATATGGTCTATCGTGAAAAATATCGCATACCGGCCGAATTTTGGAAAGTGGCCGTCATGGTTAAAGAAGATGGCGAACTATCGGCAACAGCTTATTTGCAAACGCAAAAGAATATGTTGACCAATTTAGAATTTGCCTATGGCGAATACAAAACCTATCAAGTGTCTTTGGCGACAATTGAGCGGATTACCGGTTTGAAGTTTGGCGATCTGAAGTCGAATGATCCGATGCAGACTATTGAAAGTGGTGCATTTGTCATAACAGATGCCGACAGTATTAGGTTGTAAAAAAGGAGGTTTACAAATGAAAGCATTGGGCTTTAATATGTACAGTGCATACAGTAAAAAAAGATTTTCAAAAGGTGAAAAGCAAGGTGCCGTCATTGGCACTGGTTGGTTGCCACCACTGCCCGATATGCGCGACTATGACAATGAGCACCCCGCAATATTGAAATTAGCCGAAAAACTGGGCGTTGAGGGCACTGCAAAGTCTATTCGCCTACCCAAAAAGGTCGACTTAAGGCCATGGTGCTCACCGGTTGAAGACCAGCTTAATATAGGCTCATGTACTGCTAATGCAGCTGTTGGTATCGTCGAATACTTTCAGAGGCGCGCATATGATATTCACATTGAGGGCTCGCGCCTGTTTGTCTATAAGGCAACTCGCAAACTGATGATGAGCGAGGGCGATTCTGGTGCATGGTTGCGTTCTACCATGGGCGCATTGGTATTATTCGGCGTGCCCGACGAGCGCTATTTACCCTATACTTTAGACGGTGTCAACGTCAACCCCAACTGGGATGAAGAACCCGACAGCTTCTTGTATTCAATGGCTAAAAACTATGCGACGCTCAATTATTTTTGCCACGACCCGCACACCAAAAAACACAATCGAAAAGATGTCTTAAAATCGATTAAAAAGTACTTGGCAGCCGGCATACCGGCAATGTTTGGCTTTTACGGCTTTCCCTCGTTTGAAGAATCAGACGAACCAGGTGCAATTCCCTATCCTGGCAAAAGTGAAAAAGCTGAGTGGGGCCATGCAATTGCAGCAGTCGGCTATGATGACAGCAAAAAAATTAAGAATACGCGTTATGGCAACACCACAAAAGGCGCCCTGTTAATACGCAATTCGTGGGGCAGGCAATGGGGTGACGACGGCTATGGCTGGATACCTTATGACTATGTATTAGACGGCTTAGCTGAAGATTTTTGGTCAATACTCAATATGGAATGGGTCGATACCAAGCAATTTGGCATTGATCAATAGGTACAGATGAAACGTGTTTTAATGGCAATGAGCGGCGGCGTTGATAGTACAGTCGCCGCTCGTTTATTGATTGAAAAGGGCTATCAGGTAAGTGCTGTTACACTCGATTTACACGCTGCCAATCAGGCAATGCTAAGGCGTGCCGCTGAGTTGTGCGCAAAATTAGGCATTGCACACCGCGTTGTCAATTTGCGTGAGCAGTTTAAAACAAGTGTAATTGCGCGCTATATCGCTGACTATAGCAAAGGCCTGACGCCCAACCCTTGCATGGTATGTAATCAGTTAATTAAATTTGGCCTGTTATATGACGTAATGTTGGCAGGTGATTACGACTATTTGGCGACCGGCCATTATGCAATCATTGATAAGCTCAACGGCATAAGCCACATTAAACGGGCGCCCACTAAGCGGCGTGACCAGTCATATTTTTTATATCACTTGTCGTCAGATGTAATTAATCGCTTATTGTTTCCGGTTGGCAGTTTTGCCGACAAATCGGCCATTTACGACGTGGCTGAGCACCTTGATTTAGATTTACTAGAACAATCCGAAAGCGTCGGCGTATGCTTTATTGATGAACAACCCTATGATCGCTGGTTAAGTGATTATATTGACGATGCAGCTGGTTTAATTGTCGATCAAACCGGGCAAGTTATTGGCCAACACGACGGCTTTTACAAGTATACAATTGGGCAAAAAAAAGGCTTGCCGCTAAAACTTGCAAAAGATTATTGCGTGCTGGAAATTTTAGCACAAGATAATAAGTTGGTGGTGGGGCCCGAAAGACACTGTTATTCTAATTGTATTGTGTTAGATGAATGGCATACTATGCCATCTTTTTGCGATGGCGCGACTTATGCCATAAAATTATTTAACTGGGGTTATTTTTTGCCTGGAACCGTCAAAAAAACAGAAAAACAGACTTTAAAAATATTTTTTGATGCGCCGGTCAGGGCGGTTGCACTTGGTCAGTACGCCGTTTTTTATCAAGACAATTGGTTAATTGGTGGCGGCAGGGTGATTGTAAAAAATAGTGTGCTCGACAAATAATAGCTATTAATTTCAGTAGTTACGTGGTATCATATAGAGGATAGCGGTTTAAAAAGACAGCTTATTTTTTAATCTAATTTTAAGACTCAATTAAAAATCCGTTCATATCTATTATATAAAATGATTGAAATAGAGAGATATAACGTAGTTTTTAAAGGAGGAATTATGTATAAATCATCCTGTGATATATTGATATTAACAGCTTCTTTCGGCAATGGTCATCATTCGGCAACTAAGGCGCTAACTGAAAAATTTGAGACGCTATTTCCCGATATGGCTGTAAAATCGGCTGATTTATTCGAGGTGGCTAGCCCGAAACTAAAAGACTATTTTACTGATACTTACAATATACTGACGAAATCTAAATTGCCGCTTTACAATGGCCTTTACCAATTGAGAAATAGTAAAGATAATTTGGTAGACGACATTGTCTTAAAGCTTTACTATAAAAAGTTCGATGCCTATGTCAAGCAGCTTAGGCCCAAGATGATTATTTCGGTATTCCCGACTTGTGCGCAGTTTGCCAGCCATTACAAAGAGACCTTGGCAAAAGATTTAAAAACCGTAACGGTTATTACTGATGTCGTCGCCGGTTGGGAATGGATTCACAAGAGCACCGATATGTATTTTGTACCCTCTGTCGAAGTAAAAGATGCGCTGGTTGAAAAGGGCATTTCAGATAACATGATTTTAGTAACTGGTGTACCAGTGCGTTCAGCGTTTGAAGTGGAAAGCGAAAGAAGTGGCGATCGCAAAAATGTACTGATTATGGCGTCTTCCATGGGCAAGTTGAATTTTACGCAAGAAGCGCTCGACAAAATGGGTGAAATGCCCTATGGTTTTACCATTGTGGCGGGTAATAACGAAGATACCATTACGCGCCTTGCCTTACTGGATATTCCGGCAAATGTAAAAGTATTAAGTTTTACTAAAGAGATACCCGAACTGATGCGCAATTCTGATTTAATTATCACAAAGCCGGGTGGGGCAACCATATTTGAGGCAATTGAGAGCAATTTGCCAATGCTGATCAAGTCGTCTGGCGTTGGGCAAGAGACCTTTAACGAGGCTTTTATCAATAAGTACGGCTTTGGCGATTCGTTTTCGCGCGATGCTGAAATGTACGAAAAAATTGATTCGTTACTCAGCAACGATAGCTATGCCGAGCGCATTATTGCCAATATGAACCAATTTAAAGCAAATATTGTCAAAAAAGAAGCTTATATACAGTTAATGAATATGATTAAGCCAAAATTAATGGACGTTTCAATATGAAAAAATGGCTAAATTGGCTGCTGCTTCCGCTGCTGATTATCGTTACATTTTACTTTTTGTTGCGCGGTCAAGATCCACAAAAAATACTTGCAACCTTAAGGGCAGTGGCGCCGCTTTACATTATGGGCGCCATTGCATTGATGGTCGTGTATTTAGTATTAGAAGCCGTTATGCTACATGCCTTAAGCAATGTCGAACAGCGCGTTTGTTCACGTCGTCAATCGCTTAAGTATATGTTTATCGGTCAATTTTATTCATTGGTGACCCCGTTTGCCAGCGGCGGCCAACCCATGCAGTTAATGGAAATGGTACAAGACGGCATCAAACCCAGTTTGGCAACAGCAGTACTGGTCAATAAATTTCTCTACTTTCAAGTTGGTGTGACGGTCTATTCGATCGTGCTTTTTTTATTTAATAGGCAACAATTGGTTAAGTATTTTGTGGCCACCAAAGGGCTAATTGCAATTGGTATTATCTTCAATACGGTTGGCTTATTGATTTTAATACTGTCGGTTTACAATAGTCGCATGATCAAGGCGTTGGTTAGAGCGATTGCTTCACTGATGCGAAAAATAAAAATATCAGAAAAAAAAGTATCGAAAACTGAAATCTTTTTAATTAAAGAAATAGACGACTTTGCAACTAGTGTGCACTTTTTAATGACCCACCAGCGCATTACGCTTAACCTGATCGTCATGACGACGTTGCAGTTAACGTCATTTTTTGGCATTACCTATTTTGTATATCGCGCCTTTGGCCAGTCGGGCAAAAGCTTTATTGAGGTCATTGCCCTACAGTCAATTCTTTACATGTCAATTTCACTGATACCGGCACCGGGTAGCGCCGGTGTTGCCGAGGGCGGTTTTTATGTGGTGTTTAGTTCGCTGTTTAGCGGTGGTGCCGCGACCGGCGCCGTGCTGATATGGCGTGGCATAACTTACTATTTAAATTTAATAATTAGCGGTTTAATTACAGTAATTGCAACAGCACACCGCAGCGTTGTTGCCAGTAGGAGGACATGATGAACATTAATGAGTTTAACCCAACACGCGTTTGGCACTATTTTTCGGAAATTAGCAAAATACCGCGCGAATCAGGCAACGAAGCCGCCGTTTCCGATTATCTTTACAATGTGGCATTGACATTGGGGTTAAAAGCCGTGCAAGAACCTTGCGGCAACGTTGTTATTTACAAGCCTGCAACAGCCGGTTACGAACAAGCCGATGCCGTTATTTTGCAAGGCCATATGGACATGGTTTGCGTTAAAGATGCAACATCACAGCACGACTTTACAAAAGACCCAATTGAACTGATCGTCGATGGCGATTTACTAAAGGCCAATGGCACAACTTTGGGGGCAGACAATGGCATTGCTGTGGCGATGGCAATGGCAATACTTGAAGATAACAGTTTACACCACCCGGCCTTAACCGTTTTGTTGACGGTATCAGAAGAAACCGGCATGGATGGTGCCATGGCAGCTGATCCGGCCAACTTAATTGGCACGCGCTTAATCAATATCGACTCTGAAGAAGAAGGCTTTTTATTGGCATCAAATGCCGGTGGCGCCGATGTCGATGTCGATTTGCCGATCAACTGGCAAAACAACAATTATCAAAACGCTTATAAAGTGACCATTAAAAACTTAAAGGGTGGTCACAGTGGCCTAGAAATTGATAAAAAAAGAGCCAACGCCATAAAGCTTATTGGCAGATTGTTAACGACAATTGAATGCGATGTCGCCGTCTTTGCCATAGAAGGCGGTCAAAAAATGAACGCCATTGCGCAAAGTGCCACTGTCAGTTTGGCGAGCAACGCCTCTGTTGAAGAAATGCTAGCGGCACTTGAACCGATTGAAAAAATGTTTAAAGACGAATATGCTGTCAGCGATCCCGATATTACCATTAGCTACGAAAAGACCGAAAAGCCAGTTCAGGTATTTAAAGCCGAATCGACGGCGAACTTGGCAAAATTATTGCTGTTATTGCCACAGGGCGTCATTGCGATGTCGCAGAGCATTGACGGCTTAGTCGAAACCAGTAATAATGTTGGCATCATTGCGCAGCGCGAAAATAAAATTAGCATCTGCAATGCACTGCGCAGTTCAGTGGCATCGCGCAAAGATTTAGTACATCAGCAAATTGAAGCCATTGCCAACTTAGTTGGCGGTATGGCGACGCGCCACGGTGATTATCCAGAGTGGGCTTATAAAATTGAATCGCCCCTGCGCGACACCTTATTGGCGGTATACCAGCAACAGTTTGGTAAAGAAATGATCGTCGATGCGATTCACGCCGGCTTAGAATGCGGCCTATTTGCACAAAAAATGCCGCAGCTTGACATGGTCAGTATCGGCCCGAATATGTGGGACGTACACTCGCCGCGCGAGCGCGTATCGATTTCTTCAACTGAGAGAACTTATAACTATTTGGTAAATGTACTGGCGGCATTAAAATAGCAAGAGAATACTATGACAAAAATCTACGGTTTATTGGGCGGCAATATCGAGCATTCGCTATCGCCGCTGATACACAAACAAATATATAAACGGTTTGACATCAATGCTGATTATCGATTATACGGTGGCATGGCATCACTAGAAGCGGCTTGTCAAAAGCTAAAAGCTGATCATGTCAGCGGCTTTAATGTGACGATTCCCTATAAGCAGGCCGTTATACCGCTGCTTGACGAGGTAACAGAGCGCGCTGCAAAAATGAACAGCGTCAATATCGTCAGATTGTGCAACGGTCGGCATATTGGCGATAATACTGACGCCTACGGCTTTGCTAAGTCTTTACAGCACAATAAGTTGTCCTTGACGAACAAAATTGTACTGATAATCGGTGCTGGCGGTGCGGCCAATGCGGTTATTCACCATGCAATTGAAAGCAACGCCAAGATGATATTAATTTATAACAGAACGCGCTTTAACACCAATCAGTTGATGTTGCGCGTGAAGCAAACCTACGATTGGCACAATGTGATGAGCGTGTTCGATTTTCGCGGTTTAGTGGTAGATGCCATTGTCAACGCTACACCGCTCGGTGGCGCCGGTTATGAATTGCAAGCACCGCTCGATTTAAATGTCATTTCGGCAGTGCTCTATATTGATTTGGTGTATCGACCGGCGGTGACACGTGCCATGCAGGTCGGGCGTGACAATGCTATCAAGACGCTGGGCGGGCTCGATATGCTAGTTTATCAAGCGCTTGAATCGGCGTCTATTTGGCACGATGTAGCCTATAGTGCGACTGATGCAGAGGAAATTATCAATCATGTCAAAGCGCTTTTATGAATGCGATAACAATCACACGCTAAATGATACAATTGCACAATTAGTCGGCGACAACCGCTATTATATCGTGGTCGATCGATTGGTTGCGCAGTTACACGCTGCTGTGCTAAAACCCCTGTTAAGTCAGCCCAACTGTTTGGCAAGTTATCAGTTAGAGGCCGCTGAAAGTAACAAATGCTTGACTACTGCCGCCACTATTTGCGATCAGCTGTTGGCCTGTAACGCCAAGCGCAGTGACTACGTCATTGCCATTGGCGGCGGCATTACCAGTGACGTCGCTGCATTTAGCGCAGCGATTGTCAAGCGCGGCCTGCGCCTTATTGTTGTACCAACGACATTATTGGGCATGGTCGACGCTGCAATTGGCGGCAAAACAGGCGTTAATACAGCACATGGTAAAAATAGCTTAGGTTGCTTTTACGAAGCGCAGTTTATCATTTTTGAACGCGCTTTTTTAAGTAGTTTAGCAGACGAGCAATGGCAAAATGGGCGCGGCGAATGTATTAAATACAGTTTTTTAGATCAGGCCTTCAGTTTAAAAAAAGCAATGGCGCCGCTTGACGATTTCAAAACCAATGCGGCTGACAATGTCGTGCGTTACGCCGCTTATAAACAAACGATTGTCGCACGTGATTTATACGATGTCGGCAGTCGTAAAGTTCTAAACTTTGGTCATACCTTTGGTCACGCTTTAGAGAGTGCCAATCAGGGTGCCGGTTTAGCGCACGGCAAGGCCGTTATGTTGGGTATTGCCATTGCCTTAGTTTTTTCAGAAAAAATATTTAACATTGAACAAAAGCTGGTTGACGACTATCAAAATTGGCTTTGCCAACAGACTTGGTATAAGCATGACTACTTACGCCCCTTTGACGAACTTGAATACTTTATCAAACGCGATAAAAAGAACAGCCGGCAATTGATTAGTTTGGTTTTGCTCGACGGTATAGCCAATCCTAAAATAGTTGATTTAAGCGTCGCGCAAGTACGCAATATGTATCGAGGTTATCGCCATGCAAGTTTGCATTCAGCCCAGTAAATTAAGTGGTAAGCTAGCGGCTGTACCGTCAAAGTCTTATGCTCATCGCGCCATTATTGCGGCGGCTTTGGCCACTGCTGAATCAGTCATTAACAATGTAGTGCCGTCAGACGATATACTGGCGACAATTGACGTTTTAAGCGGGTTCGGCACGTCATTTAAGTGGCAAGCCGATCGCCTTATTGTGCAGCCGAAGCCACTCAGAACACCCACTGCTGTGCTGAACTGTCGCGATTCGGCCTCAACCCTGCGCTTTTTGTTGCCATTGGCGCTTTATGTCGACGGCGCTTGCACTTTTAATGGCAATAACGGGTTGGCAAAGCGGCCACTTGATGATTATATAAACCTATTTAGACGACATAACTGTAAAATTGACTACGACGGCAAATTGCCGCTTACTATTGAAGGTGAACCGCTATCAGGCAGTCTAGCAATAGCTGGCAATGTCAGCTCGCAGTATATTAGCGGGCTATTAATGAGCTTGCCATTGAGCGCTCAAAATTCGACACTTCATTTGACGACACCCTTACAGTCAAGTGCCTATGTCGACATTACAATCGATGTTCTAAAGCGCTTTGGCATCGCTGTTAAAACGGCGTCAACTGGCTGGCAAATGGCAGCTAAACAGCATTATCAGGCGACTGATTACACAGTGCCGGGCGATTATTCTAATGCTGCGTTTTGGCTGGTTGCCGGCACAATTGGTGCGGCCATAGATGTCGCCGGTTTGCGCATTGATAGCTTACAAGGCGATCGCCGCATTATTGAAATAATCAATCAAATGGGTGGCAATATCATATGGGAGGGCGACGTCTGTCGCGCATTGCCCAGTAAGACACATGGCATTGAACTAGATGTTTCACAAATTGTCGATTTGGTGCCGGCAATTGCCTTATTGGCCGCTGTATCGCAAGGCGTTACGACATTAAGCGGCGGCGAACGACTGCGCTATAAAGAATCTGACCGCATTGCAGCCGTGGTAACGCAGCTTAACGCACTTGGTGCAGACATTGTTGAAACAGACGACGGCATGGTCATAACTGGCAAAAGCCGTTTGACTGGTGGCAATGTCGAAAGTTGTGGCGATCATCGCATTGCCATGATGGCGACAATTGCTTCAGTTGTGTGCGATAACACAGTGGTATTGTCGTCGGCGCAAGCCGTCAATAAATCTTACCCGCGCTTTTTTGAACACTTTGCAGCGCTAGGGGGCAACTATGAGCAGTACAATCGGTAGATGCATACGCTATACACTTTTTGGCGAATCACATGGTGCGGCAATTGGCATGACAATCGATGGTTTGCCAGCCGGTACAAAGTTAGATTACAGCGCAATTGACGCAGCGCTTGCGAAGCGCAAAACCGGCGGCTTATTGACCAGTCAGCGTCAAGAGGCTGACCAAGTTGAATGGTTGAGCGGCGTCATAGATAATTATACAACCGGTAGCGCGGTGACCTTTATAATTAGAAATAGTGGTCAGAGACCACAAGATTACGAAAAAAACAGTAATATTATCAGGCCGTCGCACGCCGATTACACGGCGCATCTTAAGTACGGTGGTTATAACGACAAACGGGGCGGCGGCATTTTTTCAGGCCGTCTAACCGCTTGTTTGGTAGTTGCCGGCACAATTGCCAGACAATTATTAAAATCACAAGGCACGGTGATTTGTGCCAATATTATACAATTGGGTAAATTAAGCTTGCCCTTAGATGCCACAGCCGACCGACAGACCAGCTGGCTGGCCGGCCTATCACAAAAATGGCATGACACGGTTATCGATTACTTGAAAGAGATAGCCGAACAAGGCGATTCGCTGGGCGGTACGGTACGCGTAATAGCAAGCGGTTTACCGGTTGGTTTGGGTGAACCACCATTTTATTCGGTTGAAGCTGCCTTGGCGCAGTTCTTACTGGCGATTCCCGGTTTAAAGTCAATTGGCTTTGGCAAAGGGGTCGATTTTGCGACTAAAAGGGGCGCTGAGGTGGCCGATCAAATGCAATATGTCGACGATAAAGTAACTTATTTGAGCAATCACAATGGTGGCGTTTTGGGCGGCATTTCCAACGGGCAACCACTTGAAATAAATTGTGTTTTTAAGGCGACCCCTTCTATTTTTAAACCACAGCAGACAATTGACATGGCCACAAAGCAAAACACAACCCTGCAGTTGACAGGGCGGCATGACCCGGCCTTTGTAATCAGAACGCCAATTGTCGTCGAATCGGTCGTTGCAATGGCACTGTATGATTTATGGCGGGCGGCACAATGATACTGTATATAATCGGGATAACCGGCGTCGGCAAGACGACATTTGGCAAGGCGCTGGCCAAACAGTTAAAGTACAACTTTATCGATTTAGACGACCATATTGTGGCAAGTCAAAAAAAATCAATAGCCGCCTTATTTGAAATTGGCGAACAACACTTTAGAAGCGCTGAAAGTGTAGCTTTAAGGTCAATTGATGACTCGCTAAACGCAGTAGTTGCAACCGGCGGTGGCGTTGTGACAAGTGATGCCAATATTGACTATATGCGCAATAGCGGTTTTGTAATATATGTCAAACGGCCAATCGAAACGATTATCGCCACACTTGATGTTACTACCAGGCCGCTGCTGGGCGGTGATGCTGAGCGGCTTTATCAATTATATGAAGCGCGCCAGACGCGCTATCAAAACGCGGCCCATTTCACGGTAGATATAACCAGTTTTGAACTTGCACTAGACCAGACAGTCGAGGAGATTTCAAGTGAAAATTCGCGTAATTAATGGTCCTAATATCAATCTGCTGGGCATTCGCCAGCCCGCTATATATGGCGAAATGAGCTATAATGATTTGGTTAAAGCGCTGAGTGACTATGCAGTGTCTTGTGGCGTACAAATTGAAGTGCTACAGTCTAATTGCGAAGGTCAATTAATTGACTGGATACAGCAGTTTGCGCAATACGACGCTTTAATTATCAACCCGGCCGGCTACACACATACCTCGATTGCCATTTTAGACGCCTTATTAAGTGTAGACAGGCCAAAAGTTGAAGTGCACTTAAGCAATATTAAAGCGCGCGAGGCCTTTCGTGCCAATAGCATAACAGCCAAAGGTGTAGATAAAGTATTAATGGGTAAACATATCAATAGCTATTTTGCGGCAATTGATTATATTATAGCAGTTAAAGGAGGCAACAATGAACATTCTGGTCACCTATAATTATGGCGAAGCGCTGTTTAATGACATGGCTAAACTGGACTATGATGTTACCTATAAACCTGAAAAAGAGGTGCGCGATGCCGATTTAAATGGCATTGATGTACTCATTTGTTATGACCCCTTTAAGCAGCTGTCCGATTCGGCTTATTCTGATTTATCATATATTATTTTATCGAGCACCGGCCTCAATCAGCTACCGCAGTCGGTAATCGACAATTGTGCAATTACAGTAACACATAATCGCTATGGCTATAATCAACCGATTGCCGAGTGGATTGTCATGATGTTGTTAGTGGGCTTTAAGCAGTTGACCAGCTTGCTTGAACAACATCGTCAAAAACAATGGCGCATGAACACCAGTTTGCTAGAATTAACTGGCAAGCGCATTGTATTTATGGGCACTGGTAATATTGCCGCCGAGGCGGTTAAACGGCTGCAGCCGTTTGGCGTTGACATTGTCGGCGTCAATCGTAGCGGGCGCAGACCAGAAGGCTATCAAAAGGTCTATAAAATGTCACAGCTAGCTGAGGTTTTGCCAACTGCCGATGCCGTTGTTGTCTGTTTACCGCAGACGGCTGAAACTGAAAATTTAGTCAATGCCGCCAATTTGAAATTAATTAAAGATGATGCGGTTTTTATCAATATTTCGCGTGGTTGGTCGGTCGATGAAACGGCGCTTTGTGAGGTTCTAGAAAAGGGAAAGTTTAAGCTCTGCGCGCTTGATGTGGTCAAAACTGAACCGTTGCCGGCAGAAAGTCCGCTCTGGAACTTTAAACAGGTGTTGATCACGCCGCACAATTCGTGGGTTTCAGAAAATCGCAACAGTCGGCGACTCGAATACATTATGGAAAATCTAAAGCGCATTAAAAATGGCGAGCAGCTGCTCTATCAAGCAAATACTAAGAGGGGATATTAATGGCGATACAGATTACTAAAAAATCGCTTTATGCGTTTGACTTTACAGAACTACAAGCACTTGTAAAATCATTTAATCAGCCAAAATTTCGGGCTAAACAAATATGGGCGTTCTTATACAATAAGCGCATTGCAAAAATTTCTGATATGCACAATTTACCAAATGCACTAATTGCCAATTTAACGGCCAATTACGCTGTGTTTGACATGCATATTGTCAAAGTGCTGACCAGTGCCGATGGCAACACTTGGAAATATCTGGTTGAAACGCGCGACGGCGCCCAAATTGAATGTGTGCTATTACAATATCAACATGGCTATACGCTGTGCGTGTCGTCTCAAGTTGGCTGTGCAATGGGCTGCACTTTTTGCGCGTCGACAATAGATGGCCTAGATAGGCATTTAAATGCCTATGAGATGTGGCAACAAATTGCATTGGTCAATCAACATAAGAATATTCGCATTTCGCGCGTCGTCATGATGGGTAGTGGTGAACCGCTTCACAATTATGCAGAGTCGCTCAAGTTTATCAAGACAATTAGCGACGCCAACCACTTCGGCTTAAGTCAGCGCCATATTACGCTGTCAACTTGTGGCATTGTCGACCGCATTTACGATTTGGCAACTGAAAAATTGCAAATAACCTTGGCCGTTTCGCTGCACAGTCCATTTGACAATGAGCGCAGTGAGATTGTGCCAATTAATAGAAGTGCACCAATTAGGGAATTGATGGCCGCGATCGACCACTATTTTTCATCGACCAAACGGCGCGTCACCATTGAATACGCACTAATAAAAGACAAAAATGATTCGGCGGCACACGCCAATGCGCTGGTTAAACTACTTGTCGGCAAGCCAATACACGTCAATTTGATACCGATTAACCCAATTGCTGAACGCAGTTATCAGCCACCTGATAGGCAGTTTGTGGTAGCATTTAAAAAGCGTTTGGAAACAGCTGGTATTCACACGACACAACGCCGCGAACTGGGCGATGATATACAGGGGGCGTGCGGGCAGTTAAGGCGCAGCTCAAAACGCAAATAAAAATAAAAAATATATCTAAAAATTGCTTAAAAAGACGTGTTATCGGGTACAATAGAAAGAGCTAGTAATGTACAAATTCAATTGCTTTTGTGCATGATATAAGTTTGAACAATTGTTGGGATTGTTCAACGAGTAAAAGGTGAGGAGATGATCACTATGGTGAAAATAATTTCGGGCAAAATGGGTTCAGGAAAAACCAAGAAATTGATTCAATTAGCCAAAGAAAAAGCCGAAGATGCAAAGGGTCACATTGTTTTTATCGATGACGACAAAAGACATATGTACGACTTGCCCCACGATATTAGATTTGTTTGCATGGAAGAGTTTCCGGTGCGATCAATTGATGAATTTGTGGGCTTTCTTTGTGGCATTATTTCTAATGACTACGACATAAATCACATTTATATTGACGGCTTGTGCAAGGTGATGAATTGTGTTATTACCGAGACGCCAAAGTTTGTTGAACGCCTAGAAGACTTGGGCAATCGCTTTGATATTAGCTTTGTCGTTACAGTCAGTTGTGACACATTGCCGGAAGAGCTAAAAAAATATTCACTATAAAAAATATTTGCGATAACTAATAACGCTTGGGTTATAGAAGTGAAACACCCCTTTTGTTATTTACAGTAAACTAAAGGGGTTTTTCGTTCGCGTCATTTTAGGTCGCGCGTCAGTGTTTCGATTTGGTATAATTTTTTGAAATCGCTTAGTGCTTGCGCCATCTTGGTTTTATCATCATGAGACAAACGCACCAGTTCAGGGGTGTTATCTAGCGGAATCATTGCATAGTTGATCTGTCCATTTTCGTCGTGTTTGTCGACCCAAAAGGGCAGGTAGTTGATTTTAGTGATCGTCGCTTTTTCTGAAGCGGTTTTGTGTAGTGTCAAACTGACTGCAAGGCCGCTGTCGCGATAGCGCTTACGCTGGTTAGAAATGGCATTGCCGAGCGAGTAGACAACGTAGCAGTGATTTTGCGGCGTGTCGATCCAACTGTCTGGCTGTACGACGTGCGGGTGCGAACCAATGATAATGTCGACGCCCAGTTCGGCGAGCTGTTTGGCAAATTCAGTTTGACTTTGACTGGGATTGCGCTGATATTCATTGCCCCAGTGTACCATGGCGATAATCGTGTCAACTTGATTGTCTTCTAAGATTTTTATCTGTTCTCGATACAGTTCAATTTTATTGTGGTTGACAACATGTGGATACGCTTGTGGTAATGGTATGCCGTTTGTACCATAAGTAGAGGCGATAAAGCCAATTTTAATATCGTTTTGTTCGACGATCAGCGGCCTTGCCGGTTCGTCGTGCAAATAGGTGCCAGTTGAATGTAGGCCGAGCGAACGCAAGATTTTAAGCGTTGTTTCGATGCCGTAGAGGTGATTATCAAGGCTGTGGTTATTGGCAGTACCCAATATGTCAAAGCCAGCAGCTTTTAGAGCCGCAGCCAGTTGTGGCGGCGAGTGAAAGCTTGGGTAACCGCTAATGTCGTTTTTTTCGGTTAAGGTAGTTTCTAAATTGCCAATCATTAAGTCGCTGCCCTCAAAGTAAGCGGCGACATATTGAAACCATGGCTTGAAATCGTAGCTGCCGTCTGCTCTGCGGGCCGATTTAAACTGTGGTGTATGCACCATAATATCGCCGACAAAAGTAAGGGTTACACTGCGTTCAGCAAGTATTTCAGACGTGCCAATATGGTCATCGATTGCCGTTGGCAGGCCGGTTGATGAGAGCAATAACGATACTAAAAAAATAATGACTTTAGACATAATAGCGCTCCTAAAGTAGTTAAAGTCGTGAACAATTACTAACATTATAACAGATTAGACGATAAATTTAAATTTTGTAGTCAGCAACCCCAGACTATCGCCACACTGCGTGAATAGTCTGGGTTAAACAAATAAATCAACAGAAAAGGAGTAAATATGAAGAATTGTGATAAGACAATGGATAAAATTGTATCGCTTTGTAAAAATCGCGGTTTTATCTTTCCCGGTTCCGACATATATGGGGGCTTGGCCAACACTTGGGACTACGGCCCGCTTGGTACTGCACTAATCAACAATGTCAAGTCGGCTTGGTGGCAAAAGTTTGTGCGTGAATCGAAGTATAATGTCGGCATGGATTCATCTATTTTATTAAACCCTCGGGTGTGGGAAGCCAGTGGTCATATCGGCGGTTTTAACGACCCGCTAATGGATTGTAAGGCCTGTAAAACCAGATATCGCGCCGACAAATTGGTAGAAGACTACAACAAGGCGCATGGCGTTGAAGCCATGATTGAAGGGTGGTCGCACCAAGAACTTAAGGCCTATATCGATGAAAAAGAAATGACCTGCCCAAGCTGTGGCAAAAGCGATTTTACTGACATTCGTCAATTTAACTTGATGTTTAAGACACATCAAGGGGTTACTGAAGATTCTTCAACTGAAATTTTTTTGCGTCCTGAAACGGCCCAGGGTATCTTCTTGAACTTTAAGGCTGTGCAGCGTTCTTCGCGCAAAAGAGTACCGTTTGGCATCGCTCAAATTGGCAAGTCATTTAGAAATGAAATTACACCGGGTAATTTTATTTTTAGAACGCGTGAATTTGAACAGATGGAACTGGAATTCTTCTGTGAACCGGGTACTGAAATTGAGTGGTTCGCCTATTGGAAAGACTTTTGCGTAAATTGGTTGAATTCGCTTGGCTTAAAAGCTGAAAATATGCGCGTAAGAGACCATGAAAAAGAAGAGCTATCGCATTATTCTAACGCGACATCAGATATTGAATACCTGTTCCCGTTTGGCTGGGGTGAACTGTGGGGCGTCGCCTCGCGCACCGATTACGATTTGTCGCGCCATATGGAATACAGCGGTGTCGATTTAAATTATCAAGACCCAATTAGCAATAAAAAATATATTCCTTATGTCATCGAACCGTCACTTGGCGCCAACCGCATGGCGTTGGCATTTTTGGTCGATGCCTATGACGAAGAGCAGATCGATGAAAAGGACAGCCGAACCGTACTGCGCTTACACCCGGCATTGGCACCGTTTAAGGCGGCTGTTTTCCCACTTTCTAAAAAGCTGAGCAGCGAGGCGAATGCCGTCTATGATGCGTTGCTAAAGTATTTTGATGTCGATTACGACGAATCGGGCTCAATTGGCAAGCGCTATCGCCGTCACGACGAAATTGGTACGCCGTTTTGCATCACTTACGATTTTGAATCGAAAGAAGACCAAGCCGTAACCATTAGGCACCGCGACAGCATGGCACAAGAACGCGTTGCGATAGCCGATTTAGTACATTATTTATTAGCACGATTAGATTATTAGTATGAATAATATTAAGCGCCTTGTCAGAAAATTTAAGAAGAGTATTTGGATGTATCCGACCCTGGTCAGCATACTGTCTTTTGTGTTGGCGTTAATCGTATACTTTTTAGACAAAGCTTATATTTCTGAATTTGCGGCGTATTTGCCAGTTGTATTGTTGTCGCGCGTTGAACTGGTACGCAGTGTTCACGGTATTATCGCGTCGGCCTTTATTACGATTATGACCTTTACATTTTCAACTACAATGGTTGTATTGACAATGTATATGTCGCAGTTGTCGCCCCGCGTCGTTGAAAACTTTTTGGCCAATCGCAGTACTATGCAGTCGCTTTCGGTGTTCGTCGGTGGTTTTATTTACGCCATTGTCTCGCTGTTGTTGTCCAATAATATTAGCGATGGCGCCAAAGTGTTTTCCGGTGCCTTTTCGCTGATTTATATTATTGTTGGCATTTTGTATTTTATAGTCTTTATCGATAATGTCGCCAAGTTTATTCAGACCAGCAATATTATCGAACGCCTGTACAACGAGGCCAAAGTCAATATTAAAGACTATGTCGACGTCATTAAAAACTATGAAATTCACAAGACAAATGACTTTATTAACATGCCGGAAATGACCAGTATTCACGCCAAGAAAAGCACCTATATTCAAAATGTCAACTACAAGCGCCTGCACCGCATTGCCGAAGACTATCAGGGTGTTATCGTATTTAATAAGGCAGTTGGAGACTTTGTCTATCGCGGTGAGGTACTGGCGACGATACACGCTGATGACAATCAACTGTTTCCCGAACATATTGAAAGTATGATTCGCGCCTGCTACGTGGTAGGCGACCAGCGAACTGAAAATCAAGACTACAATTATTCGATACAAAAAATTGTCGAGGTGGCGCTGCGCGCCATGTCACCTGGCATCAACGACCCCAACACGGCTATTCACTGCATTAGAATGATCAGTGTGATATTAGAAGATTTAATTCACTTTGAATCGGGGTATATATTTATGGACGAGGGTGGTGATCAGACCGGTTTAATATTTGAAATCTTCAACCTAGAAAAGTTATTAAACAGCACTTATAACCAAATTGTACACTACGGTTCGTCAGATGCCTCAATTATGTTGGCGTTAATAAAGAGCATCGATGCCAATGTTAAAAAGGCGACCACGCTCAATCGCGTTGGGCTACTTAATTACGCCGAATTTATTTGGGAACGCATCGAGCTAAACATCGATAGTAAATACGAAATTAGGTTCTTGGAAAACGCAATGACGACATTGCGCACCAATATTAATGCATAGGAGCACACTATGAAACGCTGCTTTATTTACGTTATTTCCGATTCGCTGGGCGATACCGGTGAACATGTCGCCAATGCGGCGGCGGGACAATTTATCGATGTAGATTTTATCGTTAAAAAATATCCTTATATAACTGAGAATCAAGAAGTTGATGCCATTTTAGACGAGGCCGCAAAACGCACGTCGTTGGTGGTGTTTACCACGGTTATTGAAAGCTTAAAAGAACATATTTCGGTCGGTTGCAAAGCGCGTGGTTTAATGAACATTGACATTATGAATCCGCTAATTTTTTCATTTCAAAAATTACTGGGTGTTCAGGCGGTTTCTGAACCGGGCACAATACACAAACTGGACGACACCTATTTTGCGCGTGTCAAGGCGGTTGAATTTGCCGTTAAATACGACGATGGCAAAGACCCGCGTGGCGTTAAATTGGCCGACATTGTCTTATTGGGCATATCGCGCACTTCGAAAACACCGCTCAGCATGTATTTGGCACACAAAAATGTCAAAGTTGCCAATATTCCGCTCGTGCCCGAAGTGCCGGTGCCCGAAGAGGTCTTTCAGATTGACCCGGGCAAAATTGTCGGCTTGATTAATACACCGGAAAAGTTGTATGAAATTAGAGAAGAAAGGCTTAAGGCAATGGGTTTAGGCGCCAGTTCCAGCTATGCCAAACTAGAGCGCATCAACCAAGAACTGGCATATGCCGACAAACTGTTTCGTCAGATAGGTTGTCCGGTTATTGATGTGTCGAATAAAGCGGTTGAAGAAACAGCCAATATGATACTGCGCTTGCATGCCGAGCGCCGTGCCGCATTGGAGCGGCTAGATTAGATTACTGGAGCGGGCATGAGAACTGATCAGGAACGCCGAGAAATTGAATGGTTGAGTAAGTGGGCAACGCTTTCGGTCAATACAAAGGGGCGCCAAAGAGAAGAGGCGCCGTGTAAGTATCGCACCGTTTTTCAGCGCGACCGCGACAGAATTATTCACTGCAAGGCCTTTCGACGCCTTAAGCACAAAACGCAAGTGTTTTTATCGCCAGAGGGCGATCATTACCGCACGCGTTTAACGCATGTTTTAGAGGTTTCGCAGCTGAGTCGCTCGTTGGCGCGCGCCCTGCGCTTAAATGAAGACTTAACCGAGGCGATTGCCCTGGGGCACGACTTGGGGCACACGCCCTTTGGACATTGTGGCGAGGCAGTTTTAAACCGCATACACGAGGGTGGCTTTTGTCATGCCGAGCAGAGTTTGAGGGTGGTCGATTATTTAGAGATTCGCAAGAACAAGATTCGCGGCTTAAATTTGACGGCCGAGGTGCGCGACGGCATTCTCAATCACACTGGGGCTAAAGAGCCTTATACACTAGAGGGGCAAGTCGTTAGGCTATGCGATCGCATTGCCTATATCAATCACGATATCGACGACGCAATTCGAGCTGAAGTATTGACTTTAGATGATTTGCCCAGTAGTTTTATTGATTACTTTGGCGTTTACACCAGCGATCGACTCGATAAAATGATCGTCGACGTCATTGAAAATAGTTTAGATCAAAACAAGATACGAATGTCTGAAAAGACATGGCAACAAATGCAGATTATTCGCGATTTTATGTTCAAGAACGTCTACTTAAATATCGATGCCAAAGCCGAAGAGGGCAAGGCAATGAAAGTCGTTGAGTATTTATATTATCACTACTTGGCGCACCCTGAAGACATGCCGCGCGACTACTTTGAAAGCTATCAAAGCGAGTCGAGTACGGCGGTTAAAGATTATATTGCCGGTATGACAGACCGTTATGCTGTCAATTTATTTATAGAAATGGCCGTGCCAAAGTATTGGCACGATAGTTAATATGGCAAAGTATAAACGAGAAGTAACTGAATACATTATCGACCATATCGATATTGTCGATGTGATCGGCAGCACAGTTTCACTGAAAAGAGCAGGGCGCAATTATAAAGGGCTTTGCCCCTTTCACAGTGAAAAGACGCCGTCATTTGTGGTGTCGCAAGAAAAACAATTCTTTCACTGTTTTGGTTGTGGTAAGTCGGGCAGTATTATCGGCTTTGTAATGGAAACTGAAAACATTGGCTTTCTCGACGCGCTAGAAACACTAGCTGAGCGCTATCGGCTAGACCTAACGCCCTTTATTGTCGACGATGGCGGCAAAAAGCGCTATGATAACACCGCCAAATTATACACCATCATGAAACAGGTGGCGCGATATTATTATAAACAATTAAGTGCTCACCCAGCCGCGCTGCAGTATGTTGAAAACAGGGGTATAGACAGTGCAGTAGCGCGCGCCTTTGGATTGGGCTATGCGCGTGATGCGTGGGATGATATTATAAGATTTGCCGCGCGATCGGGCTATAGTAATCGCGAAATGTTGGATTGCGGCTTAATATTAAAAAACGAGCAGTCACGTTATTACGATCGCTTTAGAAACAGGCTGATGTTTCCAATTTTTGATCGGCGCGGGCGCGTAGTGGCCTTTGGTGGGCGCGTTTTAGACGATGCCTTGCCAAAGTACTTAAATTCGCCGGAGACCACTATTTTTCATAAGTCTAATGTGCTCTATGGTTTAAATTTCGCCCGTAAAAACGTCAATCAAAGAAAATCGGTTATTTTGGTCGAAGGCTATATGGATGTCATCACACTGCATCAATACGGCTATAAAAATGCAGTTGCGTCTTTGGGCACTGCGCTAACTGAGCACCATGTTAAACAGCTTGATAATATTTACGACGAGGTCATTTTCGCCTACGATGGCGATGCCGCTGGCAGAGCGGCTATTATGAAGTCACTCGGCGTCTTTAAATCGGCCAACTTAAAGGTTAAAATTATCGATATGGGCAATTATAAAGACCCCGACGAAGTATTACAGCACAACGGGGCAGACGGTTTTGCGAATTTAATAGAAAACGCCCAAGATACCATGACATTTTCACTTGACTATATACAAAGAGATTACAATATTGATAATCCAGATGGCCGCTTGGCGTTTCTAAAGGCAACATTTCAGCACATTTACAATTTACAGTCGCTCAGCGAGCGACAGATATACATTGAAAAAATAGCAGAAAGACTTAAATTAAATGTCGACTCGGTAGTTTATGACTACAAAAAATGGCACGCCAAACAGCGCCAAAAGAAACAGTTTAATCAACCGGCTGAGCTAGCGCCAAGTGAAGGCAATGACATTCAATTTAGTGCATTGCAAGAGCATTCTAAGCTATTTAGAATCGAGCAGGCTTTACTGGCCGGCTTAATCAGTGGCGCTGTTGACATAGTACAGTTTAAAAGTAAAGTCGAAAGGTTCTACTATCAACAATTAAGCGATCTATTTGATGAACTTAATAGATACTATCAAACGCATCGGGCATTTAATTTAGAACAGGCAATAAGTCAATTTAGCATAGAACAGCTTCGTTTAATCGAAGCGATTAAAAATATAGCAGTTGATTGGCAAGGTGGTAATACACTGGCCAAATTAGCTTTTAGCCACCGCAAATTGTTATTAGTGGAGGCGCGCAAAGATATTGATACACAAATAGAAAAGTATAAAATTATGTCGAGCGAAAGCGCAAAATTACAGCTGAGAGAATTATTTGTGAAGCGTACCAACATTCAAGGCGAATTGGCTCAACTAAACAAGCAATCCAGTAGATAACACTAGTTGAAAGGAATAGATATGGCCAAGAAAAACGAACAAGAAGCAATTGAAAAATTAATTGCACAGGGTAAAGAAAAAGGGTCCTTAGACTATGAAACTATCAGCAAAGAACTCGATGCCTTTTCGTTTGATCAACAGCAATTAGATAACATCTTCGATTCTTTTTCAGATTTGGGTATCGACGTCGTTGGTGATGGCGTCAAAGAAATGGACGAAAGCGTTTCGTCAGATAAAAAGAAGAAAAAAGAAAAAGAAATTAGTGTCCCCAAGGGCATTGGCTTAGACGACCCAGTGCGCATGTACCTAAAAGAAATTGGCAAAGTGCCGCTGTTGACAGCTGAAGAAGAGCTCGACTTGGCACAGCGCATGGAAAAGGGCGACGAATACGCCAAACAGAAATTGTGCGAGGCCAATTTGCGCTTGGTTGTCAGCATTGCCAAGCGTTATGTTGGCCGTGGCATGCAATTTTTAGACTTAATACAAGAGGGCAACTTGGGGTTAATTAAAGCTGTCGAAAAATTTGACTATCGCAAGGGCTTTAAGTTTTCAACCTATGCAACTTGGTGGATAAGGCAGGCGATTACCAGAGCGATTGCCGATCAGGCGCGCACCATTCGCATACCAGTACACATGGTTGAAACAATCAATAAGCTGATTCGCGTTTCAAGACAGCTGTTACAAGAATTGGGCAGAGACCCCAAACCGGAAGAAATTGCTAAAGAAATGGATATGAGTGTCGAAAAAGTGCGTGAAATATTGAAAATTGCTCAAGAACCAGTTTCGTTAGAAACGCCAATTGGCGAAGAAGAAGACTCGCATTTAGGCGATTTTATACCAGATACAGAAGCGCCAGCACCAGCCGATGCAGCGGCCTTCGCCATGCTCAAAGAACAGCTAATCGAAGTGCTTGAAACATTGACACCGCGTGAACAAAAGGTGTTAAAATTGCGCTTTGGCTTAGAAGACGGTAGGGCGCGCACGCTTGAAGAAGTTGGCAAGCGCTTTGAAGTAACGCGCGAGCGCATCAGACAAATTGAAGCTAAGGCGCTTAGAAAGTTAAAACACCCATCACGCAGTAAAAAATTGCGCGATTTTCTTGAGTAAAAACATGAATGCACGATTACAATGTCTTGCCAATATGATAGAAGACAGTTTAATTGTGGCCGATATAGGCACAGACCACGCCCATTTGCCAATAGATTTAATAAAAAGTGGCAGTGTCAGCCGAGCAATTGCCTCTGACATTGGCAGTGGTCCGCTGGCAACGGCACGCGCAAATGTCACAGCACATGGTTTAACTGAACAGATTGAGCTGCGCTTGGGCAGTGGCTTAGCGCCTTACCAACTGGGCGAAGTCGACGTCTTTGTGATAGCTGGTATGGGCGGTCATACAATCGCTGACATATTGGCGGCCGATGCAGCTAAAGCGCGTGCCGTGTGCTATTTACTTTTACAGCCGATGCAAAATCGGCCATTTTTACGCAGTTGGCTATATGACAACGCCTACCAAATTGTGCGCGAAGCAGTTGTGCGCGAGGGCAATAAATTTTATCATATTCTCAAAGTGATTGCTCAGGCTGCAGCTGAGCCAAATGACTTTGAAATATCTTTTGGCGTCAATGTCATTAAAGATGATGGCTACTTCGCCTATCTTGAACATTTAATCACTCAAAAAAGCAAATTGGCTGAACACTTAAAATTGGCCGATAAAGACGTCGAATATAAACGTATTAGTCGTGAACTGGAACAGTTAAAAGGAGCTTTTGATGAGCGCAACCGTTAAACAAATTGTACAACTGATATGCAAGGAAATACCGGAACACGCCGCAGAAGATTGGGATAATGTCGGCTTACAAGTGGGCAACCCGACAGCGCAGGTTGACAGTATTATGGTTTGTCTTGAAGTGTGCGATGTCGTTATCGACGAGGCAATAAAAAAGCACTGCAATATGATTATTGCGCATCATCCGCTTATTTTTAAGCCGCTTAAAACGCTGTCTGAAAAAGAACCCAAGGCGCGTTTAGTCAGTAGGCTAATCAAAGCGGATATCGCCCTATATGTGATGCATACCAATTACGATCACTACGAAAAGGGGCTGTCTTATCTATTGGCAAAAGCAATTAAACTAGAACAGATAGAGCCACTAATTGAAGTAAAACCACAAAAAATGTATAAATATATTACTTATGTACCAACTGCTTATTATGAGGTGGTTGCCGAGGCGGCCTTTGCGGCTGGCGCAGGGCATATTGGCAAATATTCAGAATGTGGATTCCGCTTAGCCGGCGAGGGCTCTTTTAAGCCGCTCGACGGTGCTAATCCGGCAATTGGCGAGGTGGGCAAGCGCGAACACGTCTCAGAAATGCGCTTTGAAACACTGGTTTTAGCAGACTGCTTAAATGCCGTTGGCGAAGCTGTTGAAAAGGCGCACCCTTATGAGGAAGTCGCCGCCGATATCATTGAGCTTCAGCAAAAGCATTACCCATTTGCACTGGGTAAAAAGGGCAGATTAAAAAAAGCTTTAACAGCAGAGCAATTTGCCTTGCATTTAAAAAAATCGCTTTCACTGGGCGGCTTGCGCCTAGCGGGCGATTTAACTAAGACCATTTCAACAGTTGCCGTTATTTCCGGCGCCGGCATGGATTTTTTACCAGGTGGATACGCTGCATTATGGCTTATTACTTGCCGATGTTGGCCATTTTGAATCAGAAATCATCTTTGCCGATGGCTTTGCCAAGCAGCTGCAGGCCATTATGGCAGGGCAAAATGTCAACTTGACAGTTCTGCCATCTACAGCTGCTCGTACGCCATTTATTTACTACTAGGCCTTATCTAACAGCACGTATTTTACTGGCAACTTTATGCGATAATTCTATTTTATTGCCGGTAATATCAATTACAATGCTGTCGTCAAAGTCTCTTTTTTCAATAATTGTAAACGGGTCGCCAATGGCGATCTTTTTCCGCTTCAAGTACTTTAACAGTGCTGAATCATCATAGACTCTTGCAATTTCAGATTGTTCGTTCACAGCCATTTCAGTTAAGGGAACAGTTTTTCTGCGGTCTTTATTGTTGTCAAAGATGATGCCGCCGTGCGGACAGTAATTGGGGTTACCTAAAAACTGACTGAGCTTTTCCATTAATTCGTCGTCAGTGACATGTTCCAATAATTCGGCGTGTTTATGCACCTTATCCCACGATATGCCCAAGTACTTGTTTAAAAATGTCTCCCATAGACGATGGCGTGATAGAATTTTTTTTGCAATTTTTTCACCATTAGCTGTTAGTAGAATTGCCTTTTTTTCGGTTTTAACAAGGTCTGCTTCTCTTAGTTTTTTGATCATTTGCGATACTGAAGCGCCTGACACATCGAGAAATTCGCAAATGCGCTTGTGTGTTGCAATGCCTTCCATTTCATTTAATTTGTAGATAGTTTTAATATAATCTTCGCGTTCACTCTTCATAGGTTCACTCTTTTTCTCACTCTTTAATCAGTATGCCATATTCGCGGCAGCGATTTTTATAGTGCAAACTGCCAGTTTCGGTTAATTCGACGATTTCCTTTTGGTGGTTAAAAACGATTAAACCTTTGTTTTTTAACACATTCACCTGCTTTTCGAATAGTTCTTGCTTCCAATTGAGGTGATTTATAATCGAGTTTATGCCGAGTTCTTCTTGTTCGTTTGCACTGTGCCAGTGGTTACCAATATGAATAATTAAGAGATCTTGTAATTGTTCTCTCTTACGACGGCGCTTCATTATAAACTGCGTAATAATGCCGTTTTGATGCACTAGCGTAATTACTAAGAACAACAGCATGCTGACCAGCGCTGACATTCCGGCCATTGAAACATTATAGGCAACGGAAGTGTAATAGCCAATTATACTGCTAATTGTACCCAGTATAGCGGTTAATAGTAACATATGACTGAGTCTTTTGGTTAGTAAATAGGCCGATAGGCCTGGCGTAATAAAGAAACTGATAACCAAAATACTACCAACTGCATTAAAGGCGACAACGGCTGTCATTGAAACCAGCGTCATCAGCGAATAAAACAATACTGTTGACGAAAAGCCGGCGATGATGGCAAATTCAGGGTCAAAAGTTGACGCTTTAAGCTCTTTGTAAAAGACCGTGATAAAGATTAAGTTAATTAACAACATAATGAGGTTAGCAAATAAGAATTTTGGCGTCGAAAAGCCGAAAACAGTCATGCGGTTAAGTGGCGATAGAATGACATCACCCATCAAGACAATTTCGGTATCAATGTGAATATTTCTG
>PDWI01001111.1_pt1 | contig 43566 bp, 59 predicted proteins | sample 1430891 | NCBI WGS metagenome assembly PDWI01 (sample SAMN01162508, study PRJNA174530) | Oral metagenome, whole genome shotgun sequencing project. | biome: Marine environment; feature: Marine mammal; material: Swab sample of the gingival sulcus; isolation source: swab sample of gingival sulcus... | reverse complement strand
AGCGCAGCAGCGACGGTCGGGATTACTTGGTCGCGCCGGATCAGCGCGTCGGGTTCGGCACTGTCGCGGCCGGTGACCGCGCCTGTGAAGCGGACGTCACCGTGGATCACTCTGGCCATGTGCTCATTCTTCCCGATTCGGTTACGACAGGTAAGCGGTACCGGCTACGGGCTCTGCGAACCCGAGACGTGTCACGCCGGTGCTGTGCTGGACAGTCTCAGGGACGTGTACGGTGCCGCCACCGTCGATCACGGTGACGCCCGCTGGCGCGTACGCCAGGTCATGGTTGATGGTCCAGGTGTCTTGCGGGTCGGTCTGGTGATGGACCCACGCACCGTACCCGTCCGCGTCCTGTCCGGGCGGCCCGGGTGGTCCTTCTTCGCCACGTGGCCCTTGGGTGACCCACGTGCCAGGTGTGGCCTGTACCGCGATCGCGTCGAGCAGATTCACGGCATTCTCGGGGTGCTCATCGGCGTCTGGTGTGGGTTCGAACTCGAACGGTGCGGACAGCACACGCTGGCCAGCGAGTGTGACGGTGACGGTGTAGGACCAGCGTGGTGGGTTGGTGTCGGAATCGACGCTGGAGACGACCCACACGTCAAGCTCACCGCGCTTGAGTGCGACGGACTCGGGCACGATGAACACGCCCTTGCCGCTGGCGCGGATGATCGGGGCGTTCGCCAGGTTGGGTGCGAACGTGACGCGGCCCTCGGGCCACTGACCGTCCGGCAAGTCGTCCGGGTCACAGGACCCCAAGTCGAGCACGGCCTGAACGAATGAGGCCCTGACCCGTGTGAACGACACTCCGGCCGGTAGCAGCGCGGTAGCCGGGTAGCACGACGGCAGTTCGCCGCCCGTGGTGTCCAGGACGGCTTGGGGGATGCTGATTGTGGCCAGTGTGACCGCGCCGGACGGGACTTGGCGGCTGGCGTCGAGCACGCTTCCGTCCGTGGCGATCGTGTAGAGCGCTGCTGCGCGGTCTACTGCGGTGACAAGACTGTCGGTTTCGAGTGTCGCGGCCACGTGCGCACCCGGTTCGAGCGGTTCACCTACCTCGGTGACACTGCCGTCTGTGCCTAGCTGGTAAAGCATGGTCGTCTCCGGTCTAGGTGAGGTCCAATGGGGTGGCTTGGGAGGTGTCGGATTGGGCGCTGGTGGTCGATCTGGCGACCAGCACGACGATGAGCGTGGTCGATCCGGCCGGGAGGTGCGCCACGTCCATGATCCCACCGTCCGGTGTGACGAAAGCGCCTCTCAGTGTGTCCGGGCTGGGGATGATCTGGGTGTCTGGGTCTCCGATGTAGACCTCGGTGCGTGCCCAGTCGGCTGGCGCGGCCGCGCCGGACTCGTAGTGTCCGTCCCAGCGGATCGCGGCCGTGGTGGTCGTGTGTGCGGCGATCTGGGGTGCGGTCGGGGTCGGTGGTTTGGGTCCGTCCGTGCCGACGATGCCGACCGATCCGTCCGGCTGGAGTCCCATGGTGCCGACCTGGCGTGTGGTGACACGGCCATCGGCGTCGGTGATCTCCTGTACTAGCGAGACGGTGCCACCGAGTGAGGAATACCGCAGCCGTGGCGCGACTGCGAGCGCGGCGATCTGCTGCTGCGATCGGAGTATCTGCGCAGCAAGGCGCATGCGGTCCCGTGTCATGGGGTCACCTTGTCTGCGCGCTCTACCTCAAGCTCTACATCGTCGGTGTCATCGGGCCGGTATTCCATGCCCAGGATGCGGACCCACTGCTCATCGATGTGCCCGGCCCATCCGGCGTTACCTGAGATGGCGAACTCGTCCCCCACGTCGAGCAGCGCTGCGAGGGTTCCTCGGACGGTGAGCCCGGTGATGTCGTCCCGACGCGATTTGAGCATCTTGAGGACTTCGGCCGCGTGCCGGTCGATGCCCGCTTTGGTCGTGATGTCGGCACGGGTGAATGTGCGGACGGTGCGCAGCCGTTCGACCGGGTTGCCTACCGCGTGTGACAGCAGCGTGAGCGGGCCCTCACCCGCACCGTAGACGACTACCTCGCTGGCGTAGTCGTCCGCGTCAAGGTCAACCTCTGGGATGACTGTCACGTCAACGCCGATCTCGGCTTTGATCTGTCTGCGGACGCCGATCCTCGGGTAGCCCAGACGTAGCCGGTGCTCCATCACGGACCCGCTTCCGTCTGTCCATGAGTGTCGCTCGGCGTAGTCACCGCCACTGGCTTCGACCAGTTGGTTGAACGCGGTCAGCAGATTGGGGGTGGCGTACTTGGCGAGCACGAAAGGTTCATCCACGGCGGGTTCGGTGACAGTGCCGTCCGGGCCGGTCACCTCGGGCCGCTTCTCACCGACCCGGCGCGGTGACTTCGTGGGTTCGACTGCGAGACCTACGTTTCCACCAGGATGGGACTGTGTGTCCTGCCAGATTCGGCGGATGATCTCGAACGGGTCGTAGTCATAGAACTTCAGACCGGTGCTGGTCCATGCCAGGTCAGCGAGGTAGGACGTGTGCCCGGACACCAGCAGTTCGAGCTTGGCGTCACGCGGCCGCGCGGTCTTGAGGATGCCACCAGCGACGATCTTTCCGTCACGCTCTGCATAGATTCCGGTGCCTTGCGGTTCCAGGACCGGCCGGCCTGTGCGTGGATCGCGCATGGACAGGACTTCGGGTGTAATGGTTCCTCGGATGCTGTGCGGTGCGCACAACGCGACGGCGATCTGCGGTTGCGTGATCGGCACATCGGTGGCGACCACGGTTTCATGGCCGTCACCGATGAGCCGGGTCGCGAAGAACCGCCAAGCCACGCTCTGTTACTCCTCGGTGAACTCGTAGTCCATGGTGATGGTCGTGAACTCGGTGACCTTGTAGGTGCCGTCACCGCTGACTTTCATGCCCTGAAGATTGAGTGGCTGGGTGGTGCCACGGATGCTACCGGGCACGTCGAACTCTCCCACCACGGTGATGGAGAGCGTCTGGTGCTCGCTCGCACGGATACGGCCGGTGTAGAGACCTTGTGCGTTGCTCCCGGCGAAGTGGATGATGACGTAGCCGTTGGACGTGGTTTGTCCGGACCCGGGGCGTACGTACTCAACGCCGCTGATTGTGGCGACCGCGCGGAGCTTGTGAGCCCACTCGGGCACGGCCACCGGGTTGGACCACGCTGGCCAGCTGGCCCAGCTGCTCGGCATGTTCGCGGTACCCGCTGGCAGGAACAATGAGACATTCCGGTCACGACGTGGGGATAGGACCTTCGCACGTGGCGTGATGTGATCGGACAGGATCGTGCTGGTGCCCGCTGGCAGTGTGATCGTGGCCAACCATAGGTGCGGTTTGCCCACGGGCCGGTTGCTGGCCACTTCGAACGTCGGTGGGTGTGACAGTTCACCGGCGAACGCCGGATCGTGTACGCGGATGAACAGTTCCCGGGTCAGCGACCCGTTCGTGTTGTTCCCAGGGACCTGTACAACCTCTGTTTGATCATTTGTGATCGTGTAGACCTCGGTGCACGCTGTGGCGAACGGTGACAGGACGGACGCGCTACCGGGTGCGACGGCCACGGCACTTGACGGCACGGTGAGCGGGCTGACCTTGAGCGCGGTCGGGTCGGCAAGACCGCCCACGACGCCAGCGGCCGCGAAAGCGCGTCTCAGCATGGCCCCATTGACGACCGTTCCGTCGATGAACCCGGCGTCGAGCAGTGTCATGATCTCAGTCCTCTCACAGGTACTCGGCGGCTCGGAATGTCAGCACGGCCCGAGCAGTGTTGCTGGCGTCGCTGCTGAACAGCTGGAGTGTGGTGGTTCCGCCCCGGATTGTCGCGTTGAGTGTGCTTCGCAGCGACAGCGGCACGTATTCGCCGGACGCGACATCGACGGACGTGCCGGTCATGGCATCCACGACCACACTGTGACCGGCTTTGACCGGATTGACGGGTTCGACCATCCACGTGCCGTCCGTGACGGTCATGAGCGATTCACCGGTCGTGGGTCCGATGAACACAATCCGCACGGGTGACGGTGCCGCGCTGGGAGGTAGCTGTATATCGCCCGAGCGGGTGGTGCTCGGTGACATGTTCCACGGCAGCCGCTCGGGCAGCACGATGCCGCCCTGTTGGTCGGTGATGACGGACCCGAGCACCACGGGTGTCTCTCGGTCAGCGAACATCAGCGCTTGGGTCAGCTGAACCGTGGCCGTGGCCAGCGCGTAACTGTCGTCTGAGACCGGCTGTGGCTCTACGGCGAACTCGCGCGGGCGGCACACGACCATGCTGGTGATGTCGTGCTGGCGAAACCGCAGCGTGGTGGTCTCCCCCATGGTCTCCCAGCGAGGTGAGCGCCACACGGCACGTGCTCGTGCCAGCTGCTCTCGCACGGTGTGCGTCTGGGTCGGCAGGAACAGTAGGTCGAAAGTCCACACGGGTGGTGTCCGGTAGTCCCTGCCGACGTTCATGGCGTGTCTACGTGGCGCTGGCGCGTCTTGGTGACGCACACCGACCTTCCCGGCGTCCCAGCCCTCGGTGAGGACGACGCACCCCGACCGCTTGAGCCCGAAAACGTAATCGTCTAGTTCGAACTCTCCGGGCTCTAGGTATGTGTCAGACATAGGAATACCTCGCACGTGCGCTGGCGCGTCGCATGGCGAAGGTCAGTTCGTTGCTGACCTCGCCTACCGTGTCGTACCGGACACCGTAGACGTTGATCGTGGGTGCACCGTTCAGCAGCGCTTTCTCTTGCTCCCACGTGCGGACGCGCTCTGGCTTGCCGGTGTGGTTCGACACCAGGGTGTTGCCGGGCATGAGCCACCCACCGGCGTCCATCATGGCGTGCCGGGCCGGTAGCTCGCGTTCCTTGCCGCCCTTGGGTTGGGTGGATGCGTCCGCGTTGCCGCCTGTGCTGGCGTTGACGCCGAAGAACTTATCGATCTTTTTGTTGAGCCAGTCCTGGGTCTTGTCGATGGGCTGGAGACCGTACGCCTTGCCGACGTTCGCCCACGCGCTGTGCCCGAACTTCGGGAAGACCGAGTTGGCGAGCTTGCGGCCCGCGTTGAAAGGCACCGAGATGAGCTTCTTCAGCTTGTCAGCGGCTTGCTCGGCCACCCACGCGATCGCGCCACCCCCACCGATGTCAGCGCCACGACCGACGTCAAAGTGTGCATGGTTGAAGTGTCCCTTTGTGCGCCAAATTGTCCGCAATCCGTACGCGCGAGCGAACGGGACAATCTCGTCCAATTCACGCATTTCCAGTGCGGACTGACCGGGGCGGGAGTTGACGTCGATCGCGCCACCCCGGTAGTGCAGCGAGTTGCGTGAGTGCACCCGGTGAACTGGCCCGAATGGGCCCGGGCCCTCGGCTACGCGGTAGCCCATGGACCGCAACCATCTACCGAATGCGATCAGGCCGGCCTGCCCACCTACGGGGTGGCGTGCGGGCGGCACACGGCCGCCACGCAAGAATCCTGGCAGGTAGCCGTGTTTGTTCAGAAAGTCGAGCATGCCGGGGTGTTCGCGTTCGAACTTCTGCCGAGCGCGCTTGCGGATCACGAACTCATCGGCGTGGGTGATCCCGGCGATGTCGCTTTCGGCACCAGGGCCGGTCCAGCCGCCGCGTTTGTAGCCCTTGAAGTTCCAATGAGGCAACTTCAGTTTGTCGGCAACGTTGTTCCAGCCGCGCGCGAGCTTGTTCTTCAGCACGTTGTTCATGACGAACTTGATCGGCGCTTCGAACGCGCCCTTGATCTTGCTGGCAGTGCGCCGGATGCCGTCTACGACGGTGCGGAAGAACCGCCCGGTAGCGGACATGGCCGATCGGAACTTCGGCAGTGCCGTGCCGGTGATCCACCCGAACACGGCTTCCGTGGTGGCGCGTACCGAACGCCACGCACCGTTCACGATGTTACGGAACGTGGTGGATTTCTTGTAGGCCAGGACCATGCCAGCACCGAGTGCTGCGAGCGCTGCGATCACGATGCCGATCGGGTTGGCGCTCAGCGCGGCGTTGAGTAGCCACTGCGCCACGGTCATGGCTTTGGTGGCGATCGTGTACGCGCGGGACAGTGCGGCACCGACCGCCAGCGCGGCATGGTAGGCCGCTATGCCCAATTGGACCGCCTTGTACGCGGTGTAGGCGGCACCCAAAGCGAGCGTAACGGCCGCAACAGCGTTGCGGTGAGCCCATAGGAACTGCGCGACGGTCGAGATGACCTGTCCGGTGACGGACAGGACGTCTCGCAGCTGGCCTGCCGCGCCGGTCCCCTGAGAGAACTCGTCAATGAACCGAGACAGCGCTGGTAAGACCTGACTGGAGATGGTCTCGTAGAACGCTGTGCTCACAGGCAGTAACTTCTGGCCCAGCATCTCCTGAAAGTCACCGAATGCTTTGGACAGTTCACCGCCTGCCGTCTGCGCGGTCTCGGCCATGCCACCGACCTGGCCCTCAACCTCTTTCAGGATGATCTTCTGCGCACCGAGCACGTCACCGGACGCCACCAGCTGCTCAACCATGGCCTTTTGGGAGTCGGTGAACGTCACGCCCGCTTCGGACAGTGCGCTGATTCCCTTCACCGGGTCATTGAGTGCCTTGCCGAGCATGATGCTGGCTGACTCAATACTGCCGAACCCGGCCGCCGAAAGGTTCAGCGCCGCTTCCGTGGTCTGGTTGAAGATGTCGTTACCTTCACCGGCCACGTTCTTGATGTTCTTGAAGGTCAAGATGAGGTTGGACCCGGATTGGATCGCCTCATCATCGGCGAAAGTCTTCGCGGCAAGCTGCTGCGACAGATTCTCCACCTGTTGCGCGGTGACGTTGGCCGCGCCGCCCGTGGTCTTGATCAGCGTCGCTGACTTCGCGTTGATGTTGTTCGCTTCTTCGGCCGCTGCGGACAAATTGGTGAATGCATCTTTGGCGGCTTGGATGCCGAACGCTGCGATGAACCCGCCCGCAGCGCCTTTCAGCGCGCCCTTGGCGGATGCTCCGAACCCTCCTGCGAACTTCTTACCGGCGCGGCCGCCTGCCGTGTCTGCTTCTTTGCCGGAGTCGCGGGCGGCGTGCTCCATAGCGCCACGCATACCCTTGGGCATGTCCTTTTTCGCCTGTTTTGCGGCACCTTGGGACATGTCCTTGCCGACGATCTGTCCGGCTTTGTCGCCTACGCCCTTGGACTGACCGGCGATCTCGCGCGCCAGGTGCCGGTGCATACCCTCGGCGCTGGGCATGAGCGCGACATAGGCGGTTGCTACCTGCGCTGCGCTCACCTGAGGCCCTTTCGTCTTTGTTGTCTCTCACGGTACCGGGCCACGTTGCGGCGAACGTCTCGCTCGTACCGTGCTCTTTCGCGTTCTTCGCGTTCTTTCTCGGCGCGCATGTCCGCTGGTCTGGGAACCGGTTTGGCGTCCGGGCCTGCGAGACGGTCAGCTATGGCGGCGAGTAGGTAGTCGGCTTCGTCCCATGCGGCATCGTGTAGCTGCGCACGCCACACGCGGGACCTCGGTGGCAGGTTGGCGGCCGTGTTGGCCACGCGCCGCGTCGTAGGTGCACCAGGTGCTCCAGACTGCCATGCGTGTAGGTCGATCCGATGGTCCCATAGGTCCGCGTCCAACTCCGATGGCTGGTGCGCCAGCAGCCACCGGAATCGGATCACGTCTCGATAGGTGGGACGCTTTCAAGCAGATGTTGAATGAATGCGTCCGTCTCTCGGGTCGATACACGACCGTTCTTGCGTGCGTTGCGCATGTACGCATTGGTCTGCTTGTCACCGAGCAGCAACCGCAGCGCTTCCAAGACCCGGTTTCCGGTGATCGCGTCGAAAGCCTCAAGATCGTCCATGACGTACGGGTCCACGTGCCACGTGTACCCGCCGTGCTCTACCGCGAAGGTGCGACGGTCAGGCTCATCGACGGCCGATGCGTCCGGTGCGGGCGATTCCGGGGTGTCTGTCATGCGGCAACCATACCCGGGCTGTTGCTGATGCGGGTCATCGGCTCAATCACCTCGGCGGTGAACGAAAACGCGCGAATCTCAGACAGATTCGCGATCTGGAGCGTGCCCTGATACGCGATCTCCACCAGTGGCGACACGTACCGGTCGATGATCTCACCCTCCAGCGCGTCCACAACCATGGCCCGCTGGCTCATGCGCGACAGACCGGTCGTGATGTTCTGGGTCGCGATGGCGTCCGGGCCTGTTCCGGCCACGGTGACCTCGGAGTTGAACGCCAGCTCGGCGACGAACTTCGAATCCTCAAGGCAGATGAAATTGAACATCTGGCCCACCTCGGTGATGCGGGTCTTCACCACGCGGCCACCCTGTAGGCCCCGGAACTTGGAAATGTCCTTGCTGATTTCCAGTTGGATGCCGGACTGGTCCAACCAGCCCGCGTACACGAACTCGGACGGGAGTGTCGGTGTGAGGTCGGTGATCGTGTCGGTCGCGGTCCCGTACGGTGCCAGGCTGATGCCCGTGCCACCGTCGTCACCGTAGATACGTGCCCACTCGGCCCGCAGTGTGCCTTGCATGGTGAGGGTTCCTTTCTAGTCGTGCTCGGTCGAGAGTCTGCGCACGACCAGCGTCGCTGTGACGGTGCGCATGTGCGGTTCGGCGGCCCGGCGCGGGAACGGTTCGACCGGGCCGGAAATTTGAATCGTTTTAACAGGGTGCTTTCCGTGCCAGGACCACACGGCCGCTGAGACCGCGTAGCCCAAAGCGGACGCGACGTGCGCAGTGGGTCCGTAGCACGACAGCAGCACGCGCCACTGGTCGGTTACCGCGTCAAGGTTGCCGCCCGAGCGTTGGACCACGACGGCCGTGGTCGCGTCGCCACGGTCACCGGCGACTACGACGCCTTGGTCGTCCCAGCCGGACTCGGACAGGGATTGCCGCAGCCACGCCGCCACGTTGACCTGTGCGTCGTGCTCATCCACGACAGGCAGCGGTTGTGTCATCCGGTGTGTCCTCTCAGTCGCGTGCCGCGTCGAGCGCGGCCACCAGCCACGACAGGTCCATGTATCTCACGGCATCGTCGCGTGAGGACACGCTGACACGGCCGATGTTGCGGTTCCGGCCGGTGCGAGTGTCAGCGGTGATCGAGTCTTTGGTCTCTCCGGTGTCCACTGGTGCCGTGGCTCTGGCTGCTGCTGCCACTGCTCGGGTGCGCCGGTCGATGTCGCGTCGCACTCCGTCCGATCGGAGCACGTCGCGGATGCCGTCACCGTGGATGACGATCTTGGTGATGTGCGAGCGTGTCATACCGCGCTCGTCTTCGCGGCCCGGGCCCGCAGCACGGCCACGGGCCGCCATTCGCCGTCATCCCACGTGACGGGTTCGCCCTCGGGCACCCACTGTCCTGGCCAGCGGCCACCAGAGAACGTCACCCGGGTGCCGTGCGGCACTGGTGTGCCGGGGTGCAGGTAGACGTCCACTGCGGTCTGCCAGCGGGTCGCCTCTGCGGCTTGGGGAGCGTCCTGGCTGGCGACAGGGAAGACCAGCACACCGTGCACGACCATCTCGGTGACCGGGTTGTCCCAATCCAGTGGTTTGGTTGTGTCCGATACCGGGTCGTGCTGGTCACCGGCGCGGATGACGGTCATGTCAACCGCGCCTTCGGACATTCCAGACATGAATGTGTTGGCGATGCTGGTCACGGTGCGGTCTCCACCCGGTAGCGGGCCAGTCTGCGGGTCATGACACGGCTGGCGTCACCGCCATCGGACATCGTCCATGACGCTGGCCCGAGCGTGCGTGAGGTGTATCCCAGCGGGTTGCCCGCGCGCGCTTGGATGAGCGTCATGGCCTCTGCCTCAACGTCCGGTGCGTCCGGGAATCCGTGCTCCAGTGTGAGGATCACGGCCCCGTACCGGTCTGGCCAGCAGCCGGACGGGTGCCGCAGCATCCCAGCCCGTGACCACTCCAGTGAGTCCGGGTCGAGCACGGTGCCGTCGCATGTGCATGAGTGGACAGCGGTGACCTTGAGTGTTGGCACCAGTAGCTCGCGGTACCCGGTGCCGTCGAGCACCAGTGTTTGGGTGATGACCGGGGCGATGTGCCATCCGGCCCATGCGCGGATGGCGGCAGAGACACCCGCTGCGGCCTGACCGGCGTCTTCGAGAGACATGCCGGTGCGTGCGGCAACTGCCGCTGGCGTGACCAGCGGTTGCAGCGGGTGCTCTACCGGAACGCTCACGCGGTGAGGTCCCTTGCTTTGTTCCGTGGCGCGCGGGCCTTGGGCCCGTGCACGTCGTCATCGGCCGCTGCTGCGGCCGCGTCCTCTGCGGCTATGCGCTCAAGCTCGGGCGTCATGTCCTCGGGCCGGACACGGACGCCACGGACGATCCTCATCTTGACCATGTTGGTCGGTTCGTTCGCCATGTGTTTCCTCTCTCGGTGCGGTCGGGGTCAGGAATCTCAGGCCAGTGTGACGACGATCAGGTCACGCGGGACCTTGATCATCTGGAGACCGCGCGTCTCAGCACGCACGTAGACCTTGTTCCGGCGTGCGAAGTCCTCATGCTGGTTGAACGCCACCACGGACAGTGGTTCACGCTCCAGGTACATGACGTCACGGAACGAACCGGTCAAAGCGGTACCGGCAGAGATGCGGTTGGACCGCACCACGGGCACACCCCAGATGTTGAAGGGTGCGACGGACTGCGGCCCGCCGAACACGTAATCGCCGTGCGTGTTCTTCAGCAGCCGCAGAGTCCAGATGTCGGCCGGGTTCATCACGATGGCCTGTGGATCGACCTGATAGGTCTCGGCCGTGGCCATGGCCCGCGCCAGAGTCGTGATCATGTCCGTGTCGAACGCCTGCTGCTGGACACCCGTTGCGTTGAGGATGCCCAGCGGGTCGTTCGCCGTGCCAGCACCGTTGATGATCCGGTCAATCACCGCGTTCCGGACATGGTAGGCGATCCTGGCGCGCATAATCGCGGCCAGCGCACCGTCGTCCGCAAGCTCCTGATTGGTGACCACGAAACCATCGGCGTAGACGTGCGCCTTGGCGTCGGCCTTGTCCGTCTGGATCTCGGACAGTGGCTTCAGCTCACCCTCGGGCACGATCGCCGCGTTATCCGTCTCGGCGATGACCTGCGCGTACTCCAGGTAGCTGGCGTCGGTGCGGCCCGTGGTGATGAGGTCAAGGAACCCAAGGCCCTCATCCAGGATGAGCGACTGGTAGCCGGGCAGACGCTTCGGCAGGTCGGGCTGACCGGTCTGAGTGGTCAGTTCCTTGAGCTTGGCCTTGCCGAGCACGTCGTCAAAGTGCCCGACGTTCGGGACGGTCATAGAGAACGTCCCAACCGCGCCGGACTTCAAGCGGTCGGCCAGTTCTGCATACTGGTCGGACTTTACGAACGCCTCACCCATGTCCGCGTGGATATGGGATTCGTCCGGACCAGTCGTGCCAGCTTTGGCCCCACTCGGGTGGTCAATGTCACCGATCCGCTGCATGGTCTCGTCATGAGCGGCCTTGGCCTTGATCCCGTCGTCCGCTTTCTTGATCTCATCGAGCAGCGTGTCAACCTGAGACTGCTCGTCCTCGGTCAAGAAACGCGCTTCAGACTTGGCGGGCGCGACCAGTTCTTGCAACTGGGTGTTCAGCGCGTCGCGCCGGGCGATCATTTCCTTGAGCGGCATCATTTCATTTCGTCCTTTCAACCGGAACTCCGGCTGTGATGAGCGAGTAGTAGTAATCAGGCGGGCTGCTGGCAGCGGATTCGCGGGACTTGCCACTCGGTGTGGTCTCGTCTGGCGTCGGCTGCGGCTCGCGGGCCTGTGCATCTCCGAGAATAGCAGCGCGTACCGCGCCAGCCACCGAGTCTGCGATCTGCTTCAGCGCAGCCGGGTCGATGCTCGGAGACCGCTTGACGGTCTCGATCACCGCTTCCGGGTTGGCAGGCACCGGTACGACGGACACTTCCCAGAGCTTGAGTTTGGTGAGCATGAGGACGCTTTTCTCGTCAACGGTTTCCTCGTGCGCGTCCACCACGTCATAGGCGAAGCTCATACGCGAGATGCGGCGTCCCTTCACCAGCTTGTAGACCTGGCGCGCCTTTGAGTTAGTGTCGTCTTCGACGTCGATCTGACACGTGACCTTCAGACCGATGTCGTCTTCTTCCGCAGACACGACATGGCCGATGTAGGAATAGGGGTCGCGCATGTCGTGGCCCCAGAGCAGCGGAATGGTCGCGTCCGTCTTTTCCCACTCGGCGAGGGTTTCCGTGAACGCGCCTTTGGCGACGACATCACCGTAGGAATCGACGTTCCCGAACACGCTCGCGTACCCGGTGAACTGACCGTCTTCGAGTCCGTCCTTTTCGCCAGCGGCCTTGATCTTGAGGTTTACGGTGCGCACCGTGTGGTTGCCGGTCATGGTCTCATCCTCTCGCAATCGTGGTGTCGCAAGTACAGCCTGCGACTTCATCTGCGCCGCCAGCGGGATCGCCCGGCCACATGAGCCCGTTGCTGAACCGTTGGTCTACGGGCACGGTCTCACCGTTGACGCGCGCGTGTGAGTCTCTTGGGTTGGACGACCGCACATGCCAGGTCTTGACCGGGGTCACGTCGTCCTCATCGTGCGTGGCGACCTTGGCACCGTCTGCTGTGCCGAATCCGGTCGTGTCGGCTGTGACGGCCACGGCGAAAGCGCCAGCGAGCGCGGCACGATGGTCCATGTCGAGCGCCACCACGGCGGCTTGTTCCGGTGTGTGGTCCTCGGGCGGGTCCGTCATGGCCTTGACGACCGCGTTGTGCACGGCCCCGTTGATCATGGACGCCCACGACTTGCCAGCTTGTGCGCACCAGTTCCGCACACCGGCCGGGTTCCAGCGGGAGGGGTCCCCACCGAGCTTGGCCATGGCGGCCGCAGCAGCGGCATGCACGATGGCGAGCAGCTGGGGCGTGATGTCGTCCGCAAGCTCCCGGTTCCACCTGTCGGGTTGCCACCATTCGGGGTCACCAGCGGCGATCCGTGCCAGCAGCACGGTCGCCTGCCGAGACAGGTGCCGTGCGAGCAGCACACTGACCGCTTCCACGTGCGGGTCTCCCGGCGCGGCCTTGGCCCGCAGCATCGGTGCGTCTTTGGGTGGTGGCGCGGAATCCTGCGGTGACGCCTGACCGCCGATCAGGACGTTCAGCGGCGTCACGATCTCGTCACCGCCATCGATCGCGGGCAGGTTGAACCGTGCCCGGGCCTCATTGCGGGTCATCCACGGTGCACCCGTGCTCGCTTGCAAAAGGCCGGCCTGCTCCTCAAACGATCCGCGTAGCTTCGCTGCAACGTTGTATTCCACGTAATCGTCGGGGTGAGCACCAAGAATCTTGGGCAAGCGCGACAACGCGGACTCGATGGCGTAGAAGTAGGGCCCGAGCGAGTCACCCCAGAGCGCCTGTCGGTACGCCTGAACGTTGGCGAAGGTCCCTTCGCGTGCTCCGATCAGCTCGGGCGCGATGTGAAACGCATTGGCGACTTCGATCATGGCCAATTTGCGCGATTCGACCACTGCGGTATCTACCGCTTTGGCCGGTTCGACCGCTTGGTAGGTCATGCCGTCTTCGAGCAGCAGCACACCACCCGCGCTGCTGGACTGACTGCCAGCGAAGCGGCCCAGACCGGCGACGAACCGGTCACGGGCTTCCGGTGACCAGCGTGATTCGGCGGGCCGGTTGATCGTTCCGGTCATTTTCATCTGCCGTGCCCAGTACTGGCGCTGGTACCTCACGGACTCGGAGTGCTCCTGTAGCAGCTGAGACAGCGCGGCGAGGGGTGGCGTCGCGGCCCTGCCGACCGGCGCGTAGCCGTAGTCCAGGATGGCGACCTCGGGCGGCACGACCACCGGGTCTTCACTGTCACCGCTGGCGTGAACGGTGACCTTCCGGACGCGGCCTTGCGCGTCTGCCCAGAGCCGGAACCGCCCGGGCAAGATGCGCGTGAGGCGACCCGTCTGGGGATCGGCGATGAGCAAGAATCGGTCGGTCAGCAGCTTGTCCAGCAGCACGCGGTACCAAAACCCGTAGGACGACTGCGGCCACTCGTCTGCGGCACCGTCCGGGTCGGACAGTGCACGCGCGAGCGTGGTGTCACGCACTCGCATGCGGTCGGAATCGGCCACGCGCCGGTACGTGTGAAGCGGCGTGCTGGCGATCCGGCCCGCGATAAAGTCCGTCACCGTCCGTACGGCCGGTTGCGCACTCCACATGGCGTCTATATCGGGCAATCCGGTCACGTAATCGACCAGTGGCACACCAGGATCGCGAAGCGTGATGCCCAAGTTCGCGAGCACGTCCGGGTACTGACCCATGTACGCACCAGGATCGGACGGAATGCGCGGTTTGGACGGGTCGGTGATCCACTCTCCGGTTCCGGTGAACAGGGCAGGCATGGTCAGGGCCTCTCGGAGAGTGTCTGTATCCACTGGACTCGCGCCATGGGCGCGACCAGTTCGCCGTTGAGTGCGGTCATGTGTCCATCGTCGGCAACAGACGACACGGCAGTGAGCCGTACCGCGCCATCCGTCGCCATTCGCAGCACACCGACAAATGTACTAGAACGGTCGCCACTGCCAAGGGTGACCGAAACCTTTCGGCCGATATCGCGCGACAGCAGCTTTCTCACGTGGTGTGCCCTTTCAGACGACGATCGGCGCGTAATCCTCATACGCGCTACGGACGGTTACGGGTGAGCCGACGTGTAGCGCCCAGACCGCTGCGGTCGCGGCCAGCAGTGGTGCACCGTCCGGCCCGTCCATGGCAGGCAGCAGTCGCCACACCCACACGCCAGCGGTCAGCGGCCGGGTGCCGCACGTCTCGGCAGCGGTCGTGAGGATCGGCTGACCGAGATGGACAATCCGGCCGAAGGCGGGTGATCCGGACGATTCCTGTTGGTCTTGGGGGACGCCGGTCACCATGTCAAAGAACATCGAGTGTGCGATGCCCAGGTCGGTGCCTTTCCACGGCACCACGGTCAGTCCCTCAATGTCCTGTAGCTCGGTGATGAGTGACGCGCTCGGGCTGGAAGACGTCTGGAAGACCACGCTCATGGGATTGTCGTGGCTGGCTCTCTCCAGAAACCAGTGCCGGGGCCACGACGTTCCGGCGCTGCGGGCCACGACTTCGACGTGCGTGTCACCGGTGTCTCCTTCGCCGGTGCGTCCGGCAGCGACCAGCGTGGTGTAGTCGCGGTCGTACGACACTGCCAGCCCGTACATGATCCGGTTCCCGGCCGGGATGAACGAATCGTCGCGACGCCGGTCGCCCCACACGCCATGCCCGAACACGGACACCTTGGACGTTTGGGACCACTGGCAGAGCACTTCCGTGGTGACGACCTCGGGCGGGTCCGTGCGCACTGCCGACGCGATCGTGCGTTCGCTCATGCCGCCATGCCCGCATGACGGGTTGGCGTACGCCCACGCTTCCCTGTCCCATCTGTCCGATCCGGGTGGTGCGGACCACTCGAACAGGCCCAGGTCGGCCTCAAGGTTGCGATCGACATCTACGTCGTCCGTCTCAACCAGGTCATCGGACTTGCGGTACTGACCGTCCGGGTCGCCCAAGTCCAGGTGCCCGATGCGTCGGAGATGCCGCAGCACGACGGACGTCGGGTCACCGGCGTTGGTCATGGCCCACACCAGTGCGTCTTGCACGGCGATCGTGGTCTTGGACAGCGCGGCCCATGCTTCCCACGTCGTGTGCTCACGCAACTCGTCCAAGAAGACCAGACCGGACGTTTTGCCGCGTCCGGCCTTGCGGTTCGTGGCCTTGACTTTCCACGTGGGGCGCACCCGGTGTGCACGGATGCCACGCGGGTCTTCGGCCGGTTTCAGCACAAGCGCTTTGCGGCCGTTGACCCGCACGATCCTGCCGACCTCGGCCGCCAGGTCCGGGTACAGGTACTCGTCTTCGTCGTCTACCTCGGTCACCAGGTCAACAGCGGCTTCCCAGGTTTCCTCGGCGAGGTCCAAGTCCTGTGCCGTGCCGAGCACCAGCGCCAGCCGCAGCACGTAGAGCGCGAACAGGCCCAGCAGCATGCCCAGGTACGTCTTGCCGTTCTGGCGCGCCACCAGGACCAGCACGGTGCGGAATCTGAACCTGTCCTCGCTGGGGTGGAGCTCCAGCGCGTGGATGAGCAGCCACTCCTGCCACGGGTAGAGCGGGACCTCTAGCAGCGCGGCGAAGTCGATGACCGCGAACCCGAGCGAGGTCTCAGGCGTGAGCGGCCTCAAGGGTGGTGTGAAAATGCGCGGCTCGGTGTGCCCGAGCAGCACTTCCTCGCTCACGCCGGACGACGCCGAATGCTGGCGTCACGGATCGCCGCCAGACCGCTCGGCCGCGTGTCCTTCGGAGCAGCGGCAGCAGCTTGCTGCGCTTTGTACGTCGCGGCGACCTCGCTCGCGGTCGGGAGTAGATGCATCTCCTTCAGCAGCTTCGCGAAGCCGGGCATGATGTTGTGCCCGGCGGCGGCTTGATCCACGGGCGGCAGATGAGAGATGCCGTCGAGCAGCTGCGCATGGTTCAGCGCCAGCCGACGCGCGGCCGCGTACCGCTCACCTCGCAGATGGAGTGCCAGGATCGACCGCTCGGTCGCCCTCACCATGGGTCCTCTGCTGGGGTCTCTGCCCATCCGGCAAACGTCCTCTCGTTCGTGCGGTTAAACGATTCACATGCGGGGTGCTAGACCATCCAAACCGGACAGGACGGGCATAACCTCCCCTGGGAGGGGGATGCCACCTAAAGCGGCGGCAGGTTTCCGGCGAAAAGTTGGGACGAATCGGACGCCCCTTCCCCGGTGTCCGTTGTGCCCGGTTCGTGATGCTTGCACCGTCGTGATCATACCGCGCTGGTCGGTGGCTGGACACGCACGACGGACACGCCACGACGGGTGCTAGGGACGCATGGCCGCAGTGTGCCGATGTATTCCCATTGGATTGTTGATGACCATCGGGCGAGATGGGCGAATGTTCGGCCGTCGTCAAGCACGATGAGTCTGTCGTCATTGACCGGGTGCTTGAGTGGCCCGCCGTTCAGGTGTTCCAGGTATGCGTTCCACCACAGGTGCCCGTCGCGGCAGCGGGTCAGTTCGTTCAGCCGCCGGACGATGCTGCGGTTGTCATCGAGTGTGGTCATGCGTGGTGTCCTTCCTGTCGGTAGCGTGGCGTGCGTACGGCACGTGTCCGCAGTGCGGGCGGGACACGTGCCGTGCGCTTTGGTTTCACGTGAAACGTTGGTCAGTCTTGGTGTTGCTGGTCGGTGGTGGCCATGACGATGGCGTTGGCGAACGCCGCTGAACACGCGATGGCTTCGCATGGTGTGAGGACGTGGGTGACGCTGCGGTCGTGTGAGTGGATGGTCAGGTGCACGCGGCCGTGGTCGGCTTCGATTAGGCCCACGTCGTCCTCGTTGTCTTCCCAATGTGCGATCAGTGCGTTGCCGGTGTTGGTCGCGCCGGATCGTGCGAGGTCGGCTGCGGCGTAAAGGTCGCTTGCCAGCCGGTACACCAGCGAGTGCGGCAGGTAGTGCACGCAACCTTGGTCTTTTTCGTTGGGGTCTTCGAGTAGCAGCTTGCTGGAGTGTGCGTGTGCGTACACCAGTCCGCGTGTACCGGCTTGGGACTTCCACTCGGTGACGATGTGACTCATGGGGTGTCCTCTCCTTCGGTGGTTTCACGTGAAACGTTGGTGTCGGTCAGTGCTGCGAGCAGGTCGCGGAGGACCAGGTTCGCCACGTTGACGGCACCGAATGCTTCGGTTCGGAGTGCTTCGATGTCGGAGTCGAGTTCTCCGTTGAGTCCCATTCGGAGCATGATGATGCGTGCTCCGATGAGTGGCACGGTGATGTCGTCTTGGGTGTGTGCGTCTTCGAGCGCGGGCCGGTGTTGTTCGTAGAGCTTCCATGCGGCTTCGGCGTGCTCGCGTGCCATGTCGGGTTGGTGTACACGTGCGATGACGGTGAGCATGTGCTTGGCGATAAGCGCGATGATGCGGCACGCATGCACGATCTGGCGTTGCGTGGCGTTCATCGGTTGTCCGATTCGTCGGTTGTTTCACGTGAAACCAGGTCGGAGTAGAAGTCGATCTGGTCTGCCAACAGCAGTGCTTTCTGCCACTTGAGCTGGTGTGTGACGCCGCCAGCGAGGGTGGCCAGTGTGAGCAGCACGGACGATCCCACGTTGGTGATGCCGACGCTCTCGAACTGCGTGCGGATCATGGCGTCGGTGGGTGCGGACACGGACGCGAATCCTTGGGGGTGTCCGGCAGCGGCGCGTAGTCCGTTGGAGATGCGGCGTGCGTCGGCTGGTGCCCAGGTGTGCCGGACCATTACGCCGGATTCGCTGGTGAGGATCAGCTTGACTTCTTTGCTGGCGTGGCGTGGTTCGCAGCGGCCGGGTTGGTTGAGTAGGTCGGTCCATGTGTATGTGATCCGGTCGGTCATTGGTTGTCTCCCATCGGCTGGTAGTTGCTGATTCGTAGTGCTGTGCGCATGTGCTGTGCGATGCGGGCCGCAGCGCCGGGGTCGATCAGGTGGGTGGCACCGGTGTTGTCTGTGCAGCCGTTCAGCAGCACCACGCCATTCGTAGCCAAGCAGAATCCTGATTGGTGGGTGGTTGACCATTGCTTGCGGCATGACGGGTCAGGGTCGGTGGCTTCGCGTGCGGCGTCGGTGAGTGCGTATGCGATCTGCTGTGCGACGTTGGTGTTCCAGACCTGCCACACGTGTTGCTGGTTGCGCCCTTCGAGTGCCAGCAGCATGGTGCCCGCGTCCACTTGGAACAGCCCGTCTTGTTCGATCATGTCCAACCAGCGGTACTCATGCATTGTCGGCATCCTCCCAATCGGTGTTCCGCAGAGAGCGGATGCCGGAGTAGATGGAGTGCAGCACTTCCGGGGCGCGGAGCGGCTTGTCTGCGGCCATCATCTCCAGTGCTTGGCCGAACCACACGTGTGTGAGGGGCGGCAGCCGGTGTGCGTCGTCTCGCTGCACTTGCTCCACCAGCCGGAGCGCGATGCCGACCGAGTTCTTCGCGACGAACCGGCTACCGACCGCTTCCCGGTACAGCGCTTCTTCGGCGTTGGTGAGCGCTTCGGCCACCAGGTCAGTGACCGTGGTTTCACGTGAAACAGCGATAGCGAGGTCCGTGTCTACCGCGTCGCGTAGGCGTTGCCCGAGCGTGGCAGCAGTGGCCAGCGGCAGTGTTTGGAAGTTGGCGTGCGGCGGGCTGGTCATCCCCAGCGCCACGTTGTCACGGGTAGCCACGATGGACAGACCTTGGTTGTTTTGGGACCAGATGTACGGGTGCGGCAGCGGGCCGTCATCGCGTACGTCTGCCGACTCGATGAGCGCGCAAGCGATGACCGCAGATTGCGGCAGCGACCAGTGCTGTTCCATCGCAAGGCCCCAGCGGTCGCGGGTCTTGATGACCGTTCCGTCCGGCGTGACCGTGATTTCACCGGTGCCGCCCTCGGTGTCGGTCCAGGACATGTCCGGTTCGTCGGTTGTTTCACGTGAAACATCGTCGGTTTCACGCGCGGCGTCGGGACGGTACGGCACCATGGCCAGGATTTCGCGTCCGAGCGCTATGGCGACCTCGGGGTCGAGTTCGTGGGTGGTCCACTGGTGGTCGATGAGGATGAGCGTCACGCGGCGCTGGTGTCCGATGACGCGAATCCTCGGTGCGGGTGAGTCCGGTGTGCGGTATACGCGGTCGAACGTGGGTTCGGCCGTGCGTGCCGCACCGGCCGCTTCGATGAGGCCGCGTGCGACGCGGCGGGCACGGTCTGCTGGCCAGTACTGCTGGCATTCCACGACCGGGCGGTCGGTGTCTGCCAGCGGCGCGCTGGCTGTGACGACAATGCCGTCCCTGTCATCGTCGGTGGTCCGTGCGAAGTGGCCCGCGTTCCCGTTCTGGTCTATCCAACGCATAACTATCCCTCACTTGTCCGTTTTGTCGTTTGTTTCACGTGAAACACGCGGCCGGGTTTCACGGCTAAGACGGTCGATGAGTGTTCCGGCCGCTTCGGCGATGTAGTGCTTGACCAGCTCATCGGTGACCGGGTGTCCGTCTTCGCGGCGTCGCATGGTCCGGTCGATCCGGTCGCGCTCCAGCACGCCCTCGGGTAGACGGACGCGCCATAGGTAGTCGCTGGCGTTGCTCAAGTACAGGTCGAACAAGTCAGCGTCGGACTCGGAGATGCACCACTGGCACGCCACCAGCTTCCGCAGCACGATGAACAGGTGCTTGATCTGGGCTTCGTTCATCGTGTGCACGCCTCTTGCGTGGTTTCACGTGAAACCACAGCGTCCCGTAGGTGCTTGTGGAGCTCCCACGCGGCGCGGTACGCCGGGTCGCGGATGAGGTAGCTACCGGTCTCGGCACCGGCGTTCAACTGCCCTGTCACGCGGCGAACAGCGGCGCGGGCCGGGTGGTCCTTGTGCAGTCCGGCGCGGTTCATGCGGAAGTCGGCACCGTCCAGCACGGTGCGCAGCATTTGCCGGTCGCCAGCGGCGATGGCCCAGAGTGCGGCCATGAGTTTGTGCTGCGCAGCGAACAGGTCCGTGAGTTCGGTCTTGTACATGGTGCGGGTCCTCTCACTTCGATGTTTCACGTGAAACAGCGGCGTGGATGCCATGCGCGAGGTTGGCAGCGGCCTTCAACGCCAGCACGTGCGAGACTGAGTAGTCCGGGCCATGGATTCCCAGCACGACACTGCCGCGAATGGGCACGATGGACAGACCTTGGTCGTCTTGTGTCCAGGTCTGCGGCTGCGGCAGGTTGCCGGGCGTTTCGATGCTGGCAGCGTTGCCGAGCGCGTACGCGATGACGTTGGCGTGTGACAGTGACCAGCGCTGCTTGGTCTCGCGGCCTTGGTAGTCGCGGGTCTTGATGGTCATGCCGTCCGGTGTGACGGTGATCGTGCCAGCGAGTCCGTTCGTGTCGTCTTCCCACGACATGTCCGGTTCGTCGGTTGTTTCACGTGAAACATTGGCCGCTACCTCGCTCTCGATGCGGGAGTTGAGCCGGTTGGCGGCGCGGTAGACCTGTTGGCGCACGCGATCGCTGCTGGCCTTGGAACCGTCCTCAAGGTGCTTCAGCGCGGCGTTGATCGCTTCGAGTTCCGGTGTGGTCTTGCCGAGACCGGCCCGTGTCAGGCGGAAGACGGCGACTGTGAGGACGCTCTGGAGCACCCCACGGTCGTTCGTGGCGACTGCCCAGAGCGCGGAGATGAGCTTGCGTTGTGCGGTGAACATGTGTGTCAGATGGCTAGCGTCCATGATGTGTCCGTTTCGTCTGGTGTTTCACGTGAAACATGCCGTGGTCGGGCATGTTTCACGTGAAACGTGGGTGGTCAGTTGCGGATGGCGTCGGCTACGGCCTGGGTGATGATGTGTGCGCACTGTCGCGCTTCGAGGACGGTTAAACGATTTTCCGCTTCGCGGCCGTCACCGCCTGTGAGCGCCAGGTGGATTCTGGCTGGCATGGTGTAGACCTCGCCACGGTGCTCGTAGATGTCCGTCCACTCCCCCATGCGGATCATGGACCGCTCGGAGCGTCCGCGCTCCACCAGCGCGACACCTTCGAGTAGGTAGGACGCGATGCGCAGTGCGTCGTGAATGGGCATGGTGTGCCGGACGCCGGTTCCGTCCGGGTCCAAGACGGTGATGAGTGCGGCGCGCTTGGTGACGCTCAGCTCGCCTAGTGCTGCTTCGGTGTCTTCCCATTGGCGAACGATGACGTCGCGTGTGGGCATGATGTGTTCCTTTCGGTGTGTCCCTTTTGTGTGCTGACCTGACCAGTTTAGCAAGGTCGCCTTGCTGCGCACAAGTCTTCTACGCGGTCATTCGTCGTCCGCTTGCGCGGCGCGGCCTGCGATGAACCACAGCGTGGCCAGGTCATTGAGCGACTTGCTGATTTGGTCGGTCGCCTCACCAGTGCGCTTGACGACCACAGGCACGAACGTGCTCAGCGCGGCACCCGGCTCTTTGGCGCGGATGGCGGCGTTGGCGGCACGGCCCAGGTCGGCACGGGCGATCAGGACGTCGGTGTGCAAGTCATCGAGCGGGTCCGGGTTGGCGGTCCGCCAGATGTCCAGCAGTGGCGCTTTCTCCAACCGGTCTGCGGCGTTGTCCACCAGTCCGGCGGCCGTGTGCAGATGCATCACGGCCGCGTGCGGGTCGCCTTGCGCTGCGGCCGCTGCTCCGTCGTAGGACACCCGTATCGCTTCCACCAGCGCCAGGTAGGCGTTCCGCAGCAGTTGTCCGGTCAGCTTGGGGTCCTGGGTGCTGGTCATAGTTCGTACTCCCGGTACTCGGTGGCCTGCGCTCTGGGGTCGATCTCCATCAACGGCAGCGCGTAGCTTTGCGCGACGGTGATCTTGGTGCCGCAGATGGACAGCTGCGCACCGAGCGTGGTCGGTGCTTTGGAGTCGGTGGTCACCTCACCGAGCGAGAGCTGCGAGCATGCGTGCTTGGCCAGCAGCGCCGATGTGAGCGCCCCGGCAACGTCTCGCAGCGCGTCGTCATGGTCGGACGCGCTTGCATGCTGTGCGAGTTGGATGCCACTCCAGCAGTGGTGGACCTCAACGTGCGCCAGCGCCAATTTGTCCGCTATGTCGTTCAGGTGGTTGAGGCAGTCGTCCCATGCTCCATCGGCGGCGAGCTTGCGTGCGGATTCGACCAGGAATCCGCATTGTGCCAACGCCAACAGGATGGCTTTGACGTTCTCAGAGATGGTCATGGTGTTCCTTTCGTGCGTGGTGGATGCTGACATGTCCTAGTTTAGCAAGGTGGCCTTGCCAGTTGCAACGTTTGCCGGCAAAAGGTGAGAGCCCGCACACCGTGTGGTGTGCGGGCTCTCGGTGCGGGACAGCACCGGTCTATGGGCGCTCGGGCCGCTCGTGCTCTTGCATGGCGCGGAGCATGCCCGCGATCGCGTAGTTCGCGTCCGTGACGCCGCTAAGCATGGCCAGCGCGGCTTCTACAGCGACCACGCGGGTCTGCGCGTCGGACAACCGTGTGATCGCGGCACCGATGGCGACGTATGCGTCATCGAGCGCTTCCCATGCCTCTCTGCACTCGGAGATGCGCATTTCGCTGAGACCTTCGACCGGATCGGCGGCCAGGTCGCGCGTCGCGATCGCGGTACCGCTCAGCGCGGCGCGCTCCAGACCTGGCGACCACCAGTGCTTGACGCTGGCGACCAGCACGTCGGTGCACTTCTCGGCCTTGTGCATGTCCGCGATCGCGTTCGCGGCGATCTCCGTGGCGTCTCGGTCGCGGAAGTTCACAGCCAGGTGCATGTGAAGGTTCTGTGCGAGAACTGTGAGGTGCTCCAGCGCGTCGTATCCGTGGTTGACGGCGATCTCATCGGCGATCGGCGTGTCAAGGTCGGTGCTCATGGTGTGTCCCTTCGGTGTGTCCCTGTTTCGTGCTGACGTTGACCAGTTTAGCAAGGTTGCCTTGCTGGGGACAAGGTGGGGACGTGTGAACGCCATCACACACCAGTGCGTCGTGCGCACCCACGCGGGCACGCACGACGCACTGGTGCTGCGGCAGCTAGCTGGCGTTTTGGATCGCGGTGACCGCCACGTCCGTGGCCGCGAGTGCCCATTGCGCGCCTACGGTGTCGCCCGTGCGCAGACACGTGCTCACCCGGTCCAGCAAGCTCACGACCATCTCTCGGTCTAGCAAGCGCGGCAGACCGTCGTCCAGCAGCGATTGGGTGTGGAATAACGTTTCAATGAGGGCCGCGCGATCGTCGTGGCCCTTCACACCGTCATCGAGCGTGCGTGCCATGGCGCGTATGCCGCTCAAGGTCCTGTCCAGTGTCTCTGGCGCGTCCATTTGTATTCCTCTCAGTGTGTGCAGATGTGCCTGCGGATATACCAGGAAATATGCCAAGACGGACACGCCCCGAGCACGTGTCCGTCTTGGCAGTGTGTCTCACGCGAACGGCTGAACCGCGCGGATGACCAGGTAGATCGCCGCAGCGGCATCCCGCATGGCGTAGGCCGCGTGCTCCATCGAGCGTGCGGCCGCATGCTCGGTCGCGGGGTCGCTCAGCGCGTCGAGCGCTGACCGGCACGAACCGGCCGCGAACGCCAGCTGCTCGGACACGGCCTGCATGGCCGCGTAGGTGTCCCAGCTGGCCAGACGCTTCTCAGAGCGGGTCATGGTCTCACCGAGCAAGTCGGCTTCCTCAAGGCCCGGGGTCCGGACGCTGCGAGCGAAGTCAACCAGCGGCACGGTGTCTTCCATGCACTGCTGGCTGAACTCCAGCGCGCTCTTGATGTAGACCTCAACGTCATCGACGTCTGAAAAGTCGGTGCTGGCGTCTCGGTGCACGATCTTCGTGTTCACCAGAAGGTCTTCGGCGACGTCGTAGGCGGTGTCGATGATCTGTTCGTTGGTGAGCGTTCCCATGATCTTGCCTTTCGGTGTGTCCCTGTTCCGTGCTGACATGACTACTTTAGCAAGGTTGTCTTGTCATGCACAACCCGAGAGCGTGTGAACGCCATCACATTCCGGGCTGTGCTTGGCCAGCGCGCCAAGGTCAGGTGACGGTGATGTTCTGCTCGGGTAGCGAATCCCACGCGCCATCGGATGCCCACGCGATCCAACAGCGGTAGGTGCCAGCGGGTAGTTCGCGTGACCATGAGCCGTGCGCGCCACTCGGGCCGATCCGGATCGGCCCGTTGAACCAGCCGCCGATGTCGTAGTTGCCATCTGCGGCGTCACGTGCTGCGACCAGGATCATGTCTACGTCGATCGCGGGGTCCGCGTTGACGTCCATGGTGGCTGTGAGAACACGCCCGTCTAGCGCCAGGTCAAGGGTGCCCTCGATGCCGTGTACGAACACCGATTCGACCTCTACCGGCCACGTGCGGGAGAAACGCACTGGTTCACCAGCGGCGTACCAAGCGACGGCCACGGTGTCGCCTGTCCGTAGCTCGCGGGTGTCGATCACGGGATCGCGGCCGGGCAAGTCGGGTTGGGCGAGTTGCCCGTTTATGTAGATGTCGTGGGAGGTGATGTCGCTTCTATCGGCGATCCCGACAATCTCGGGCGCGAGTGTGACGGTGCCTGAGAGCGTGCCGCGTGGTGTGCCGGGCGGGCCCGCCGGTGCGCACTCGCACATGGCCGTTGCGGTCATGCTCCCGCGTGCGGTCGCGGCCCATGCGCGGTAGCTGGGGCGCGGTTTGGAGTCCTCACCGGCCACGCACCAGCCCTCATGGGTGTATTCGTCCGGCAGCCACGTGTAGGGCACGATCCCTGCCACACGTGGGTGGTCTTTGGCGACGGTCGCGGCCATGTGTGCGTACATGGCGCGCCGGTGCTCGGCAATCGGGCCGGTTGGCCAGAAATGCAACGAATGGCCGTACTCGCCTAGCCAGAGCCGTTTGTCGGTGTGCCCGTGTGCGTCGAGCACACCAACGATCTTGTCGATGCCGACGCTGAAAGTCAGTTCGATCTCGCCACCGTGTGAGTCGGTGTCGGTACGTGGCTTGGTTTCGATGGGCGGGTGATTGTCGCTGTAGGGGTGCACGCCGAACATGTCGAACACGTCGTGCGGCGCACCGTGCTGTTCGAGCATGGTGAGCATGTGATCGGCGTAGCCGACCGAGCAGCGGGAGAGCCCGCCGGTGACGATCTTGGCGGCCGGGTCGGCTGCTCGGATCGCGGCCGATACGTCGATGAGCATGAGCGCGTACGTGTCAGTGTCCGGGCCCGGGTACGCGAACTCGCTGATGTTCGGTTCGTTCCATATTTCGTAGGCGGCCACCCGGCCCTTGAACCGGGTCGCCAGCGCGGTGACGTAGGCGACCATGCTCGCTCGCTCGGCGGCGTCGCGTGGGACCACCCATGCCGATGTTGACAGTGGAATATCGGTGTGCAGCCACTCGGGCGTGGTGTTGACTTGGACGTGTAGCGGCAACCCGGCGTCTTGTGCGAGTTGGGCGGCTTGGTCGAGTAGGTGCCAGTCGAATTGGCCGGCCTGTGGCTCAACCCATGCCCAGGACACGTAGGTCTGTAGGCAGGTGAACCCGGCTTGCTTTGCTTCGGCGATGAGGTCGGCAAGCTCCGGCAGGGGTCGCGCGTCGCTGCTGAACGCCAGTCCAACTCGGGTCATCGTCTTCACCACTCTCGGGATTGCTTGCCCAGCGCGGGCACGTCATCGTCTTTGGCCGTCTGGTTGCAAAGATAGTGCTCGGGTGCAACGTTGCTCGGGTCGTACCGCAGCGCCGGGTAGCGGGACCAGGGTTTCTTGTGCCCGAGCGTGTATGCGTTCCATGCGGGCCATGCGGCGTCGTAGTCGATCTCCAGACCGCAGCGCCAGCACGGCTGGACTCTTTCCTGCCTGTGCTGGCGTCGTATTGCGGCCAGGAATCTACCCGGACGTGGCATCTTGCTGGCGCTGTGCGAAGAATGCGCTGATTTCGTTCAGCTGGTCTTCGATCCGCTGTTGCCGTTCGGCGTCGCAATCCGGGCACCAGTGTGGTGACCACAAGGTTCCGGCCGGTTTGCCGCACTCCGGGTTGGCGCATATTTCGCCGCTCGGTTTTTGGCAGTTGTGGACGTACGCGCCTTTTTCGTTATCCCAGCATTGATCGTGGATGCGGCTCATTCTTTTGGCTCACTTTCTGTGAGACGTTCTTTGATGTCGGAGTCGCGGTAGCGCTTGTGGCCACCGAGTGTGCGGGTGAACGGCAGCTTGCCGCTCGCGGCCCAGCGGCCAACTGTTTTCGACGATACGCCGAAGATTAAGGCCACTTCGCTTGGCTTGTAGAGCCGTTCTATGTCTGTCACCGTGCGGTCCTTTCTGTGATGAGTGTCGTGCCCGGGATCGGGACACGTTGGACTGTCAGTGCATCTTGGGCAATGTGCGCAATGCACCCTATCCAGACTGCCAGCGGTGACCATGCCATCACCGTGTAAGGGATGGTGGTGTGGTGCGCTGCTGCGGCTGCTGCTGCGGTTGCGAGGGTGCGGGTGAGTGCTGTTGACCGGACTGTGCCGATGGCGTCGAGCGCGGCCAGCCCGAGCGCTACGGCCGTTGCGAGGATCGCGACACGTCCGGGGTGTGACCAGGACATGACCAGTGTCGCCAGAGCGAAGACCGTGGGTCCTACAGCGGCGTCGTGGGTGCGCCACCTATGGGGTCCGGCCCAGGTTCGTACGGTCACTCGGCAGACGATGCTGGACAGGACTCCGAGACTCTGAGTGGCTGTGGATCGCTGGGTGTCGGTGTCAGGTAGCAGCGCGGCCGGGGCCACCATGACGCCTACGGCAAGCGCTTGCCATGCGTTCATCCCGGCCGCGTACGTGAGTACTGCCGAGACGGTCGCGGCCGTGGCAACCACGTGTTCCTTCCCGCTCATGTGTTGTCCGTTTCGTCCGCGTCTGCGGGTTGTGCCGGGTTGACAGTCCCGGTATGCTCGCTCACAGTGCAGCTTGCGGAGCGGTGAGCGAGCATCCGGGACTGACTTTCCTGTCCAATAACACGCCGCGCGTGCGCAACGCTCACTTCACATTCGCTGGCAAGGCTCTCGGGGTCGATCCACGTGTCGGGTTCGGTCTCCAGTAGCTCGCGAACCCGGTCGCGGATTTTCGGCTTGGCGGCCGGTTTGCGTGGGGCCGGAACGGTGTCCAGCGGCCGTGCGCTCACCTCACCGGCAAGCGCAGCGATGTCACTGTCTGTCCAGTATGGGAATCGGCACCTGACCGGCTCTCGATCGCCGATGAGGACGTATGCGACACCTGGGGCGTCCAACTCGATCTGGTGTGGTGCCGCACCAGCACGGACGGCTTCGGGACTCATGATCATTCTGGCTTGGTCGATGTCTGTGACACGTCCGGTGATCCGTACTGTGAACAGGTCGCGGATGCCCTCTGGCAGGGTGCCTTTGTTGCTCAGCTGGGAGACACCGATGACGGTGACACCGAGCGCGCGGCCTTGGGTCAGCAGATGCATGAGCGCTGCTTGGGCGCGGCCGCGAAGCTTGGGGTCGGTCATCGTCGCCACCAGCGACAGCAACTCTTCGATCACGACGATGAGCAGCGGTTCCTTGACTGTCGGATTGTGCAGTCGGGAGTTCCCGAGCATGGCCTGTTGGCGTTTTTGCATGACCTTGACCGCGTATTCCAGCGCGTTCACGATCGGCTCTTGCCATTGGCCGGATTCGACTTCGGGCGCGGCAAACATAGAGAACACGTTCTTCCCGATGCCGAGTTCGATGATCTTGGGGTCTATGCCTATGACCTTCACCTTGCCGGATTGAAGGTGAAGCTTGATGGCACCGAGCAAGGCCCAGACCATTCCGGATTTGCCAGAGCCGGTCGCGCCGGTGATGAGTATGTGCTGGCCCAGGATCGGGATCTTGACGTCTCCACCCATCTTGGATCGTGCTACCGGTACCGCAGTGAGCTTGGGAGCTTTCTCCGGCTGCGCCGGTTTGAATTGCTCGGCGTCACCGGCCCGGTGGATGAACACCAGGTCAATCACGCGGCCCATGGGCCGGACTTCCGGTGTCACGCCGAACTGGAGCTCTGCGGCGATGTCGGGCACTTTCGTGCGCCAGGACTCGATCGGTATGCGCATGGCGTCCACACGGACGACGGTGCGGGTGCGGTAGCGGATCACCTGAAGGATGCGTGGCAGGTCCACCACGTGGTCTTGCCATACCCACCCGCGTCGGTACGCGCTCTCCGGCAGGTCGAGCGTGGTGTCGAACCGGGCGTTGCAGCATGCACGGGGCCACCTGCGGCGTAGCCGGAAGTTCCACCACGCGGCAGCGACCGCGCCACGCCAGCCGAGCGCACGGACGTGCATCACCACCCATCCGGTGAGCGTGATCGGCAGGACCAGCAGCGACATGCGCCAGCTCATGAGGACTGCGACGGCCGGTGTGGTGATCGTGGCGACGGTGAGCCACCGTGCGAGCTGGGAGTACCGCAGATGCCACCACGACGTGTAGACCGCTGGGAGCAGCCGCAGCGGCTCTCTGGGGATGCGTCGCTGCACACGCATGATCTTGGAACGCTCGCGTTGCTTGGCCTGTTGCCGAGCAGCGACGTTGGTCTTAGTGGGGATCACGCCGGTTCCTCACGGACGTGGTTTCGCGCTTGATGCCTTGTGTGAGCGTGGTGCACGCCCACACGAACATGGCCAGAAAGACCAGCAGCAGCAGTGGGTGCGTGTCCCATAGGACGGACATTGCGTCGGACATGGTTCCTCCCATCTCAGAACAATCGGTCGTTTCGGTCGTAGTTGAGCCATAGAGACTCTGTTCGTGTGTCGCCACCGTCGATCCGGGCGCTCATGTCGATGCGCTCCCAATCGGCGTAGAGCGCGTCGTAGAGCGTCGATCGGTACCCGGACAGCACTACGTATGCCTGGGTGGCGTTCAGCGCGGCAGCGAGCGCCCTGTGAGCGGATTCGTCGCCCATTTCGTGCCGGTACCCGGTGCCGTTGCGTGTCTCGGCGGCGTAGGGCGGATCGACGTAGAGCAGCGCGTCCGGACTCGCGCCATAGTCCGTGACGACTTCGAGCGCGTCCCTGGCTTCGAGTACGACGCCAGCGAGACGCCGGGCCGCGTCCGGCATCCGTGAGATGAATCTCGGGTTCCGCTGCGCGGCGTTGACCGCGCGCGTGTCGATCATGCGCTTCCATCCGGCGCGGGCGTCACCGGCGTGCGCTTGGACCAGGTTCACCCACACGCGGCGGGCGATCTCCAGGTCCGGCAGCCCGTCGCGTGGTTCGTCACGGCACATGGCGTGCTCGGCGCGCGAGTACGGGGTCAGTTCGCACACGCGCATGAGCGCGTCGGGGTCGTCCCTCAGTACGCGCCAGAACGTCACCAGGTCCCCATCAAGGTCGTTCACGGTCTCGCATGCCGACCGTGGCTTGGCCAGCAGCACGGTCAGCGACCCGGCGAAGGGCTCTACGTAGTGGTGGTGGTCCGGGAACGTCGCGATGATCTCTCGCGCGATGTTGGACTTCGCACCGTAGTACGGCAGCGGGGTGACGACCATGGTCAGTTCAGGGGTGCCGTGTGCTCGGCGATCACCGGGCCTTGGTGCTGTGCCTCATGGGAGCAGAGCACCAGGACGTAGCCGATGATGTCCATGAGCATGGACTTGCGCTCGGTGTGGGGGAGCGCGGTGATCCTGTCGCGTAGTGGCGAGTTGGTGACCAGTTCGTCGGTGTCCAGGTTGAGCATGGCGGTGACGTCTTCCAGCACGGTCCCGATCCGGTCGCGTTCGGACTGCTGGTCCTCACGGTGCTCCATATCCACGATCCGGCGCACTTGATCGGTGAGGACTTCCATAGCCGTGTTGCGCGTATTGACCGGTTCCTTGGTGCCCGGTTCGAGCAGTGTGAGCATTTCGCTCACGACCAGGTGATGCAGCATCCCGATCGCCAGCGTGAGCATTTCAATCACGACGCGCGGGTCTGCGCGGTCGATGAGCTGCTTGCTTGCCGCGCGGGTACCGGCGTGTCCGTCGCGCTGGCCCGCTGCGGTCACGCGACTCATCCAATCGGCGGCGGCTGGGACGGTTGCTTTCAAGTGTGCCGACTTCAGCAGATGCCGGACGGTGTTGACCGTCCACTTGGTGCATTGCGTGCCAGTCCGCACGTCACACTCGGTGTCGTGGTCGCTCATGATTCGACTCCGTTTCCTGTGGTTTGGTTACTCTCAGTGCTTCGACGGTGCTGCATCTTGGTGCGGACCCACTCGGGTAGCAGCAGGAACCATTGCCCGCAGTGTGGGCATACGCACTGCCTGTAGCCGTCTTCGGTGCGTGTGTGTCGCCAGTGGTCGCCTTTGGCGAGCACGTCTTCGGCGCTTGATCCGGCGTTCTTCGCGACGCGCATGTATGCGTCGGTGACGACGTGTACGGGTACGCGCGGCATGCGCGGGTCATTGAGTACGAACATGATGCGGTCGTACTGCCAGTCGGGTCGGATGCTGTTGACGATTGTGGCTACCGCGTGCTTTTCGTCGCGGGTGAGTGGCTGCGGCGCTTTGGATGCCGAACACACACCAGCGTCACTCTGCGTAGTCAGCGGTGGCGTGCGCATACTTCCTCCCTGCTTCGCCTACGTGATCCCACGGATAGGTGCCCTGTTCGACGGTCTGCTTGAGCGCTTCATCTCGTGCTTCTTCCACCATGGCGTTGAACCACGACGGCTTGCCGATGAACGTGGCGCGGCAGCGTGGGCACTTGTCTTCCCGTTCACCGTGGATACAGGCGTCGTCTGCAAACACATAAGCTCCCGGACTCGATAGCGGGCGGCGTGGTCTCGGCGCGTCTCGGTGTCCAGTACGTGCCGTTACGCCTGGCTTAAGCGTTTCACCTGTTCCGGTGTCCCAATGCGCACCCGGGCTCAGAATGTCGTCAAACTCGCTGCGCGGCAGGTTCGCGATGCGGATCGTGGCGTTCAGCACGACTTGCGGGTCCCTTGTGGACAGTGAGGCACTGTCCAATGTCATCCGGACACTGTCGTAGTTCCAGTCCGGACGTAGCGTGACCGCGACGCTGGCGATCTTGTCTTTGTCCTGGCGCGTCATCGTCCTGACCGGCGTGGCCACGTCTCGTGCTCCTTCCATGCGTCTTTTGTCCGGGTTCGTCCTAGTCTACCAAGCGTTCCTTGTCCTGTGGTGTGTTCAATCGTTTAACCTCCAAAAAATTAAAAAAGTCTTTTCTTCCTCGCGCGCGCGTTACGTAACGTAACGATTTTTTTTCAAATTGTGTATCTAGAAGGTGGGTAGTAAGCCGGGTTCCTTTCCCAGCATCAGGCGAGAAGCCGTGTGGTCACCCGGTGGCCGTCGTGGTCGGCTTGCGTATCTGAGAGTCGGTGTCCTAGCCGCTTGCTTTTCCCACGCGCCGGGTAGTCCAAGCGCAGCGTGAGCGGCTTGAGTTATCTGGAACGTCCGTACACGCGCTCACGCGCGGCGAACCGTGATGCACGGCGGCTTGTGGAGCAGCTGGTAGCGACATGCCAACCGAGAGCGCGAGTCCGTTCTGACCGTTTTGCCAAGTCGCGCGTCTATTCCCCCTGGGATCGAACAAAACGAAAAAAACGCCCGCGAGGGGCGCTTAGTCGATTCGTCCGATCCCGATTGGGAGGGTGTGAACAAGCTTGTGGATATCGTGTGGATAGCCGTGCGTCCACCCCGATGCCAGCATTACCTGTGCATCAAGCCGGGGGCCGGTCTTATTGGTGTGCCGGGATCGTCTGAGATGTGTCTGCGCATGCCGGGCTTCCCGTTCCTCATGCCTAGACGACCACGTGAGCTTTGGTGTATTTCTCCCGGGCCCCAGCCGGAGGTGGTGTCCGCTTATCTACGTCGCGCTCTCGCGGGGCCGTAGCTCCCGTCTGCTTTACCACTGTCCCCAGACGGTTCACGCCACAGGTTTTAACCTGTAGTACCAAGAACAACCAGCGGGCACGTGGTGATGACACATTTCATGTGTAGTGCGGCGGGTGCCGCACGTGTTATCGTGACACCGCTGTTGTTTATGGGTAGCAGCAAGACTAGCACGGTGCTGAGTGCCGTCAAGCTAGGTCTGCCAGGGGCGTGGTCCTACTCCCATCGGGCCACGCCCCTGATTCATGCCCGCAGCACGATCCCCCACGACGCGCGGTACGCACGCCCACGTGCCCGGAGAAGCACTGAACGCACGGACCCCATCTTCCCCATGGGTCCCGTGCGTTCAGTGCGCCAGGTCGGGACGTCGTGCGTCCTGGGGCGGCGCACACGGGTGCCGACCCGGCGTATGCCACGGTACACGGCAGCACCGACAATCCGTGCGAACACGCCGGAACAGACACTCAACCTCTACTTGAGGGTTAGGTGAAGTAGAGGGTTAGGTTTAGGGTTCGCCGGTGCCTGAACGGTAAGGTATCCAGTGGTGTCCGGCGCGGTCAGCGTCCGGGTTGGCGCACCCCGACGCGCCAGGGTTGAGCAAGGTGGCTATACCGTGCCGGACGCCACGCTCCTGAGATGACAAAACGGCCCCGAGCGACAGTGGTTAGCTCGGGGCCGCTGTAGCAGCATCCGTGACGCGGGGCGCGCCATGTGTGAGAACACCGAGTGCGCCGGTAGGCCGCGCTGCGGGTCGAGTCGCGTAGTTGCAGCCCTTCGCGACTCGGACGACTGCTAAGTCCAGTGTCACACGTTTAACCTTCGAGCGCCGGTTGAAGGTTCGGTGAGTCGCGATCGGCAACCTTCAACCATTGGTTCAGTGTTGGGGATCGGCCGGGGTCGGCACGGACACGTCGCTGCGCACGGTCTCATCGAGACGCATGGCCAAGCCCAGCACCGACGCACGCGGCGCGAGCTTCGCAGCACGCCGGATACAGGTCTTGACGCCCATGGCGTCCGGGTCGGTGTGCCACGGCGAGTTGGGGTCCGGCGCACCGTCGTAGCCGGACCCGTACCGGTCCTGTAGTGCACGGAACTCGCTCATGCGCAGCACATGTGTCACCGGCGCACCGTCTGCGAGCAGAATCGCCGCGTAGTAGGCGGTCACAGGCCCGGGATCGTCCGGGCCGATGTAGGGGTGGTGTGTGATCTTGGGCGAGGTCCCGTAGGCCACTGTGAAAGCGTCACGTGCGTGTACGGGCTGGCCCACCACGCCGGTGACCTTGGGGTGCCGGTACATAAGCTCGGTGAGCCCTTGGTACATGATGATCAGCTTGGCTTCGGGCCGGGGTGAGCCCTTGCGCCGGAACGGCACGATCGCGACTTGATCGAACGGGCCGGGCCGCAGCCCGAGCTGCGCACACGACATGATCGCGCCTAGGAACGTGAACGTGTCGCACTCGGTCAGCTTCGGGTTCTCTTGCATGAGTGTGAGCGCGTCTCTGACCAGCTGGTCACCGGACATGCCCTCGGGCACGGCACGCTGGAGCGCGGGTCCCATGCGTTCGAGTGCTGCGCGTATCTCGGGCACGGCCGGATCGGCCGTCTCAGCGTCACCGGTATCGACCGGTCGTGATGCTTGCTTGGCCCGTTTCGCGATTTCACTCACTGTGCGTGTCTCCCGTGGCTGATTTGAGCACTGCCAGCGCCAGCGCTGGTGGCATTGCGTTACCGATTTGGTGGAAGACACTGTACTTCGGGCCGCGCCACGGGTAGTCGCTCGGAAACGACTGGAGCAGCGCGGCCTGTGCGTGTGCCACGGGTGTGCGGGTCCCGTGGGATCGCCAGTGGACGTCACGCGGTGAGAGCCCGAACATCACCGTGGGTGCGGGTTCATCGATTAACCGTGTGGCAGCGCGTGCGTGAGTTGACGCTGCGTACGCTTTGCCGGCGGGTGGCGACAGGCCGGCCTGTGCGCTGAGTGCAGCACGGATGCTGACCCACGGCAGCACGCCGGGATCGCGGCGTTCCTGGCGCGGGTCGCGCCGGTCGTAGGCGTTGTGTGTCGGCTCTGGGAGCGCTGCTGGAGCGCCCCAGCGGGCGATGAGGATCGCTCGGCGTCGTGTCTGCGGCACACCGTAGCGCTCTGCGGACAGGACACCGGCAGCAGCGCAGTACCCGATCTTGGTGAGCGCGGTGACGTATGCGCGCCACACGGGCATGACCGTGGGCACTTGCTCCAGCGCGATCCACTCGTACGGTGTGCCGCGCTGGTGCATCCGGGTCACCCACTCCAGTGGTGTGGCCACCAGACCTGTGCGTGGGTCGGCCGTGGTGGCGTCACCGCTGGCCAGTGTGTCCAGTGCGTCGGCTACCTCGGTGTAGACGCCGCTGCGGGTCGCTGTGCTGAACGTCTGGCAGGGCGGGCTGGCGATGAGGCCACGGGCCGGTATCGGGTCCACTGTGCGCACGTCGGTTTGCAGTGTGGGGTGGCGTGCTGCGCGGCGGGTGCGGCACGTGTGCGGGTCGGATTCGATGCCGAGTGTGCGGATGCCGAGACGTGCTGCGGCCACGTCCCATCCACCGGGCCCGGCGAACAGGTCGATGGCGTCCCAATGCTGCTCCAGGATGCGCTCTCGCTCGGCGTGGTCCCAGCCGCCAAGCTCGGTGAGAAGGTCAGCCAGCGTTCTTGTCCGGGTCGGGTACCCGCAGCGTGCGTGACTGGCTCTTGCGCGTGTATTCCTCGGCAAGGTCGGGGTGGTCCTGCCGCAGCCGGGTGACGTCGAGACGTGACGTCTCCCGGTTCTTGAGCGTGGCCCAGGTCTTGCCGTGCGGGTCTGTGAGCGTGTCGTGGTCGCCCATGACAGCGAGCATCCGGGCCTTGGCGGCGTCGAGTTGTTCTTCGGCGGCCTTGGCGCGGGTGCGGCACGTGTCGTAGTCGATCGCCAGGATCGCGGCGTCTTCGCTCACGATCTTGTCACGCACTGCTCTGGGGAAGTGCGTTTTGAGGCGTTCCAGGTCACCGGCTGTGACTTCGGGTGGTGTGTCGGTCAGTACGTGGTCGTGCCAGAACGTGCTGGCTTCGCTGACCATGAACTCCAGCAGTTCGGGGTCGCGGTCGATCTTGGTGACGCGGAAGTCCCATCCGTCCACCAGCGCGATGATGTATGCGTGGGTGCGGCCGGTGACGGCCAGCCCCCACTGCGCCTGACAGACCGCGTAGTCCGCTGGCCCGTCTTCCCACTCGGCTTGCGCGCGGTAGTGGCCTACGTTCTTGATCTCGATCATGCCGCCATCACTGGTGAGCCCGTCCGGGCTGACCAGCATCCATCCCATGTCGGGGCCGGGGTGCTGGAGCAGTCCGGCGCGCCGGACACGGATACCCGTGTCTTCGGTGAACCATCTGCGGAGAATCGGCTCTATGCGCTGGCCAGCGCGGGTTTTGGTGTTGCCCTCCCAATCCTCGGCGCGGCCGGTTTTGTCCAGCCAGAGTTGCCAGCGCGTGCTGTAGCGGTTGAGTCCTACGACGGTTGCGGCGTCACTGCCGCCCAAGCCACGGCGACGCGCCACAAGCCAATCAGCTCGTGGCGCGTCGGCACGTGTCAGGACGTTGGGGGTGGTCTTCACCGGACAGGGCACACCTTGACGTACCCGCTTGCGCGGCCCTTGCCGCAGACGTCACAGATGACTGCGAGCGTGTCCACGTTCAGATACTTGCGCCACAAGTTCTGCTGCAAGCAGCGGGCGCACATGTGCAGCTTGAGCACGCTGGTCTCCACCGGGGTGGTCTGTACGGTCATTGCGATTCTCCCATCGGTGTATCCCACGGCCATGGATGCCGTGAGCGTCGGTGTTTCGTGATCCTCCCGGAGATTGGGTCGATGTTGACCCAGAGCCCGGGAAGTTTGGGTGCGCCGGGCACGGCCTTGGGCGTGTAGTACCCGGCGCGCATGTCCGGCCCGAGCAGGTGCTCTTTGTCATCGTCTGGCAGCATCCCGTAGTCCACCAGTCCGTCTACGACGGCCTTGCCGGTCGGTGCCCAGTTCGACGGGTCGCGGCGTCGGTGGTCCGGGAACGCCAGCAGGATCGTGATCTGCGCGGCGTTCATCTTGGGGACGTTGGCCTGCCGTGCACGGATGTGTGCGGCGCTGCGCCAGCGGCGCGTTAGTTGCGCTTTGCGGGACCAGTGGTGCCTTTGGTTCGATGTGATGGCCTCACACGGTGCGGGAATCCAAAGCTTGATCATGACCGGACGGGCACCTTGAGCGCGTAGGTGTGGCCATCGGTGCCGTCGAGCAGCAGCGTGTCGCCCTCGGTCATCACCGTGTACGCGCCTACCGCGCGGATATTGACTGCGCGGTTGAGGACCGCTGCGACGGACTCGGCTACGACGCTGGTCGGTCGCGGGCCGGTCATGGCCGGTGCTCGCACGGCTGTGTGCACTCGGCGCACCGAAGGTGGAACTGCGGCGGCTGGTCGGTCGGATCACCGTTGGTGTGGTGCAGCGTGAGTCGCAACGCCGTGTCGCGGAAGACGACCACGGCGATCCCGACGATCATCGACAGGACGGCTACGGCGACCAGCATGGTGACCGCCACAATGATGATCTCTCCGAAAATCATTTGGTGTGCTCCTGAGGGTTGGGGCCGCTGGGGTGCCGGACTTACGGGAGGGATGCGTGATGTCGGCAGCACCCCAGCGGAGTCTGTGGATGGTTGAGCGTTCAGCATTCTAGCCGGTGTGCTCGGTGTTGGCGGGGCGGTCACGCCGCGCCTCACGGATGGTCTGGGGCCACCACCAGGGTGAGTTGCGGAACCGGCCGTCCGGTGCGGGAATGCGGCCGCGCGACGCGGCCTCATAGACCGTGTTGACCTTCCAGCCGTAGTACTCGGCGACGTCTTCCGCCCACCAAGCAACGGCGGGTGGCAGGTCTCTTGGCATCGATGTGTCCTTTCATGCGGTTTGTGCGGCGATCTTGGTTGCGCGGCACGTGAGGATCGCGAACTCACAACACCGTTCGGATTCGCAGTAGCTTTCGCCGAGCGATCCGGTCGGCCACGGCTGGCCCGGGTACAGGTCTTCGACCGTGACGGTGTAGCCGGTCTGCTCTGCGACGTCGATGTACATATCTGCACACCGCAAGCAGAGCTGCGCGGTTTTCATGGCGCGTCCTCTCGTGTGAAGTGCGTTTGTTGCTGACTCGCCTAGTTTAGCAAGACCACCTTGCCATTGCAAGGCGTCCTAGGAAACGCAACACCCCGGCCGTGCTGGTGAGAGACACGACCGGGGCGAAGGGTCAGCATGCACTAGGCACACACGTGCAACCTACCTCATCGTGGTGCGATATGCCGCGGGTTGCCGTCACGCCATGGCGTGATGTGCGGCCTTGATGTGATCCACGTGCCAGCAGCAACCAGGAAAGGCACGATCCCGATAATCGCGTCACGCTGCGCAGTGGACAGGTCGAGTCCGAAGCTCGTCACCAGTGCGATGAGCGCCACCACGAACGCGGTCGCGAACCCTGTCGCGGCCACGGGCTCATGGTCCATCACCCCACTGGCAGGCGTCTCAACGATTCCGTCGTCACCCATCGGTTGTTCCTTTCAGTTCGGTTGCTTCGAGCGCGTCTAGACGCGCGGCAAGCGTATCGATCCGGTTGCGCAGATTCTTCAGCTGCTCGGGAAGGTCTCTTGTGGAGACGCGGGCCATCTTGGCGTAGTCGTGCGTGTATCCGAGATTCCGCTCTATGACCACCAGCCGGCTGGCGATGTCTCGCAGCATGGCCATGGCGTCGGGTGTGCTCATCGGGTCCTCACTGTGCAGTGCGCGGATATCCAACCCGCGCGGGTCGATCTTGCGGGACGGTGCCCACTCCCGGTGGGCAATGTGCCGGTCGGGTTTGAGCTTGTAGTGCTCGGAGAGCGCGTCGCGTAGGCGTGGCGCGGCCGCCCATTGGGCATCGGTGTAGTGCCCGTGGCCAGCGGACTCGATCTCGATGCCGATGATGTCCGAGTTGCCGACCGCCCACGGATACCGTGCGCGATTGTCGGGACGCCCCGCGTGGTGTGCTTTGCCTGCGGCGATCACCAGGACGGTGCCGGACCTGGCCAGACCGAGATTGGCCAGTGGTGGGGACAGGTCCGGTCTGCCACGGGTGATGACGTGTAGGGACGGGTAGTCCCCACGTGCGGCGTCGGGTGTTGCCGTGTGGTGCCACATGACACCGTGAGGCCCGTGCATGGGCCCACGGCCGCGTGTGCGCCACCCGGGGACCTCCTGTATCGGCAGTCCGGACTTGCGGCACGCGGCTGCGAGGTCCGTGAGGTAGCGGCTCATCGAGTCACATCATCCCAACCGCTGGCGTCCTGCCACTCGCTCAGCGCGTAGTCCAAGTCGTCTTCTAGGCGTTTCCGGTCTTCATTACATTCTTCCAGACGGGACTCGGCGCGGCTTATCCGCTGTTCTGAGGACGCTAACAGGCGGGCCTGTTGCTGTATGACGTCCAGGCAACTGCCCTCGCCTTCTACTGCGGCTGCGGCGGAGGGTGGCGTCCGAAACTCCCGGACCCACTTCACCCACCCACTCAATTCTACGCGGGCCTTGGTCGCTGTTCCGACCACCACCCCAGCCCAAAGCACTACCGCGGGGACCCAACCGGGCACCAAACCAGATAGGTATTCCAGTGTGTCCCGATCCCATTGCATTTGCGCTTTCCTGTCTGCGTGCGACTATGGAAACTGCGGTCGCATAACGGATCGCGTGTAGCGCCATTATGGTGCTTGTTTCCACGGCCGCGCCTATTGAGAATGTGCCGTCCCCCAACGTTTGAATTGCGATTGCGCCACCGATCGCGGCGTATAGTCCAGCGCCGAATGCGTGCGCCACGACCAGTGGGTATTGATTGATGGTCTTGAACCTATGGAGCGCGTACGTCTCCAGCACGACTGCGAGCAGCATGAGCCCGGCGATGGCGGTGAACGCGATCGACCACCCTGTCATGCTCCCGAATCCAAGACCGAACTCGTGACCGCTGTGCCCGGTGACAGCGGCCACGGTGTAGTCGGCTGCGTACGCGCATGCTGCTGCGGTGAGGCATGCGCTGATTGCCAGGTCGGTCGCTGCTCGGCGGCCGTCTCCCAGAGTTGTCATGTGCGGGTCGTCCTGTCTGTCAGGGGCGGCGATAGTCCTTCGGGAGTGCGATCAGCCTGTCCCAAGGGAACCCATTCCACACGGACCAGTTGGCCTCTCCCCCAAAGATTCCCGGCCAGGGGTCGCCCTGTCCGGTGCGGGCCTGCCACGCCACGGGTGACTCACCGCGTGCGGCTACGCACCCGGACTTGTCCAGGACCATTGCACCGTACTCTTGCATGGCTTTGCCGACGATGCGCTGGAAGCTGTTCCGCAGCGTGTTCGTGTCGAAGCTCGGATCGAGCTGGAGGAACTGGCCCTCGCGTGCCGTGTTGCCGTTGAGTCCATCGGACTGGCGTGCTGGCCAGGAATAGTCCTGCCAGTTGCCGCCCGGCTTGGGCAGCTCCAGACCGACCGCGTGGTTGACCTGGCCTGCGAGCATTTCGTCAATGCCCAGCTGGAGCGCTGTTCCTGGCACGGCGGCTGCGACACACGATCCGACTTCCATCTGTCCGATGTTGCTGGGCATGTGAGCGATGTATCCCATCCATTCACAGGATTTATCGCCGTGTTCGTACTGCCACATCTCCCACAAACGTCCGGTTGCGACGTCGTAGAATGCGATAGAACCGTCGGTCCCTCCAGCGGACCTTTCGTTTCCTTTCATGGGGATCTTGAGGTAGTTCCGGATATCGTTCCCCCACCGGTCTACGGACCCGAAACCGCGCCGGTTTCGGTGCCGGACGGTTGTTTCCGGGTATGCGGGATCGCTGGAATCGACCACCCATACGGGCACGGAATAGTCTTTGATGTTGACGGTCGGTGAATACCCGGACGTGGCCTGCCGTTTGATTTCGCGGCCTGCCCAGAACTTATCGGACGGTTTGGCGTACGGCGGTTGTGGGGGAAGTTTGTCAGCGTAGATGGTATTCCCGTACACGTCGCTGTAGTGGGAGTAGACCGATCCACCGGCTGCGAGCGTGCCGGGTGTGCCGGTGCCGCCACCGGTGCTGCTCCCACCCGTGGGTGGGGGTGGTTCCACTGCGGCGTTCTCATCGACTTTCATGCTCACGCCGGTGACGGTCGTGGGTGTGGTGATGCCCTGAACGAACGGCTTGCCGAGCGTCGCGCCAGCGGGCCGCTGCGCTACGACCTTGCCAGCGGCCATGGTGCCGATGGTCGATGAGATGTACGTGGGGCCGCTGCTGAACCAGTCGATGCCGACTGTGACCTTTTCTCCGTCCGCTGCGGACGCCACCACGGTGACCTCTCCGGCGGGTACCGGGAACGGCTCACGTGTGGTGTTCATGCGTGGCTTGCCGTCCGGGTTCTGGAGCAGCCAGCCTGCCGATGTCGCGGTCAACGTGGTGCCGGTGTGCGAGGTCCATGTGCTGTTCCCAGCGCCGGGCTGGCGCTCGTTCTCGGTGAGCAGTTCCAGACCGGTCACGTCGTCACCGGGCACGCCGCCACTGCCACCGGTGTCCGGGTCCGGTGTCGTGCCGGTGCCGGGATCGGGTGTGGTGCCGCCACCCCCACCCGAACCTTCCGCTTCGGGGTCGGGTACGCCGCCTGTGACGGCACGGACATCGCGGGTGTCGATGGTCGCGAAGACCTGCGCGCCAGCGGGCTTGGGTTGCACGGCCGCTAGTACGCGGCCGGTTGTCAGCAGTTCGTAGACAGGCATTCGGTCTCCTATGGGGTGTAGCCGGGCCCGACCAGCTCGGCGGGCACGTAATCGTGGGTGGGGCGGCCTAGGCGTATGCCACCGTCAACGCCGGGCACGGTCGCGATCCCGTTGCTGACAGACGTGGGTGCCGGGTAGATGGCTTCCTCGGGTACGGCTGTGCCGAGCACGGGATCGGCCACGTACTGGGTGCCGTCCCAATACCGGACGCGCCGGAACTTGGAGCGTCCGGCCCATCCCGAGTTGGGGTGCACTTCCACGTAGACCGACCCGTCGAGCACGGTCACGTGTGGTGCTGGCGCACCGTGGTTACCGGGCAGTAGGTACAACATGTAGTGCCCGGCGTACTTGTACGTATCAATACCTTCGAACTCGAACCCTGACACGCACACGCGGCGCATGGTCACCTCGGGCGCTTCGCTCACATTGTCAACCTTGAGCGTGATGCCTTGGTAGCCCGAGTAGCCCGAGAATCCGTCGATCTCGATCGACTTCGCGCCACCGTACGGCTGGATCAGGTCGGGGTGATTCTTCGTGTAACTGTTGGTGCCGTCGCGGTGATCACAGTTTCCGAACCGCACCAGGTCAACCCTCACGTCACCGATGTGCACGTGTGCGCTGGGAGCAGAGATGCGGATGCCTTGGGTGAGCGTGTACCCGGTGAGACGGCACCCCATGACGTACACGTGCCGCTCGGATGGGGGTGGATTCCCGGCGTCGTCCTGGCCATTCGGGTAGTCCTGTACCTCGATGCCCGTGGTTTCGTACTCGCTCACGTAGCGCGGGTCGGTGTGGTCGCTGGTGGCCTTGCAGCCCAAGATGACGACGTTGCGGCCGCCCCGAATGGTGATGTGCGTGGGGTGGTCTTGGTCCCGCACCAGGTAGTCCGTGTCGTACGGCAGGCGGATGATGTCGTGCGTGCCGTATGCGGACAGGTCGAGCGGCGTGTAGGACTCCCACCCGGCCGGTAGCGTGATCGCGGTCTTGCCACCGGGCGGCAGCACGGGTGTGCTGGTGTCGGTCGGGTTGATGTTCTCTACGACGTCCGCGATGACCGGATCGCGTGATTCGCCCTTGTACGCGCGAAGCTTGTACCCATCCCACCACCACTCACCGGCCGCCCACGCGGTGACGCCGCAGCCGCGTGCGATGGCCGTGTTGAAGATGGCTTCGCCAACTGGCTTCCACCTGGCGTCGGTGCGGTCCCAGCCGACCTCGCCTAGGTGCGCGGGTACGCCCTGTGCGTCGCACCAGTCCAGCCATGCGTTGATGTGCATGGCGACCATCTCGGACAGGTCGGTGATGCCGTACGGCTGCACATGCGCGAGCACTTGGTCATAGGTCTCGGCGAAGTCGCCATTGTTATCGATGTCCGGGTAGTAGTGGCCCTCAGCGACGGCACGGCCTTGGTGACCGACGATCCACCACGACGTGTGGTTGTCCATCCACTGCCGCACGCCGGACCATGAGTAGCCACCCACGTAGATGAGGGTGTCCTCATCTACCTCACGGATCGCGTCGTGCGCTTGCTGTGACGCGGTTTCCCACGTGGCCTGACCACCCACCAAGTCATGCGGTTCGTTCATGAGCCCGTACCCGAGCACGGCCGGGTGTCCCTTGAGGACCCCGGCGATGGACTTCCACGTCGCTGCGAACCCGGCGCTGGTGAGCGTGCCGTCACCAAGGATCGCCCACTCACCGTTGAGCGCGAAACGCCCATAGTTGTGCATATCGATGAGCACTGGCAGGCCGGCCGCGTGTGCCATGTCGAGCGCGCCGATGAGATTGTCGAGACCGTCCGTGAGCGCACCGTCCGGTTTGGCCACTCTCTCCCACCGGAACGGTAACCGCACGTAGTTGATGCCGCGTCCTGCCAGGTAGGTCCAACTGGACTGCTGGTTATACGTGTAATCGTGGTTCACTTGGCCCGGCAGCAGCGTCGGGTCATGCGCGCCGAACTCGGGCCCGCATAGGTTCACGCCACGCGCGACGGCGGGCATCGGCAGCTTGGGTTGGGTGACGACGGTCGCGGCCCCGGGCGGCAGCAGCGGGGTGACCACCACGTGATGCGGCGTGGTGATCGTGCTCGGGAATGTCAGGACCACGGTGTTTTCGGTGACCGAGCGGACTTGTGGGTGCGCGATCGTCCAATCGCTGGTGCTGGCGCACCACACATCGACCACGCGGGTGCCCAGGTTGTGTGTGACTTGGAAGACCGCCTGACCGGGCGGTATGTCGGTCTGTGACCCGCCGCCTGTGCCGCCCCCACCGATGATGATGTGTCCGGTGTCCGGATCGTGGGAGACATCGACACTGCCGCCACTGCGCAGCGCAGCAGCGACGGTCGGGATTACTTGGTCGCGCCGGATCAGCGCGTCGGGTTCGGCACTGTCGCGGCCGGTGACCGCGCCTGTGAAGCGGACGTCA
>PDWI01001110.1_pt1 | contig 43663 bp, 58 predicted proteins | sample 1430891 | NCBI WGS metagenome assembly PDWI01 (sample SAMN01162508, study PRJNA174530) | Oral metagenome, whole genome shotgun sequencing project. | biome: Marine environment; feature: Marine mammal; material: Swab sample of the gingival sulcus; isolation source: swab sample of gingival sulcus... | reverse complement strand
CCCAGACCTTTCTGACTGTTACCCTTATTTTTGCACCAATTTTTAACAATCTCAGTCTGATAGTATCGCACTGGGCCTTTGCCATCTCAGTATCAGCAAACAACATCAATTGCTGTTCCTTAATCCGGTTTTCCATATTGCCGCGGGCACAATACGTTTTTCAAGATTCCTGTATCTTCCCGTTAAAAAAATATAAAGATATAACTACTTGCAAATAAAGAAAATTTATTGTTTAAATCTATTTTTTTAAAAATTTTGCTTCCCTTTCTTGCCCCTATATTCTATATAAATAATGTCCATAAAATGTCCACAAACTCAAAAATGGCCAAAAAGATGAGAACTTACGGAGTTTACACAAAAAAGCACCCTACAAGAAAACATGGTATTAAAAATGATTTATACTTTTCAATAAGACTTCAAATTCTTGGGCAAAGAAAAAATTGTGGGTTGGGGTGGGCATCTGAAGGTTGGACTATGCAAAAAGCAATTCACAGACGAGAAGAGCTTAAGAATTATGCAAATAAAACCGGAGTTTTTAAAACTCATAAAGAATTATTATCGGAACAATTAATAAAGAAGAAAAAAAAATATGAACAGGAGAAGTTGGAAAAATTAACTGTCTCAGAATATTTTTACACATATTTTAAACCTTCTCTTTTTCATAAATTTGAAAATTCAAACTCACAAAGACACTGTTCTACTTTTAAAATATGGCTAGAGCCTGTAATTGGGGAGATTACTTTTAACAACATAAATGAGAAACACTTAGAAGAAATATTTTATAAGGCTACAAAAAAACTAGCAATAAAAACAATTATTTTCCTTATCACAACATTAAAAAAACTTTGGGAGATGGCTGAAAAAGATGGTGTTATTTCCTCTCCTCTTCCGCAGATACCTTTGGATATAAAAAATAAAATTAGCAAGCATGATAATGCAAGAATCCGTTTCATCACAAAAACGGAAGCGGATTTATTGTTTAAAGAGATTAGAAAAAAAAGTGAACATCTTTACAGACAAGCTTTATTCAGTTTGCATTGTGGACTCCGGGCAAGTGAAGTTTTAAATTTAAGATGGCAAAATATTGATATGGAAAATGGAATTTTGAATTTGACAAAAACAAAAAACAACAATGCCAGGTCTGTTTTTATTAGTGATAAAGTCAAAGAAATATTAGAAATAACAGATAAAAATCATCCTTCTGGATTAATATTTCCTTCTAAAAAGGGCACTGTTTCAAAAAAAATTTCTGTTACTTTTAAAAAAGTTGCAGATAATCTTTTTAATATTGGTATTTCCGATAGACGCCAAAGGGTTGTTTTTCATACATTGCGTCATACATACGCAAGTTGGCTTGTCATGGAAGGAGTTCCTTTATATACTGTCCAAAAGCTTTTAGGGCATAAATCAATAAAAACGACAATGCGTTATGCCCATTTATCACCGGAATATCTTAAAAAAGCAGCTTCAGTTATAAACAAAATTACAAATTAATAATCGATTAGAAAATATATTCTTCCATCTGTCATGCTTAAAGTAGAAACACATCCGGTATAAATTTTTCTTCGGAAGTCCAAGTAAAATTATCTCGAATAAAATCCGTTAATTTTTTTAAAGGGCTTATCCCTGCGGGTCTTGTTCCACAGAACCCAAAAACCTGAACCGCAAAACAACCACCCTCTGATGGGTAAATTATAGCAATTCCCGTTTCGACATATTCAGGAAAAGTCAAATTAGCATAATGCCCAGGAGAGTTTACCCAACCATTAACAAAACCTTCAGCAAGAGTTTCCACTCCCACATCAGGAGTAAAAGACACATTTTCACCGATATAAAAAGAAACGGTTGACCTGTTTGCAAAAGCAAAATAATCAGCATTAATTATTCGGTTATATGGATAACTTCCGTCTGAACCTATATGCCATAAAATATGTGGCTCTTCGTTTACAACTTCTGGACTTGTATAATAAGTATAATGGGACGACATATCTTGAGCGTGGGCTTTTGCTGCTGCACACAAATTAAGATTTAAAACCAAGGGATTAAGCCCCAAGCTTACACGGATATTGTTTATTCTACGGAAAATATCAAGTTCAATTTCTCCTAAAACTTGATCGGCTGCAAAATTGCAAAAATAATGAGATTTTCTGTTTTCTTTGTGTGAAAAAGCATCGTAAAAAAGCTTAAAAGTTCCTTTTTCTACTTTACCTACAGCATATTCCAACTCTCCCTGATCTTCATGTAAAAGAGGATCAGGCCCCCACAAATCAAGGATTGTTGTTGCATTAACGCTTTCAAAAAAATTAAACTCAGGCTTAAATCTTGTGCTTTCATAATCCCAGGCAAACAAAGGAATAAAATATAAAAAAACACGGGAAAAACTCAAGCCTTCGGGATAAACTCCTGTTGCATCTTTGTATTTTTCCCGCATACGGTTAAAAAGACAGCTTGCTTGACAGAAAGAAGAATAAACAACTGGAGAATAGATTTTATTATCTATCTCAATATAGTTTCCTGAATCATGTTCTTTAACATCCAAAGTGCGAATCGGATAATGAGGAAAATCAAGCGTTCTTTCATTCAAGTCTTTGGTTATAGGATAAAATCCAATTTTACTTGTATAACAAGTTGTTTCCGCAACTCCGACTGTATCTCCTGTTATATAATATGCAACTTGTTTATCATTATAAACTGAGTAAAAAGTTATAGTCCAAATCTGGTCAATCGGGGTAAACATTGGATTTTCTGTTGATAGTCCATAGTTTATATAATTAACATTAAAAACCGCCGCTGAGCTTGTTGATTGTGAAATAAAAGCAGCCTCTTTTACTCCCTCAAAAGTTCTAAAAACAATAGTGTCCCCGACTTCCCATTCGTTCCGTTGCGCCTTTGTACTTCCGAAACAATAAGGATGAATAAAAAGAACCGCTTGAACATCATCTTGAACATATAGAACAGGCCCGTTTTCAGTGTTAAAGTACATGCCCTCGGATAGTTGATTCCTCCAAGGAATTTGTTCAAAAAGTTTGGTACCGTCCGGGCTCGCTTTTTGTGGAGAACAAAAACCCAAATCGCACATCTTTTTAAGTAAATTTTCTTTTGAATCCTTGCCAAAAAGTGCCTTATTTTGGACTGCATCCCAAACGACCGCCTCAGCCCCAGAAGGAGTTGATATTAAAAGAAAGGCCTCACATGCTCTTGGATTATTTTTAAAACCGATTATTTTTGGAGTTTCCCAATTTTGGTTTTCAAATTCAATAATGACAACATCATTAACTGAAAAGGCAGAAGAATTACAAGACATATATTTAACAGGCACATCCTTTAAATGTTCTTCTATATTCGTATTACCCCCTGTAATTGAATTTTTAACAGGAAATAAATCAACATTACAAAGTCCATTTTCAATTGAAACAATCTGTCCATATCTGTGAGTGGGCTTGAATTTTTGCCAAGCCGGTTGAAGAGCAAAGTTAAAAGCAGCTTGGGCAGGTGTCATTATTTCTAAAGGCGTTAAAAGGCTTTTATCCAAACTTGAAAAACCTGGGCTTTTAGGTTCTAGGTTAATCATCTCGCCTTCCCCATTTATTTCTATTGTTTCGACTTGGTCTTCAAGCCCTGTGCTCAAATCAGCACACCAAACAGTTTTTTCAACATCTTCTGCTAACAGTTTTAAAAACTTTGTTTTTTTTTTCTCAAGGATTTTTTTATATTTAGGGTCTGATTCTGCAATTAAAGCATCAATTTCAGCAATTCTTTTTTCACAAAGAGCTTTGTTCTTATCAATTTTTATCTTATAAAGCCCCTCCCCAAGATTTTTTACAATAAAAGCTTCACCCATTTAAACCCCTGTTATTTCCATTCTGGCAATATTTTTATTAACAGAGATTGACAGTAAATCGACAATAATGCTTTTATCATCCCAGAGAATTGTATCACCAGGGCGGGCAAAAAAATCGACACCACAGCGGACACGATATTTCCCGTTTTTCTGTAAACTTTCGACCTGAACACCTTGCAATGAAACTATTTTGGGAATGTCGTTTATAGTTTCTTTATGGCCGGATAAAGAAATTGAACTGCTGGAGGGCCCTTTATCATAAGCTATATCCGTAAAATCAACCCTTGCGATTTCAACATAATTAACAATACCAGATAAAAAAACATTCCCTTTAAAAACAACAATTTCACCATTTGGCCTTAAAAGGATCGGATCCAAAAACCTATCAACATCAGGGACTATTACCTCACAAAAAGACGGCTCACCCGTCCGTATCCTTGCGTGAAAACTGCTGATAGGTAAAACAAGGTCTGCAAGCCCGTCGGCTTCACCTGTTAGAATACATTGGTAAATATTTGAAATTGTAAAATCGTTTGGGATATCAAAATACAAAAAAGAATTTTTAGGAAAAATTTTAATTTCGCTTACAGGAGCTTCAAGGCAAATTCCATCATACGGCAAATAGGTCTTAAAAAAAATATTGGCAAAGGGAGATTCTGCAGCAGTACCAGAAAAATCTTTTATTTCAGGGCTTAAAATTTTAGCAGAAGCAATATCAAGAAAAACAACCGTTCCACTTTTAACATTAGGCCGAGATAAAGTAAAAACTGTACTTAAAGGAGAAAAAGCAAGAGCAGAAGAAGGGTTTAAAAGAATTGTCGTTAAATGCCCATCAGCCTTTATTTCAGGTGAAAAGGCATTAACTTTTCCAGCTTCAATATTTTCTATATTAACTGGTGCTATAGTATTTGGACTTGAAGCTAGGCAACTTTCAACATCAAGATAAACAAGATTTTCAAGTACAAGGGCATAGACATCAAGAGAATAAGAAACAGCTGATTTTTCTTCCAGAAGAATTTGACAAGAAAACCCTTCAATCCCTATTTCTGGTGATGATGCAACGGCTTTTAATGAATTGTTTAAAACGATTGTGACGCAACCATCAATAAAAACCTCTGGTGAAGATGCAATGGAAGAAGACGCTTCACAGATAATTACAACATCTTTAGCAGGAGCAGAGCTTGAGCCCTGAAAATAATGTAATTTTAAATTATGATTTACAAGCACCTATGCAGCCTTTATTGATAGTACGTACAAGCATTTATTAATAAAAAAACATAATCAATACTTTCATCATCTTCAAATTCAATATTCCGTCCTTTCCTACTTGAAAGAAAACCCTCTTCTCCAAAAAAATAATCAGCATCTTGAAGAATCTTAATCCACAGACTGCCGTCTTGTGTTATAAAATGTTCAATATCAAGAGGTAAAGAAATCTCTCCGTTTATAACTTGATATGCTTTTTTCAAATCAACAGCAATTCCAGTCATATATTCATCCTCTCCCTCCCACTCTCTTTTCTTTTTACAGAAAAAAAGATAAAAAACAACATGAGCTATGCCATACCCCGAATAAAGTTCCCATTGATCAAAACCTGAAAACCATTCTGGTTTAACCTCAATCCATAATTCTTCAAAAGTCGGGCCAGCAACAGGGATGTTCCTGGACCAAACAAAATTATAATCAGAACTATATTCAGGGTCGTCAGATGACCGTCCATAAAAAAAAGAGGTATGCAAGGTATCGTCTAAAAGAGCACTTACATTTAAAATATCCTCGTTTTCTTCAAACTCCGCAAAAAGTAAATCCATATTATCAATCCCATCGGGAAGGACATTTGTCCAAGGATTGTCAAAACTGTTGTTTGAAAAGGTCTCATAAATAAATGCACTTTTTTCTTTTAAGCCTTTAAAAGATACTGAAGTGTAAGCACCTTCGGGGAAAATAAATTCTATTTCAAAACTCCCTGAAGGAACATCAAAACTATAATCATAACTGCCGTCTTCAAGTTCCGTTGATGTAACAGGTATCTCAACTCCATTTGATTTTACAACAAGGGTAACACCTCCATCAGCGTTTGCAACACCAGAAAAAAATTGTCCGGTTCCTGATATCTCGTCAGAAAAACTTAAAAAATTAGAATCTCCGACATATTGATATTCGCTATTTTCTGGTATTTCCTCAAGCCACCCCATATACAGGCTCCTTATGTCATATTTTCAAAAAATCTTATACCGTTTGCAAAATTAAGTTGAAAAATCTTTGTATCTGGAGTGTCATAAGCGGCCGAAAATTGGATGCCTGCTATAACTGTTTTATTGGTGTGAGAATCGTTATAAAGAATAGCAGAGCCGGTTTGTGCTATCGCTCCACCGCTGGCAGTCCATGTCGGGTTATCTGCATCAAATTCAATTCTTTTTTCTGCTGTATTTATAGTTACATTTACATTAGATAAAGCTTGACCGCCTGCGGTATAACCATTACCAGCAGTAATTTCACTTGCCGAACAGTCCGCCCAAGTTGAGTGAGTTTCCTCGTTAAAGGTAAAAGCAGTTTCCATAAGTGCGATGTTTAAATTATCTGTTACAAGGTCATGCTGACCCTGTAACATTTCTGAAAAAAATTTTAATGAATTTTTAACTGTTGCAGCCATTTCAAATCCTTTTTTTTAAGTTTCAATCGTTAAAGAAAAAATCCCGTTTGGCAAACTTACCATAAAGCCTGTTCCCTCTGGGGTAGTGTATTCTGAATCATAAGTTATACAACTTAAAACCTCTTCATCAGGATGGCTTGTGTTTACAAAACAAGCACTTTTAACAGCCGGTATATTACCTCCTGTTGCCTGCCATTCCGGGGAATCACTTGTCAAAAGAATTACGTTTCCAGTTATGGTAGTATTTTTATTCGTAAGGCTTTTATTTTTTTGAAGATATCCATTACCTTCCGGTATTTCAAAAGCAAAAATATCCGAGTATTTTTTATGAACATCTTTATTAAAAATAAAGCCAGGCTCCATCAAACATACAACTATATTATCAGTTAAAAGCTTATCAAATAAACCTTTTACAAAATCTGGGACAACCTCATGAGAAGCCATAAAATTAAATTTCCTCTGTTATTAAAATTTCAAGAAAAGAATATCCATTTTCAAACTTACATCTTGCGGGAGTACCTTTAAAAGCTCCTGCCCTGGTGCTTATTCTTATTGAAGAATAAGTTTTGCAAAGATAAAAAAACCAGTCAAAAAGGTCATCTTTTGTTTTTACCCTATATGTTAAATCAGAAGGAGAATAACCCATATCAACAACAATTGCTTTCCCGTCTAAAGTTGCGACACGGGAACAACGCCTTGCATATTTGAAATTTTTTTCTTCTTCTAAAATATCTTGCCTGACAAATTTCATGCCATCAGGATCATATTGTAAAGTTGAAACCCCTATAGAATAAATCATCATGGAATCCCCAAAAGCATGTCAACGCCTTCTTCTGTTGTTCTTATCTGAATCTCTTTTAAAATTTCCCACATAAATGCTTCAAGATGAGGTTGTAAACCTTGACCATCAACAGTTATAAGAGCCTCCCCCTGTTCCATCCTGCGTGTTTTTTCTTCCATGTATTTACTTTCAACTTCTGCTAATTTCTTTTGAATTTCCAAACCTTCTTTTTGGATATCATTTTGTTCTTTAATCCATTTCTCAATTTCAAAATTCCAAAAGCCTGCTGACTTTAAATCACTTATGCTGCCAAAGATATCACCCAAAACATTGCCGGCTGTGCTGACAGATGTCCCGACTCCTTCCATAATTGCCTTAACTTTTTGAGAATTAGCCTCAATTTCTGCAATATTTAATTCTGCTTTATACTTAAAAGACTCTCTTATTACTGATGCATTTGCTTTTATTTGTTCAATATCTTTTTCAATCTCAGCCTTTTCAAGCTCGACTCTGAGTTTTGCGGGGAGGTCAAGTCTATCTTCAACTTTTTTTATTTTATCAACAGCTTGAGAAGTTTCAGCATCGATTTTAAAACTTACAAGCTTACCATCAATTTGTTGAAAATACTCAATTTTTTCTGGCTCTTTTAGTTTCGCATCAACTTCTATTTTACGTTTTTTATTTAAAAACTTATGAATAATAAGTTGTGCCTCTGCTGTGTCTGCTGCAGCTTCAATTTTTAATAAAGTTTCTTTGGGTAACTCATTAAGTTTATAATTAAGGTCTTTTAGTTTATCAAGAATACTTTTATCATCTGCATTAATTTTAACAGGCTTTTTATCTATTTCTTTTTGAAGTTCTGCGATTCTTGTATTGCCGATTTTATGTAAATAATTAATATCAAGCAAACCCTCTTTTTGTGCGACTTTAAGAACTATTTCACGGTTTGTATTCTCATCTATATCATAACCAAGCCCTTTTAATTTTTCCCGCAAATCATCAAGGTTATGCCCAAATTTCCCGATATTTTTAATATACGCCTGTACTGTTTTGTCAAACGCTTCTGCATTCTGTGTCGCACGGTCTTCCGCTCCAGAAAAATCAATAAGTTTATCTGTAAGCCCAATTATCTTTTGAGCTCCTTCATCAACTCCTGGTATTTTTCTTGCAATAGTACCAATCCCAAAGCCAATAGCACCAGCAGCACCTAAAACACCGGCCTTTGCTCCCAAAGACGCTGTTGCTAATTTTATCATTCCCCCTGATAAAGAAGAAATTAAACCAACCGCCGTTTTAATCCCCGACGCTGTTGCTAAAGCCCACAAAGCATTGTTAAGTCCTGCTAAAGCTTTTGAAGCTGTATTAAAAAGCGTTGCCAAGCCTCCTAGCTTACCAAGCTTTTCTCCTTTTTCTGCAGAATCTGTCGCTGCATTACCTAACGCCCCAAGAGTTCTAAGCAAAGGGTCAAGACTCTTTAAAAAACCTTTTGAAAATCTTGTTAAGTTTTCAAACATATTAACAAGTTTTTGCAAAAAATTAGAAAGCCCCTCAACTGATGATAAATCTATTTGCCCTCCTAAAAGAAGAGCAAAAGAGTCTTTAAGCTGTCTTCCAAGACCATCAAGAGCATTCATCGCGTCTGAAAAATCAACTTTCTTTAAAGCTTCAGGTAAATTTTTAGCCACCTTTAATAATGTTTTTTCTGCCCCTTTAAAAAATTCATTTATTTTCTTAAAAACAACATCAAAAGAACCTTCATCAATACTTTTTTGTAAAGCTTGTGCTATTTCTGTTGAGGCATTTATCATGCCTGTTGCAGAATCAATATATTTATCACCTGCTTTAGCTGATACATTTTCAACAGCTGAAAAAAATCTTTTTATTGCTATTTCCGCAGATTCAAGCCTTTTTTCAACTTCTACCATGGCAGAACCAGACGCACCCATCGCATCAGCAGTCACTTTTGTAACTTCCCGAAGATTATCAAAAACCTTAACCATTTTGGCAGCCTGATCTTTACCGGCTAAAATTGCGGATGTTGTAACTTTTTGACTATCAGAAAGTTTACCGAAAGCTTTACTTACATCTATTAAAATTTGATAAGCAGATTTTTGTACTCCATTATTATCTTTTATAGAAATATTTAATTTGCCAAGCTCATCTTGTATTTTAGCAGTGGGCTCAGCAAGTCTTAAAAGTCCAGTTCTTAAACCTCTTGAAGCTTCTGAGCCAGATTGAAAAACTTCAATGATCGGAGTAAGTAAACCCGCAGTCTGCTCCATACTTAAACCCATAGTTGCTGCTACAGGCGCAAGCTCTGCCATCCCCTCAGCAAGTTCTTGAACATTTGTTGCATACTTATTTGAGATTTCATTTAAAATATCAACAGCTCTTGAAGCTTCTGCAGCTTCTTTTCCAAAACCTTTCAATATTTTAACAATATATGTTGATGCCTCGTCTGTGGAAACATCACCGGCAATCATTAAATTAAGGGCATCTCTTGTGAGTTCTGCAGCTTCCTTCAAGGAAAAGCCAGCTTGCTTAAAGCCAGCTATGGATTGAATTATTGTTGTTGTACTTTCGCCATAAATATCTGCAAGCTTATAAGCCGCTTCTTTTGCCTCTGCAAGTGCCTCCGGCTGATTACCCACAACTTTTTCAAGGTCAATCATAGCCGATTGAAATTCTTTTGCCTTTCCTAATGCAAGCACACCCAGCGCGGACCCAAAAGCAAGCACACCTGTTTCAGCTTTAACAATCCCCAGGCTTAAATCAGCAAGTGGAGCAGTAGCAGAACCCACATTTGTTGAAACACTTTTAATACGCCTTTCAACTGATTTAAAGGCTCTGCTTGTTTTATCATCACCCTCAAAAATAATTTTTACAACTCTTTCAAGATCCTTGTTCATTTAATTCCTCAAAAAAAAGTTCCCAAAGCTGAATTTCCAAGGGCGTTAAATATGCCTGCGGGAAAAGGTCAGGACGTAATTCATACATCATTTTACCCCTTGCATGTCCTAAATAAAGAGACGCTTTTACTCCTGTTTTTTTCCACAGGCGTTCTGCTCCCCCGGCAGCATGCCAAGCCCTGAAAGTTCCTGAATCTTGTTTGTAAGTTCAAAACCTGTTACTGGGAAAACCTTAAATATTTTTTTTGCCGTATCCAGGTCAATTACAGGCGAGACAGAACCAAGCTGCAACATCTCAAGTCTTCGTACCAAATCTTCTGGCACTGAATCTTTGCCGATTCCAAGCATTTCACAAGTAGCGTGTATCTTTTCATCAGCATTTGCCCCGCCAGCCAGGGCTTTTATAAGAGAGTTTACATTTTCATATTTCTCCTGTGACTCCCGTACCCTTGCAAATTCTTCACCAGTAAGTCCCCGAACCTCAAAAACCTTTTCGTCATCTTCTGCAAAAAAGGATTCCAAAGCAGGGACAGAAACAGCTTCAATCCTGCTTTGAAACTTTGCTTTTTTAAAATTCTTTATATCAAAACTCATAATTATTCTGTTCTCTCCTCAGCAGGCTCACTACAGGTTATAGTACAAGAGGCCTGAATATTCCCTCCAGCCGGAAAAGTTCTTGAGATTCCCAGTTTGCCAAAAAGCAGGAGATGAATTGTTTTTAATCTGTCAGAGAAAAACTTAAAATAAAGATCCTGATTTTTTAGTTTCACAATAGGATCTGTAATTCCATCTTTAAGGTAAGCCGTAAAACTGGCCTGATTTAAAGAGCTTGAGCTTGACCCTATTGCCCCACCATAAACCTCAGTACTTGATAAAGAATGTGTTTCTTCAGGAGGCACAAAATCAGAAGTAGGCTCCAAAGGTGCAAAAATAGGAGTGTAAACCTCGCAATATACATTTTTGCAAACACTACCTGTATGAATTGCAGGAAGAGCAGAAGTAAAAACCCTCTCGCCTTTTGTATAAAAATCTTCAAAAGGAGGGCGATCAGTCATTTCTTTATGCACATTTTCAATTTGTTTTATTTCATCATTTGCCACTGGTGCAGATGTCCCCGTAAATCTCACCTGCCCGACCTCTATTGCACCCACGGGAATAAAAGCGGGGCCACCAGCAGCACCTCTTGTCTCGGAGAAATCACCTGATGTTGAAGTCCCTGAAATAGCTTCATAAGCTCCAGAAGTATTTACCACAATAGAAACCACGACTTTTGAACCAGAGCCCGGCCTTGTTACATCAATTTCCGCCGCTGTAATTGTTCTTAAAACCCCTGCTTGATATACTGTTGCCTCAGAGACCGCAACTTTGTCATCATCTGTTGAAACAGGTGTAATATTACCGCCTGTAGCAACCCCATCGGGGTAAATCTTCGGCTCACATCCAGATTTGTTTGACCAAGGCTCATCAGAAGATTTAAAAACCTTATTATCTGTTGTTGTCATTTGGTGCATTGAAACCAGTTCTTGTCCGGCCTCATATTGAAGCAATGCGTTATTTGCCTGTCCGACTTTCATGCTTTTCCCTCCTTAAAGGCTTGGATTCCCGATTACTGTTTCATAATGTATATCAACTGAAAGAGTTATTATTAAAACAGCAGAACCTAATTGCTCTGGATAATCGGCTATCCCTCCACCTCTTAAATAAATATTAAAAGTTTGTTCATTTATTTCTATTCTCTTATTGAAAACAGCCTTTTCAAGCTCACCAAAAACTGGCTCGCAAATCTCAGTTGTCTCTGCACCATCTTCAAGACTTACAAGGGCAGAAATTTCAACAGGAAGTTTTCTGAAATTCGTATTATATGCAGTTTGTTCAATGTCATATTCAAGGCCAGCTACAATTGTTACAATGGGTAAAGGTTCGTCTTCAGTGTCAAATCTGGTACGTCCAGCATAAAGAAGAGGAGAATCAAGAGTTCTCCAATTATAGCCCTCAAGATTATTTTTTAATTCTTTTATTATTTTATGCCTGACTGTTACCATTTGCCCTGTTCTCTCCTGTACTGTGCGCCAATTTCCCTTTTTATATTTTTATCAAGCCTTTCTGCTGCAGAGACTTTAATTTTGTTCCACATCTCAGGTTGATGATAAATAACTTCTGGATGTGCTGTTGATATGGCCTGTATAGGATATCTGGACACAAGCTTTTCACCTTTTCTGGTTCTGATAAAAACAATTTTTTTCTGGCTGGTTTTCCCATGTGCAATAAAAGCATGTTTTAAAAGTTGTCTGCCTGTTTTTTTTCGCACATTTACCGAAACACCCTTTTTATTTTGCCTTGTACCAACAACATCTGTGAGATGAAAAAGACGACCTTTTGATTGAACATAGCCAGAAATATTCCTTATCGATGCTTTTTCTAAAGATAATCTTTTTCTGATTTTAGTAGCCTTATAATTATAATCTTTACGGATAAAAGAAACCATATCAGTACGGACGCCAGGCAAGGTTTTATTTATAGACCTGACAGCTATCACAGGAGTTTTTCTTCCAAGTTCTTGCAACCGTTTATAAGCTTTTTCAAGATCTGAAGTATCAATTCTAAAACTCATTTTTAAAGCCCCGCAATTTGTTCTGAAATAGTACCATCAAGCGAAAGTCTCCAAACATTACCTTCTCTTACAGGATAAGAAGAAATTTGGTATTCTTCTCCTCGATAAAAAAGAATTTCTCCTTCACGGGGATGCGGCACATCTGAAACTTTAACAAAAACAGTCAAGTTTGGTATTATAACACTAGGCACTGATGTTATATTCTCTGTTTTTTCCTGTTCAACAACAAGAATATCCACCCCCTGATATTTGGCCGTTTCAGCGAATTCAGTATCGTTAAAAAAAACTTCTAAATCATTGATACAAGAGTCTTTAAACATTATATTCCTTCTTAATCATCCTCGCATAAAGGCCATTTTTTTATATCAACCTTGACTGTACGGCCCCAGGCTAATCCATGAGGATTGTTGCTATCAAAAATAGTAAGATTCCCAACACATTTGTTGGGTATAAGGTTTTCAACAAGCCCAGGCTGCATTACAACCGTTTGCTTATCATTTTTAAACCATATCAAATCGGTATCAATGTCAGTATCAAGGCAATATTCTCCAAATCTAAAAATAGCCCTGGTAACTGCATTCGGGGTGACAGGGGTTTCATCTCTAAATAAATTTAAATAAACTCTGTTATCCCGTTCAATAAAAACATTCATTCGAGGACCTCATAAGATAAATTCTCTTCAACTAAAACAAAGTTTTTTCTTAAAAGGGGCTGTTCTAAAAAATTTAAGCCTGTTGAAAGTGTAAAATCAAAAGTTGATTCATATTCACATCTTGTTAAATTTAAAAAAGTACCTTTTGAAAGATTTAAATTAAAATCAGCCTCAGTACCTATCTTGTCAAAATTAATAATTTTCTCGTCAGACAATTCAACATTACAGAAACTCTCAACTCCGATTTCACTGATTTCAAGATTCTTACCTGCTGATATTTCAACGTCACACGAGGTATCGGAGCCAATCACACCAATTTCAACGCCATTGGTTTTAAAATTACTGATATCCTGAATATTTTGATTAGTCAGTTCAATATTTCGATAATATCTAACTCTATGTAGAGTACAGTCATTTCCGGGATAAGGCCCATTATAATACCCGTAACAAAAAGTATTAAAAGTTACTCCATAACCATTAGTCCAGCCTCCAGAAGGAGACTCAACGCCATCTATTAATATATGAAAACTGCCAGCTTTTTTATAGACTATAACATTATAAGGAATATTAGCTTTAATATACACAGGAGTCTGGAAATTATGTCTATTATTAATATTACGACCAAACCTTATATAAGATATAGTTGTGTTAGGATGATAGAAACCTAAATAACCATTATCACTGTCAGTATTTCCTATAAAAGACCTGTGTTGTCCTGAACCTCCTTCTGTCATATGTAAGGTAATAACAACTTGTAATAGACAGTTATCCTGTAAGGTATTAAAGATGTTGGAAAAATATACAGGTTTTAATATTCTGGCAGTATTTTTTATACCATCAGCTACCCATCCCGGAGATACAGAAGCATTTATAGTACCATGTTTAGTTCCTATAGAATCATGTACTATATTACCTGTACCCTCATTAAACAAATAATCATGGACTGGTTCAGGAACAGCCATTTTAAACCCTTTGTCTCAACGAAACAAATATATTTTTAGCTGTTAATGGTGAACCATCATCAACTTGCTGTTCAGATTCAAAATCAGCATAACATACAACAGTTTTATCTGCTGTTGTGTCATCATAAATAATCGCCCCTCTTGCAGCAATAGAACCTCCAGATGCCGTCCATGTATAATCGTCCCAAGAAATTACAGAGTTATCATTTGTATCATCTTCTATTGCAGATAAATCAACATTCGCAAGAGTCCCACCTCCCGATGTGTATCCATTACCATCTGTAATTTCTCCAGAACTGCAATCTGGCCATGTAGCATTAGAATCACGATTAAAGACAAAAGTATTTTGCATTAATGCAATCTTAAAAACGTCAGAGGTATAGTCAATATTCCCCTTATGCAATTCCGCTAAATAATGATTGCTTAAAGTTATTATCATTTTTAAAAACCCTTCTTTTTTTTAAAAAAATCATATGTTTTTATTAAAAAGAACTTCAATATCTTTTATAAAACCTTGCCGCCATAGTTCTGTTTTTTCAAATATTTTCTCTGCCAGTTCACCGGGAAGCGAGGCCGTCAAAATTTCAAGATTTTTTAACCTTTCAAAAATCTCATCATGTTCTTTAATATTTGTTGCGATAAGTGGCCCACTTTGTTCACATCTTGCCTCAAATGTTTTAATTATCGCTGTAAGCTCATGATCTCTTTTTTCTTGTTCATCAAGCTTTTTTCGTACTTCCTTTAAAAACTCTTTTTGAACTTTTACTTGTGCCTTTAATTGTCCCCAGGCTGCAAAGACGCCCGCAAGGACGATTAAACCGCCCCCGCAAGCACTTGCTATTGTTATGCAAACAGTTAACCATCCGATCTTTTCCATCACACAACCATGACCCTTATTTCAGAAACGATCCCATCTTGAGCCGTTTCAAGAGCTATTCCGAAAAAAAGATTCGATGATGTCATGTCAAGGTTCCCATCAGAATCAACAAAAATGTTATCTCCGATAAAAATGACTTCGTCATACCCCCCACCAGAAGCAAGAACAGGCAGAACAAAAACGCCCCTTGTCTCAATAACGGTTTCGCCGTTTGCGTTTGTGTCAATAAGGGCTACACCTTTCAAATTGCCTATTACAACAACATCACCGGCTTTAACACCAGCCTTGACAACGCTTATTCTATCTCCAGAACTTACTTTGTTTGTAGCCATATTTTTGCACCTTTAATTTAAGGAATAAATACTTTTATATCAGCAGTTTCAGAGATTGTTACCTCTTCAAGAGCTATCCCGAAAAAGGGGTCAGAATTTGTTTTTGTCAACCCTCTTGCAGAAGAATAATAAAGGTTATCACCAACGGCGATTGCCTCTCCGCTTCCTCCATTCACCGCTTGAGCTTCAAGAAAAAAGATACCTCTTGTTTCAATTACAGTTTCTCCCCTGTCATTGGTATCAATGAGGGCAATCCCTTTCAAATTTTCTATCATAACAATATCACCGGATTGAACCCCAGCTTGGGAAATACTTATTCGTTCACCAGAACTTACTTTATTTATAGCCATTTTGACCTCTCCTTATCCTGTTTTCTCATTTTTATACATTGATATGGCTTCCATTGCTCCACATCCAAAAGGATGACGGACTTTCCAATTGAGAGTATCTGTTTTAAAAGCAACATTTTCAGAAACCATAGGCCCATTATTTCCATCAAGGTATGCGACTTCTATTGTGTCAATCACAACAGGGTCTGCGATACAAAACCAGTTACCGTCCGGGATTCTTGGATCTGCAATCAATACCATACTGTTTCTAAAAGGATTAGGAACACCGGCATTCTTGCCAGTTTCAAGCGAACTTGCTGCTGTAAGAAGAAGCTGGGCATGAAATTCAAGATCAAGAGCAACAACAAGATATTTTGTAGTTATATCCAGATAAGCCCCGTTTTTACCCTTTTGTTTTCTCATCGCAAGTTTAGCTGCTTGCAATGTTTCGCTTGTTATCTCTTCACCTGTTGGGGATGTAACATAATTATTCCTTGAGGCTGCAAAAAGTTTTTTACCATCTCCCATTGTAGGATTGCTCAAAAGCAAATCATAAACAAGGTCGCTTTCTTTTCTTCTCGCTGCATTTCCAAGCAGTGTAGGAAGCTTTGTAAAAGCTCTAAGGTCGTCGTTCACAATCATTTCCCAAGATAAGGAAAGAATTTTTCCGTACTTGGCAATTCTGTAAGAATTTTTACCTTCTTTCAATGCACCTTCTGTGTATTCTCCGGCCTCATTTACAAGCTCAAGAGCAGGTGCTTCTGAAAGACTTACACCATAAATTTCTTTAAAATCGTTTGCTGTTGTTTTATTTACAAAAGGCTCCCATGTAGCAGGATATTCTTTATAAGCCTGCTGTAAAGATTTACTTGCGACATCCCTGAAAATCTCCGGAAAATCAGAGGTTGTCATTGAACCCATAGGTCTTGAAAAAACATAATCAGCAATCATTCTTCTTGAATTTAGATTCGAGACATCAACATTGGCTCTCCGTAAAGCTTCCCTTATGATTGCAGACATTTCATATCCCTGTAGATTTTCAGACCCAGGGGCAGGTTTCTCAACTTTTTTCCCGGCCCTCAATAGCAAACCATCAATAGCCGCAGCCTTAAATTTTTCCTGCTCTGATTCTCCTGTTTCAATCCTGTGAGAACCATGCACGGGATTTTCTTTTTCCATTTTCTCAAAAATCTTACTTGAAGCTTCATTAACAGTTAAATTTTGTTCAATCAATTCATCTGCAAAAGAATTTTCAAGGCCTGCAGAATTAACAAATCTTCTAATTGCTTTCTGCCTTTCTTTTTCTTCTTCAATCGCCTGGAGTTTTATGGTCAAAAGGTCGGCTTCTCTAAGAGTTTTAACGCCATCATCTCCTTTGTTTCCTTTCTTTGATTGCTCCAGAAGTTTTGAAAGAAAATTTTTGGCTTCGTCTTCTGTAGCATCAGGTTTAAGCCCATATTCTTCCAGCATTTTTCTTATTGTCGGATTCAATTTTGCATCCTCCTTTTTTTTATTTAAAACTTTTTTTCTATCCGGTTTATTTTTAAAAGACTTCAAGTTGTAAAAATCTTTTGGGAAGTCTTCCTTGTTTTTATAAAGGTCATCAACGAAGCCTGCTTCAATCGCCTCCTCAGCATTAAACCAAGTTTCCTGATGCATAAGGTCAAGAATTTCTTCTTTTGTTTTTCCTGTTTTTCCCGAATAAACATCAGATATAGTATTTTCAAGACTTCTTAAAAGCTCTACTTCTTTAATTAAAGAATCGGCATTCCCTTCAGTATAACACCAGGGATCATGGATCATAAAAAAAGCAGTATCGTCTATATATGTTTTAGATCCTGCAAGAGCTATTATGGTTGCTATTGAGGCCGCAAGCCCATAAATATAAACATTTACCTCGGCAGAGTGATTCTTAAGAAAACTATAAATCGCCATCCCCTCAAAAACCTCGCCTCCTGGGGAATTTATATAGACATTAATTTTTTTAGCGTCCTTGGGTATTTTTTCACTCACATTTCTTGCTGTAATCCAAGGCCATCCGACAATATCAAACAATTTAAGGTCATATTCATCATGACCTCCTTCGGATTGTGAGACAATTTCTTTTCCCATATTTTTTTTTGCTTTATTGTCAGATCTTAACGCTAAAATTTCAGGTGCTAAAGCAAACAGTCTTTTTTTCTTAGACAAATTATTTTTCCTCCTTTTTAGGATTTATGCCCTTTTCTTCAAGAAACTTCATTTCTTCCTCAAAATCTTCCATATCTTCCTCCCAATCGTAACCTCTCTCAGCGGCGAGTCTTTTTCTTGTGTTAATTCGCATATCAAGTTCAAATTTTGCTCCTTTTGCATCTTTTGCAGGATCAATCCAGCTCCACCCCGGATTTTGCCAAGAAACGGGAATTCTTTTTCCCTTGTTCTTTAAAATCCCCGCCATTTCTGCGAACAAACACCATTCTTGCCATATCCAATTGTTAAAATGACGGTTTAAAAAAACCTGCATTTTCCTATATCCTCGCCTTTCTTCAAGGATTGCTTGTCTTGCGGAACTGTATGTTGCCCCCTCATAATCATTGGAAAAATTTTCATAGGATAAATTTGTCCCTGCGCTTGCAGCTTTTAAGCTTGTTTTTGTAAAAGGCTCATAAGAAGTGCCTGGACGGTTATATTGTGCAACCTTAATTTCCATACCCGGAGGTAAAACATCAATCCGGCCAGCTTCAAAATATTTAGGGATTTCATCAAGAGTCATTCCTTCTTCGGCTAAAAGAGGATGCTGCATTTGATGTTCAGGGTAAGGACTTTCAATAAAGGCTCCAAATGCTGCTGCTAATCTTGCCCCAATTCTTTCAGAAGATTGATATTCTGAAAAATCCCGCATTTCAACAATTATGGAAGCAAGCCATGAAACTCCCCGACTTTGGGATGCCCGTCTTCTAAAGAAAACATGCCTTATATCTTTTGCGGGAATCCTTCTTGTCCCATAAAAATAAGTGTCAAAAAAAGAAACGCCTCCTGGATGATTATTATACAAGTGATATGCAACAGGTTTTTTCCGCTTATTGTATTCAATGCCAGATTTTATCTCATTCCCGTTTTTTCTTGTCCTGTTCATTGTGCTGACAAGAAAATCACATTCAAGAATTTCTATATTAAAAGGGCAAAGTCCTTTTGCTAGTAAAGCCTTATCAAAAAATCTGTGTATCAGTACTTCACCATCAAGCCAGAGATGACGTAAAACAAGCTCTTGCATGTCGTAAAAATTCACATCAAGGTCTTCTGCCCATTCCTTAAAATCTGTTTCAATTTTTTTATTGATTCTTTTTTTACTTAAACCCTTCGTACTGATAATTTTTGACTGTGGATTGATGCCTGTAAAAACAACATTGTTGCAGATTTTATTTATTGCTCCAGAAATATGACTTGAATTTCTTTCAAGATCTCTTGCCCTTGCAAGAAGAAGGCTCCTGTCTCCTTCCAGGATTGCATCAGCTGATTTATTAGTTGGCCTCCATGCTTTATCGTTGCCAGTTGGCTTTGCAGCTGTATAATTTTTAAGAAGTTGTTTGTTCCTTAAAAACGTCAACGCTGTTCCCGGAAAAAAAAGACCAATAGCTTTAGCGGTAAAACGAGAGATAACGCCTATCTTTTTCACAGTTACCTCCCAAAAATTACAGTTCTTGACATGACTTTGCCTCTTCTTTCCAAAAGAGCAAGCCTTGCTTCAAGAGATGATATTGTTTTTTCAATAAAGGGGAGGTCAGCCCTTCGCAATCTGCGACTACCGATAGTATATTCCTGAGCTTCAAGAACCTTTGTTCTTGCTTCCTTATATAAATTTATATCAGCTTCAAGCTGTGCTTTAGTGTTCATATTTTAAATTTAAAATAAAAATTTTATTTATGTGTGGAAAAAGTATAAAATGCCAAAATTCCACATGAAAATTTTAAAAAGGGAGCAAAGGGATATATTCTTTTTCTTAAATATCTTGCCAAGAAATAATGGTTTGGTCAAAAAGATGGAGTGGGCACTTTGGATTGAAACATTTATGATACCTTTTTCTGGAAGACCCAAGCCATTCCGCAGTTTTAACTGTTCTTAATTTTATTTTACAAAAAGGGCAGAGAGCACCATCCTTTATATCATACAAAATTCCGTCTTTTGCATCTGAAACAGCTTCAACAATTTTATCAAGCATCAACGATTCCATAGGTTTTCCCCTCTTAAGAAAGGGTTTTCAGTGTTTTCTCTTTTCTTTTTTACAACTTTTTTCGTTTTTTGTTGACTTAAAATTCGTACTCCAAGAACTTCTGCAAGAGCAATATTATAAACAGATACGTCCCATCCATGATTTTCTTTATTGTCAGGACATTCCCATCTTCCTGTCTTATCATTAAGATATTCAGTGCAAAGTTGTTGAACCCATGAGATTGTTGTCTCGCTGTGAAAATGCCATGCTCCGGGGTCAATCGGAGAAATTTGAAGTCTACCAGATAACTCATCTTTGAAATGATTGACGTCAAGCTGTAAAAGAATCAATCCTCCAGGCATAACCTTGTTGCTGCCAGGGTAAGTATCCAGCTTTGAATATTTAAAAGGCCTGTTTGACCTGTTTCTCATTCCCTGTATCGGATATACTTTCCCTTTGTGGAACCTGCAAAAATCATAAACCTCCGTGGTATGATGACCCATTGCATCTATACCACCCAACCGCACTTTATAAGCTGTTCCATCAGAGCTTAAATATTCTGTTTCCCATAAAATTTCCCGCAAAGGATCGAAAGCCGGGTGATAAAAATATTTTCTGTCAACAAGGTCTTCGGGAGATACTTTATTCCAAAGAGCAGGAATAAAACCTTCTCGAACCTGCCAACTTTCCATTGCATGTCCATATCCCCATGCTCTTATTTCATACCAGAAACCATCATCTTGAGTATCAATACCTGCAGTTAAGCAAAAGACTTTTTCTTTTTCTGGCAACATACCTCTTGTCCTTTGGTCTTTTAATGCCAAAAGGACATCTTCATCCCTTTGTTGTTCGTATTCAATCCAAGGTTTGGCGGCATAGGCATTCATAAAATCACGCAACAGAACTTTATTATTTTGTCCCTTTAAAAAAGCTTCAACACATTCAGACAGAGAAACAAAAGAGGATAACCATGCAGGGATATGAAATGCGATATTAGAATATTTTTTTTTATGTAGAGTTTGTTCTAAAGAAAGTTTCTTTCCCTCACAAAACCAAATGCCTTTTGCAACAGCAGAATCACGTTTCCTATCATCCCACATTGAACCACAATCAATACATTGATATCTCGCAAGTTTCTTATTTTCTATTTCAAAAGGATCTCTTATTTCTGCGGGAAACTTAATTCCTCCTTTTTTATTTTTTTCTCCAAAAATCATCTCTTGCAGACAATTGCAATCTGGACATTTAACAAGATATATAAATCTTGCTTGTGCCTCATTCCATGCCTGCCAAATAGGCCCATATTCCCATGTAGGGGTTGATATCTTTATTATCTTTTTTTCGTCAGGATATGTTCTTGTTCTTTTTTTACCAAGACTTATAGGGTCAGTTTCTTTTTTCAACGCTTGAGGATACTTGTCTATTTCATCAAAAATGACATATCTTTTGGGCTTTGTGGCAAGCCTTGATACAGATGTCGCCCAAGCTGCATGAATCACCATCCCATTTTTCATTACGATTTTAGAGTTTGCAAGGTCTCGCATTCTCTCTGTTTTATAAGTTTTAAGTTTTGGGCTGTCCTCAATCATCGGAATAATTCTTTCGGTAATCTCGTCTTTTGCTGTTTGTTCATCAGCTAAAACCATTAATGCCGGGCCAGGGTCTTGATCAATCCATGATGCCAGACAATTATAACCAAGCTCCGTTTTGCCGACCTGAGGAGTTGCACAAACGGTTATTTCATGCACAAAAGATTCTCCAACAGCATCCATTATCCCTTTCAGGTAAGGAGTTACAGAATTTTTCCAAAGTCCAGCCCTGGAAGAAACCCGGACATATCTATATTTTTCTGCCCATTCACTTATTTTTATTCTCTTTTCTTTTTTTAAAGCTTTTTTTTCATTTTTAGAAAAATTAAAAATTATTTTTCTTTTTTTGGGTTCTTCGTCAAGCATATCAAGTACAGAATCAGGGAACCATGGCTGCTTTTTTATTTTAATTTTTTTTTTACTCTTCCTCAAAGAGAACCTCATAGTACCCGTTATTTTTAACAATTCCATTTAAAACATTATCCATCATAATTCTAAACCTGTCATGGTCTTCATAAGGGAATGTTTTTTTAAATTCATGTCTTAAATAAGTATAGAAAAGAGATATTGCGGCAATAACCTCCATTTCCTTATCTTCCCGCAAAATAAGTTTACCTTCTTCAACTTCATTTTTTCGCTTTTTTGACTCGTTTGTAAGTTCAAGTCCTTCTAACTTAGCTTTTTTAATTTTTATTTCCAGGTCATCAAGGGCATTTACTTTTTTATTCGTTTTGCCGTACTGAGGAACATTGGTGCGAGTAACATACTCCATTAAGTGTTGTTCTTTGACAGAACCATTTTTTTGAAGGACAAGGAGCCCTTTTCGTGAGTCTCCATAGAATTTGCCATGTGAGAGCTTATAACCCTGCTCTCGCAACCAAAAAAGAGCCTCTTTTCTAGTTTTAAAGACTTTTTGCTTTATACTTTTTTCATTTTTTTTTGTTTTTGTCAAAAAAACTCCCTTTTTTAGCCCAAATCTTATAAAAAGCCCTAAAAAGCTAAAATAAGACGTTTTTCATTTTCTCAATGCAAAACTATAAGTATAAGCGAAATTAATCAACCTTTTAGTTACTTATATCAAATTTCCACTGAAAAAATCGATCTCAAAAATAGCCGGAGCTTGCGGATCGCTGCCCCGCATAAGGCTCAAACTGCCAGAAGTACCTTAATATTATTAGACACCACTAACAAAGATAAAATTTTATTTTTATTTGTAAGAAAGATAAATTCCAAACAGGGCATTATTCCCTATTTTTTTCTGCTAGCCTATATAATTATATATACCATAAAGAAAAATATCCGAGATTTTTCTATTTCAAACGATTTTTAGATATTCTTTAACTGCTTTGATTGCTTCTTTATGCCCTCGACAAACTATTGCAAAATAATTTTGTCCTACCAGAAGGGATAAAAAATTTTTTTGGTCATTTGACAACCTTCCCCCCTTTATCCGTTTAAGTTCTATAAAAAGTCCATGCCATCCGTTTCTTGAAACAGGTAAAAAAACATCAGGAACTCCAGCCCTGTTCCCCTGTTCTTTCATTTCCTTGCGTAGCCTGGGGGCAAGACGAACGCCATTGAGGGTTGAAAAAATCAATTGCAGTTCTGGAAATTTAATCTGATTCGCTCTTGCCCATTTAAAAAAAAGTTTCTGTTCTTGTGCTTCGGTTAAAGGTTTTTCGGTTTTCACGTTTTTACTCCTGCTTTTTACAAAGGGCTCTCTTATTACGCCATGACTTAAAGAGGGTATAAGAGATAAGCCCTCAGGGCTCTCTCTTATTATACCCCTTTAGGGGTATTAAGAGAGGGTTTGCTTGCTATAAAAAAATATAATAAAATCAGATACTTAATGTTTTAAGAATATATTACTCATTCTTTATCTTTTTGCACCAAAAATAGCATAACTATTTGAATTTGTTATCAAGGTCGGGTTTGAGTCGGATTTTATATAAAAAACGACCTTGATAATTATTTCAGGTGGTTATGGCTCCAATACAATTTAAGTCTTTTTTTTGCTATTAAAAACTTTTTCTTTTTATATTCAGATATTTATAATATTATAAATAAGTTTAAATTTACTACTTTTTTTATAATTTAATAAAATTTTTAAAAAAAATAAAAGAAATAACTTATTGAAATAATTATCAAGGTCGCCTTTTTCCGACCCAATTTTTTTTAAAAAAATAAAATCGCTATTTCTAAGCATAATAAATTGTTTTTGTTAAATAAATTTATCAAAAAAATATTAAACCATTAATTTTTTTATTATAATATAAAAAATTATTAAAAACAATAGTTTAGTTGCATTTTAGTCTTTTTGTTATTCTTTTATCATAATTACTTATCTTTTATCTTTTTGCACCAAAAATAGCATAACTATTTGAATTTGTTATCAATATGCCAAGATTTATGTTTTTAGGTCAGAAGGCACATTTTAAATTATTTCAACTAGTTATACAAAAAACAAAGCCTAAATTGATTTTTCTTTTTAATTAGAAAAGCGATATAATAAATAGTTGACAAATTTTTTCTGTTAAAATATTTTTATATAAATTTAACTAAAAAACAAAGGAGATAAAATGACTGCGAAAGTAAAAATTGGTGCAACATATGTAAATGAAAGAATAGCCATATTTGTTGATAAATGGTTTGATAAAAGAACTCCAGGCATAGAATTTGTCTTGGAAACTTTTTATTATACATTTAATCATGGACTCGGAGAAATTAAAGGTGTTTTCACAGAGGTAGAGTTGAACCTTATAGCAAATGCTTTTAACGGCACCTTGCTAACGCCTCAAATAGTTGGACAACATCTTAGGCCGCAAGTTGAAGATGGTTGTAGCTTTGAGCAGCTTGATAAAAAATGGGAAGTTGAAAAAGATAAACTTCTTGAAAAAATTGACAAGTTAACAAATTTTCAAAAAACGATCGTGGAAATTTGGGCTGTAACATTTTGGAAAGTTGTTGCTGCAGGGAAAGGGGATGAAGAAAACTTTAAAAATATTTTAATATAACGAAAATATATATTTTTTTTTAAGAGGGCTGTATTTTTTTTACAGCTCTTTTTTTATTTAGAATTTTTTTGTAAAAAGTTATTAACAAATAATTTCTACAATGTTAATCTGTTTTTAACATTAACGATAAAGGAGGAAAGAATATGGAAATTATAAAACTAGATGAAACAAATGTTCAAATTGAATACCCGGAAATTTTCAATGTTCCTAATGAGAATTCTATACAGATGGCAACTGATTTATTTAGTTTGCCAGAAAATTGGCGGAAATTGCCTGAAGAATATCATGTTTTTTTTCAAGAAAATTATCCTGCAAATCTTTCTGAATGCTGGCTTGCTTGTTTCCAGACAGAAAATGGGGAAATTGCTGTTTTTGCTGACGGTAGTTGTGTTTTTTTTGTTATGCCTCTTAATCCTAATGAGATGACAGAGGATGAATTAAGAATTTATATTGATTATAAATACAATATAAAATCTGAAATAGATGTTAAGGTAGAGTCTGATTTTTCTGATGAGGACTTTCAAGTTCTTTGTGAGATATCAGATTCAGAAGATTTTTTTGATAAAACTATTAAAACCAATGAAGTTATCAAAATTAATTTTTATAATTCAAACGGTCATTGTCCCTGTATACAATATATAAAAGGTGAAGGGCTTGAAGTGAAAAACGAAAAAATCATAAAAACAATACAATAAGAATAAAAGCCGGGGCAACCCGGCACGTTATAAAGGAGCAAAAACATGAAAAAAACAATAGAAGAAAAGATAAAAGAATTAGATGCTATGCAAATAAAAACATCTAAGAGAATCGCTGATATTTTAGATTCTCTTTATGAACAAGTAGAGGAGCTTTTTAAAAAAATATCTATCTGCGGTATTTGTGGCTCTTGTACCGCATGCTACAGCGATAATTCTAATGAGGAACAAGGAGTTATATTGGGAGACCTCGCTTTTACAGATGGAGGCCCTTGTTACGGCAAAGGTGTCTTTATAAAAACTGATAATTATGATATTTGGGAAAGAATTTATACAATCGACAAAGATTCTCTAGAACAAAAATTTTCACCTGAATATAAAATAGAAATTATAAATTCTATTAAAAATATAAAAAACGCAATAGAAGAAAAAATTAATTCAGAAAAAAAAATAAAAAATATTCTGGATTCACTTGAAAGTGAGGTTCGATTGATTAAAGAATAAAAAGCAAAGGGCAGTGAATTTTCACTGCCCTTCTAACATTAACGATAACTTTAACTGGAAAATGTTCCTTTAGTTACAACATATCATCTTTAATTAAGAACAATCAACGATTCTTTTTATTTTCCCAAACGGCTTGCTCTATCTTGCTATTTATAAACTCATTAAGATAATTTATGCCAAGCTCTTTTTCCACTTGCGGTTTGTTTGGAATCTGTTGAATAATTTTTCGAAAAGCCATGTCCTTTAAGTCTTTTTTATTAACCTGATTCAATTTATTCTCGAACTCAGTTGCCCTTAATTCCTTTGCCGCTGTCTGTGATATTTCAGAAACAACTGTCGCAGTAATATCGGTCACTTTCTTAATTGTGGCATTCATTTTTTCATTTTTTGTTTTTTGCTGCAGGAATTTAGATATTTCCACGCCTACCCAGCTTATTACTGAGCTGGCGATTGTAGCAAAAATACTTGTAGTAATTGTTGTAAGCATACAAAACACCCCCTTTTTATATTTTTTGTTTAAAAATATAAATTGTTTGCATGTCTGAAAAAGAAAATTATTAATATATATAGTAAAAAGAATCCAAAAAACTAATTACAATCTTCAACACTTTTAAATTTATACCCGCATTTAGGGCATTTGTGATATCTGATACGGATATTATCAATTATTTTTTTCTGAGTAGTAACATTTTTTGACCGGGGCTCTGGCAAAAATCTACAATGTGGACATGCCGCCCCTTTAAAAGTTTTCCATGTTGCATTTTTATCCATTTGACAATCCTTTCAGCAGCAAAATTTTTTATAATTTTTTAATGCTTCCTGAACGGTTCCTTTGCCTAAAGATGTGTTATAAAATATTTTCCAATATGCAGCCAACTTTTTTATATCACCCTTGGGTATAGGATCAGGAACTAATAAATATTTACTTCTACAAGCCATTATTGAAGCTTCAAGATCAATTATTAGCGACATTGGATCCGCCGAGAAAACACCTGGCCACCTTTTATTTAATGCTCTTTCATAAACATCTTTATAAGTAAAAGGCTCCATCTGAAAAATCCCCAGGGCAGGCCCGTTAATCTGTGTTAAATATGTTCCCAGGTGGGACTCTTGCGCAGCTGTAAGCATAAGCAAAGCCACGGCCTCTGGGCTGAAAACATCATAATCTCTCAAGGTTCTTGATATTTTTGAATTTAACCAATCTTTATTTAACGCCATTTTATATGCTCCTTTTTTAAAAATAATTTAATGAATATTTTTTTAATTTTTTGCTGTCATCAACAAAAGATTCTTTAACAATTCCAACTTCAATCGCTTCCTTTAATCTTTGTTTTGCGGATGTTTGTTTTACCCCTTCTACCATCCCAATAAGTTTTAAACGCCCTTCAACAACGCCGTCATTTTTTTTCAGGGCATCAACAATACACCGGAGTTTTGGATTATAACCTTCGTGAGTACTTTTTGTGGGGTCTGGCACCCACTTTAAGACTCCATGTGCCTGTCTTTCTAAAACCATTTGATGAGGTAATGCTTGCCCATAATTATTTTTTATAATATCAACAATTACATATCTGCCTCTTTGCAAATTAAAATCCCTTAAAAGTTCATCGGGCATATGCACCATCCCTAAAGCAAAACGGCAACCGTCAATTATAGCGGAAGACCCCCGGTTCATATTTTGGCTTATTTTGCCTTCTGAATTTTTATTCGTATGCTGGGCAAAAAGAATTGTAAGAGAATATTTAAAACTTAAAGCCTCCAGACACTGAATCCATTGTGTCGAGTGGTCTGCGTTGTTTTCATCAAGACCGTAAAAACGGCTTTTGGGGTCTATTAATAAAAACTGCAAACCAGCATGTTTTTTTATTGTTTCTTCTATCCAGTAAAAGCCGTCTGCCCTGATTGGTTTACCTCCTGAAAGTTCCATCAATGGGCCGACTTGCCCATAAACACAAGCGACATGTAAATTGCTATGAAAATTCCCGCCTGTTATATTCCACAAACGTCGATCTATTTCTTCTTTGTTATCTTCTCCGCAAATCATAAGAGTTTTTGCGGGAACAGTTTCAAGTGGGCCGAAAGTACTGCCTTTTGAAACCATATCGGCAAGGGCGAGCATCTTCATTGTTTTGCCCGTCCCTCCTGCTGCTGCTATAGTACTAACAATCCCCCTGGGCAAATAACCGGCTCCTTGATACCTGATAAGGTATTCCATCTCCGGTGGTTTTTTCCATAACCTTGATTTTATATTTGTCTCTTCTTCTGACAAAGGAGCAATTTTTTGTTGTACAAAATCTTTTAGAAATTTACTTATCTGTTTTGATACTTCCTCAAGACCTTCTTTTATATAAAGGTCATTAAAATCAGTAGGCTCATCATCAATATTTTTAAAATCCGGGAAAGTATATCTGCAATCAAGAATTTTTGATGCCTTTTTTGCACCTTCAAGCCCTGCATTATATTTATTGAATTGGTCATTGTCTGCACAAACTAAAAAAGAAGTGTTTTTATATTTTTCTTTTAAAACCTCAGCAACTTTATCCATGTTGCCCGCATTAAAAGAACAGATAACAGTCGCCCCTGTTGCCTTAAAAATAGACATCCCCGTGCTATATCCTTCACAAAGAATTACCTCTTTTTCACTGCCATTTATTTTAAAAAATAAACCGTCTGGCGACCCATATTTTAAAAACTTTTTATCACCGTTTGGAAAAATTCTCTGAAGAAAAACAATCTCATCATTCTGATTTAACATAGGGACAAGCAAAATATTTTTTAATGTTTTTTTCAGGAAAAAAGAGTCAACTTGTTTCTTTTGTAAATAAGGATGGTCTTTTTCTTTAACTGGATACGCTTTGGCCCATAAGCTTAAAGCATAATCATGAGTTTTTGCCTGGTTTTTATTTTTTTCTTCTTCAATTTTTTTATTAAGTTCATTTTTTTCTTTAACAAAAATAGAATATTGTTCAGGACTTAACCTGCCTGTATTTAAAGAGGAAAAATTAAAGCTTTCATTGTTTCGCCAATCTCCGAAGGCCCCGAAAAGATGACCGTTTGTTTCATGCAGTACATACCACCCTGATTTATCATTCGGTTTCTTTGTATCAAAGCGTTGGAGTTCCCCATTAACGATTATTTTATCAGGAAAAAAACCTTGCTCTGACAAAACTTTCCTGAATTTTTCGAAAGGCGACTCGTTACCTGAATCATTAAGGGCAAAAGTCTTCTGTCTGGAGGCTTTATTAAAATCAAGCATTTTTATTCAGCCCAGCAGCGTTTTCGCCAATCACAAAACTTACACTTAAAAAAATCTTTGGACGGATAAAAACGAGGTAAAATTTCGTTTGTTTCGCAAGCGTTTAAAACCCGTATGGCTTTTGCGTCAAGACCTTTTACATAATTTTCATCATATTCAATGCTCTCCCAGAAAATTTCCATTGTGTTTGCATTTACGGCACAAAAAAGAGCTGGATTTTTAACCAGATTTAAGTGTTTCATATAAAATTGAACCTGGGCAAAATAAACAGGGCTGCTTTTTTTGAGCTTATCTTTTTTTAACGATTTCCATGTTTTTTCTTGCAAACACTTACATTCCCATAATTTGGGATATGGCCCAAATGAAACCGGGCCAGATATAAAAATCCCGTCACAATGACCGGCGACTTTCCCATCCATTATTTTAAATTCAAACTGCTTCCCGTTCTGGTTTGCTGTTAAGAGTCCAAAACCTGCTTGCCTTATCCATTCTGCTGTTTGTTCTTCCAGAAGGTGACCTCTTTTAAAAACTTTCAAGATCCTTCCATTGAACTTTTTATCTGTATCTTTAGGAGTTTGGGAAACTTCATATTGTAAAGCTCTTTCGCATTCAACACCAATCCGTGAACCTCCTAAATAAGTTCTTTTATTCTCAAAAGAATTTAACAAAACAAGGGAAGAATCTAATAAATAATTTATTCTTTCTGGTAAAGCTGACTTTGAATTTAAATCAATCATTTGTTGACCCTTTTTTATCGTCAATCTTTTTCTTTATCTCTTTTAAATCTTTTATAATTTTATCAATTTTGCACCTTAAAAAATTAAGATCCTTTTTAAATCTGTAATCTTCCTTACTTCTTTTTCCTTCTTTTAAAAGAAAACTTATTCCAAAAAGGACAAGTCCTGTTATCATTAAAAGTTCCATATTTTCTCTCCTTAATCTTCACTTTTTGGTAATCCATCTCTAAAACCTGTGGGGGTGTATCTTTCTATTATTTCTTGGGAAGCCCCCATTTCTATTAAAGTTTCCCGGGGTGATTGACCGTGCTGCCAGTAACGATATTTTAAAGGAGCGTTATATGGTATGACTAAACTACCGGAGTCAGTTAAATAAGGAGGTTCAAAACCTGCATGAGAAGATGTGAATTCATGAACAGCTTCACAAAGCCATTTTATCTCCAGCTTTGTTAAATCTTTAAAAGATTTATTAATCATCTTTCTTTGTATCAAAAAATCTGCAAGTTTTTTATAATCAAAATCCATAAACGCACCTCTTTTTTTTAAAAACCAGCAAGCTTTTCAATCTTATGCTGATTGAATTTAAAGGTTAAATATGCCGCTGCCTCTACCTTTGTTAATCCCAAGTTTTTTATCCCTATTTTATTTAAAAGTTCATATTGCTTAACGCTTGCTGGCTGCTGCATCCATAAAGCTGTTTTTTTTGCGGATCTTTCTTTTTCGTTCTGCCTCATAAAATCATCTGCACTAGCTATTGCATTTCTCCTTGTTGATATATCAAGGAGTGAGACACTCTTTTTTTCCGCACTGATACCTCCGAATGCAAACCAGTCCTGCTCATCTTTTGAACACACACAGGCCCATGCATTAAAACCAGTACAAACAATAATTTTACTTGTTGAAAATAATTCTACCCACCTGAAAGGACTTTTCTTTATTAGCTCCAGTTCAATTAATCGGAATTCTTCGACAACATCGTAAAAGCCTGATAAATCAGTTTCAACTTTAAATTCATATCCGCAAATTGAACAGACTTTTGAATAAAGCGGGATTTCTGATCCACATTCAGGACAGTCTTTTTTCTTTTGTTCTTTTTTTTCTGCTTCAGAATCATTTGATAAGAAAATATCAGCGTTTAAGTCTCCATGTTGCAAAAGACTTATGCCAAAATCAAGGATTAAACAGTCACGTTTTCTGACATCTGGGTATTGCTGTGGGTTAATTTTTCTTAAACCCCGGCCAACCATTTGAATCATTGTTGATTTGTGTGAAGAAATACGCAACAAAACAACACAAGAACAAATCGGAGAGTCCCAACCCTCTGTAAGCACTGCGGGATTACATAAAATTTGTATATCCCCTCTGTCAAAAGCCCTCAGCCTTTCAGATCTTTCTTTTTTGCCGAGTTTACCATGTATGGTTTTTGCCTTAATCCCTGCGTCTGAAAAAGCCTCTGCGACATCCTGCGCATGTTTTATTGTTGAGCAAAAAACAACCGTCTGTCTGTCAGAAGCTGTCTCCATCCATTTTTCAACAATTTGAGTATTATTAAAAGTTGTGTTCTGTATTGCTTCAACTTCTGCTTGGTTATATTCATTTGCCGTTTTTTTAACCCTTCTCAGTTGATTTTGTGTGCCTATATCAACAACCATTGCACGAGGTTCAACCAAATGCCCAGCTCTTACCATTTCGCCTATTGTAACAATGTCTGCGACATTATTAAAAATACCTTTTAAGCCTTTTGAATCAGATCTTTCAGGGGTAGCTGTCACCCCCAAAAGTTCTAATTTTTTATTTTTCCTATAAGCTGCATCAATAACTTTCCTGTAAGAAAAAGAAGGGGCATGATGTGCCTCATCAATAACAACCATGTCAAAAGAGGGCAATTCAGCCAGGTTTTCATCCCTGCTTAAAGTTTGCACCATTGAAAAGACCGTTTGCCCTTTAAAATTCTTTGTGGAAGCATTAAAAAAAGATATGGGAATATTAGGATTGATTTTTGAAAAAGTATTGGAATTTTGGGCAGTCAATTCGTCTCTATGAGCCATTATTAAAGCCTTGCCTCTTTTTAATCTATTACCTAAAATAGCAGACAAGGCGACCGTTTTTCCGAACCCTGTATTTGCGACGCCAAGCGTATTCTTATGTTTACGTAAGGCATCGCAACATTTTTTTACAAATATTTTTTGACGAGGTCTTAAAATCATTTCCTTGCCCCTTTATTTTTCCCACTCTGGCACTTCTGTTTCTTGTTTCTGCTTTTGAGGCTCTTCTTTCCTCGATGCTTCTTTAGAGTTTGATTCTGATGCCCAGGATGGGTTTTCTTTATTACCTTCGGGAATTTTAGGGATTGGAGACTCTGATATTATTTCCCCTCCTGCCATAACTGTTTGATAAGCCTCTTTATCCGGCGTAATTATTGTTTTGAGATTGTTGTTTATATACAAGTCTCCCTTTTCAGGTGTATCAATTCCTATTTTCGCGGGGAATTCAAAACTATCTAAATCTTTAAAACCTGCAATTCTTCTTGCTTCTTCTGCTATAGGGCTAAAATCATCAGGCATAATCCCTCTTGCTGCCTCCAGAATTGCCCGAAGCTTTGACATAGAAATTTTTGAAGCTTTTTCCGATCCGGTAAGGACAAAATTTGAAAAGAAAGAGCACCCTTCAAAAGTGCCGGATTGAACAACCATCTTCGTTTTAAGATAATGGTTTTTACTATTTGTTTTTGAAACTTGAAGGTTAGGGTCAATATCAGAAACCATTCCCTTATCAGGAGATTCAATATGCATTTTTAATTTAACAATACTCCCTGCAGGAATCGGGCCATTAAATTCTTTTTGCTCTTCTGCTTTATTAAAATCTATCATTATTTTTGCTCCTTTTTATCTTCTTTTGTTGTAATCTTTTTTTTCATTAATTCAGGCCAATATTTCCCTTCTGTTGCGACGGATAATGCTTTATGAAAACCGGTAAAAGTTTTATCAAATCCGATATATATTTCAGGAGGCAAACTCCATCTGTTTTTAGCATGAAAAGCCGGCCTTTCTTCTGTGAAGACCACCCTTTCACCAGAACCAGTACCACGTGAAATCTCTTTATCAAAACCGGCTTTTTTTGTTTCTATATTCGTTTTATAATTGCAAAAAAGAACCATATCTGCCCATTCCTGCCAAAATCCCGCCGCCCGCTTATGTAATTTTAACTGGTATCTGTCATAAGGTTCTGAAATCGGAGAATTAAAAGTTTTGATTTCTGCATGGGAAATAAGAACAATATCCATATTTTTGTTTATTGCCAGGCTGTCAAAGCCTTTCATTAAAAGTCTCCAATAATAATCAGCAGTCACATAACCCTTGCCATATCCAGCACTCTCTATATTTGTAAAACCGTTCTCCTCACAAGTTTCATCCCAAACAAGGGGCTCAAGCCAGTCCAGAGAATCAACAACAAGTGTTTTAAAATCATGTTTTTCTTGGTGTAGGGATGTTATTGCCTGTTTGACATCATCAAAGGTTTTTGCAATGGGAAATGTGGTGATATTAATAGCTTTTGCTCCGTCTTCAGTCCTAAGCAAAATCGGATTTTGAAAAGTTGCACCAAAAGTTGTTTTACCCAGGCCTTGAATTCCATAGATAATAAATTTCTGTGCTGCCCACTCTGAATTTGCTTTTACAGCATTACTTAAAGAAAACATTATTTCTCCTCCTCAATTAGTTTAAAAGTTGGTTTGCCAAATGATATTGTTCTGGCAGGTTGAAAAACTCCTTTAATTGCCTTTTCAAAACTGGAATATTTTTTTTCAGGAATGTTGTATTTTACATCAATATATGCGTCTGGATTATCGCCATTCGAAATGATTTTTTTATAAATTGCTGCCAGTTTTGAATTATCCCATGTAACTTTTTTTGGGATAGTGTGTTTAACAGTAAAACCTTCCTGCACAAAAGAAACTGTGCCGTAATCCTTCCCCTGCATTTTTCTTGCATCTATGCAATTTGGAGCGATTCTTTTTTCAATCTTTTCATCTATTTCTTTTTTTTGTTTTTTTAATTCATCTAGTTTTTCTGTAATTTCCTGACTCTCATCAAAAAATGCTTTAAGATTTGGCATAATTGTCCTCCATTATTTTAAAATAGTTTGATTTTATTTGGTTTTTTAATTGAGGACGGAGAAAATAAAAAAAGCACCTCACAAGAATAAATATCTTGCAAGGTGCTTTTATAGACTTTTTTTTTAATTTTAAAATTCTTCATGCCTCAATTAAGAGGCTTGAGAACATGGCAAGTTAAGACTATCTTTATTCTTTTTAAAAAGTCAAGGTTTTTTAATTATTTTTTTCACATAAGGAAAGTCCTTTTTTTATAAGATCATGTGGAGGGGGCATTCTTCCTGTATCATAAATAGTTTTTCTTTCATTCCATGCATTTTCATAAAGCTTAGATCCCATTGCTTTGCCATTCACTGCATATACATTACCATTTGCTATAATTACAACATCTCTCCATCTTTTACAGGCTAATAGCCCAAATTTAAATTTATAAGGCCATTTATCTCCGTATTCTTTTTCTGAAACAAAAATATAATCCTCTGGATATTTACTCGCTTTTATCTGTGCCTTTTCCTTATCATTTGGAGAATATATAATCTTTTTTATACAAAAATAAGGTTCTTCCTTTTCGTTACATTTACGTATATATATAGAAATCGACCTTCCATTTTTTAAATAAGAAGTATAACTTTCTTTTCCTGAAACTTTAAAAGGTCTGTTCAATTTTTCTTTGGGGAAATCGGTAATAGACGATAAAATTTTATTTAGCTGCATATCCTTTAAATCAGAAAAATTATTAATTGGATCAATAGCTGGTGTGTTTTCCCCTGTAAAATAATAAAATCTGACACCATACTGATTTTCTGATTTTTTATAAGTTGAATCATAAACAATAGGTTCTTTATGAGGTATCAAAAACTCATACACTAAACCTATGATTCCCAAGACAAAAATAATAGTAATCAATAATACTTGCCATGTTGGATGAACTTTCGTTTGTTGTGTCTCTGTATTTGTAGGAGGAGTTTCTTTAATTTTTCTTTTTTCTTCTTTTTTCAATGAAGCTTCAGCTTTTGCATAAATCATACCGCATTTTGGGCATTCATCCTTGGGAACCATATCATCGTCTTGTGGTAATCTTGTGTATCCACATTTAGGGCATGTTTTAAACATAAATAAACTCCTAACAAACGATTATAATAAAAACAAAAGTGTTATCTTGTTCTTTCTGTCTTAAAAAATATTCCTGAACTTTTCCCTAATTCTTTTTTTAATTCTTCATTTTCAATTTCGATTTTTTTTATTTGCTCCTTTAAATAGTTATTCATATCTCTATAGTCTTTTATTATTTTAACAAGTTCAATGCCTTCAGGGTTTAATTTCTGTTGTGTATTATAATTTTGTTTACCTTCATAAATCTTTTTACCAAGAAAGAGCAAATCAATGTAAGAATAACCTAAAATTTCTGACAATTGTTCACGCCTAATTTCAGAAAAATTTTTTCTTGCTCCTAAAAAAGCACTCAGTTCACTTGCATTTATATTTAATTTTTCAGCAATATCTTTCTGTTTAATTTTTTTATCAGAAATTATTTTTTTCACAGCCAAAATAAACAAGTTTTTAGTATCTTTTTTTCTTTTCATTTCAACACTCTTATATTTTTTAACAAACTTTTTAAAGATATTTTTCGGTTAATTAGTTTATTTTTTTAGTTCTTTTTTGTTGACTTTGTTATCTTTTTTTGACTACTTTTTATATAAAAAAATTAAAGGAGACGTGAATGTATTTGCCAAAAGGTTTTTTAAAAAAATTAAAAAAAGCAACAGGTATAAGAGAGTCTAACTTAAGCAGTTATCTCTCAGGGAGGAAAAGGCCATCTTTTCGAACCCTTAACAAAATTGAAAATATAAAAGAAGGAATACCAGAAATATCTTCTTTTTCTCAAGAAGACTGGTTGTTCAGACCCAAAAAAATAAGAGAACATATTCTTAACTTTAAAAGTTAAGAAAAAATAAAGAAAGGATATGGCTTGAGAACATGGCAGCTCGAACCAAAACTTTAACTTTAACTTTTAACTAAAGGAGTAAGAATGGACAAAAAACAAAGATACAATCTTTCAAGAGTTTTGGAAGAGGTGAAAGTTGAGAGGTTGAGACAGCATGCGTGCTGGGGTGAACAGAATTTCACCCCAGAAAACTTTTTGCCAATTTTGATTGAAGAAGTTGGGGAAGTAGGCAAGGCAATTTATGAGCAAAAAAAAGACAATTACAGAAGAGAGCTTATTGAAGTTGCCGCCGTAGCTTGTCAAATGATTGAAAGCTTTGACAGAAATAAGGAGGCTAAATAATGAGCATGATTCCTTTAGAAAGAGCAATTTTCTGCCAAGACTGTCAAATGATTTCTGAAAAAGAAACGCATGATAAAAGATGTTTCTTTTGTCAGTCCTCAGCAATCATAAAAATCAAACCTTGGCTGAGAATGCCCGAATCAATACGCAAATTAAAACTTCTGGGAAAGATTTTTCCCAACATGACTGTTGGAGAAGTTCTTAAATTACAAGGAAACGAAAAAATATAAAAAAGGAGGAAAAGAACAATGCAACAAACAAAAGTATCTTTAAAAAATCTGGCAAATGGCCAAGTAATTGAACGCTTTGACCTCGAATTGGCCAAAGCGATTAAAAATATTCGTGATATAAATACATCATGGAAGAAAGCCAGGAAGATATCGCTTACCGTTAATATTCACCCGAATGAAGACAGAAACCTTGGGGGGGTCGATATCCTATGTGTTTCTACACTTGCCCCCGTTAAAGAGTTGCAAACAACTTTTTATATGGGTGAATCAGGCGAAGAAACTATCGCTTTTGAGAGCAACCCAGCACAACAATCTTTTAATTTTGAAGAAAAAGAAACAGACAATATTGTAAAAATGAAAGGGGTAAACAATGCTTAAAGAACTTTTTAACAGAATTATGGAAGTATCCAGGCCTGAAAAAATAACTGTTGCCGGAGATGAATATATAACAACTGATTATAGAATGACTTCACCTACTAGGGTTGAAACATTAAATATAAACACGTTGTCAGGTTTTGTTGACTATATAAACGAAATAGCGCCTGAAGAGAACATTTACAACAATTCTTTTGTTGTTATTAAATCTTATCGGAAAGTTGCTTTTTTTTCATTTCTGGGAGATCAAAAACACAGAGAAAATTTTATTGAAACAACTTGCGATATAATCGGGTATCCTTTCGGGATTTTTAACGAACAAGAAAGTGCTATAATAGGCATAAATTCAGGATTTGAAAGAAAAGGTGATTATGAATACCTGTTAAAAGTAATTTCACACCTTGCCAAACGTGATGAATTAGACTTGAAAGATAACGGCCTCAATCAAGAAACCGTTATGAAAACAGGTTTCGGAGGAATGTTAGAGAAAAAAGAAATAAAAAATCCACTTGAATTATATCCGTTCAGAACCTTCCGGGAAATACCACAAGCGAAGGTTTCAACTTTGCTTAGAATTAATAACCTTGGACATATAGGTCTTTTTGAAATTGGAGACGCATGGAAACTTGAAGCAATTGCCAATATAAAAAAATATCTAAAAGAAAATATAAACGGTGATTTAAAGATAATTGCTTAATAGCTAAAAGGCAGAAGATGTTTTTTGTCTCCTATTTATAAATAAAAAAGAAGAGAAAAGATGACAACAGCACATAAAAAAGCATTAAGCAATCTGGCTCTTATTATAGGCCTTATTGAACATATCAAAGAGGCCTATAAATCCAAGACGCCTCAAAGAAAATGTGAGTTAATTATTCAAAAAACTCACAAGGCTTTAACTTTTTGGCCGGGTGACTTAACACAAAGAGAAATAGAGAAAATACACCGCAGAGTTTTAAGGCTCGGTGAATACCTCGACAAGAAGCCTGCAAGAACTTTGACAAGTTGCGCCCTGGGTATTCTCTCTGACATGATGGCTCTAGTTAAACAGGACAAGCGTCAAGTCCTAGCAGATATAAACATTACGCTTTTTTCTCTTCATAAATATTTAGACAAAAATCTAAATCATTTTGATGATTACCAAGATGCGAAAAAAGCACTCGCAGTCTGGGGGATTTAGAAGTGGAAGGGAAATACGTGGTTTTGTTTGTCAGGAAAGACTCTTTATATAAAAAACGTCCTGCTTGGGAATGCTGGGATAAGGAAAGAGATGCTTTGCATTATACAGAAAAAAGGCCTGTTGTATGCCATCCCCCTTGTAGGCTTTGGGGAAAATTAGCATCTTTTGTTACCAGAGCCAAGGAGAATGAGAAAGAACTTTCTGTATGGGCTGTTAATAAAGTAAGAAAGGTTGGAGGGATAATAGAACACCCCGTTGGCAGCAAACTATTTAAGCCTCCTTTTCTCCCTAAAGTTGGGGAGACTGATGAATTTGGCGGTTTTACTCTTAAAATTGACCAGTTTGACTTTGGGCATGTAGCTCATAAGCCAACATTACTTTATTTCAAAGGCATTAAGAAAGAAGATTTACCAGTAATGCCTGAGAAAAATACTACGATAGCAAAAAGGAGTATTTCAGGAGAAGTACCAGGTACTAAAACCTGTACTCAATATCAAAGAGAATATACTCCTGACAAACTGATAGATTTTTTCGAGATAGTTCTTGATAAAATTCAGAAAAATAAGAATGACAGGGATGGCAAAGAAAAAATTAAACGCCCGGCCCTAAAATATTTCGGGAACAAATGGACTATCGCCCCTTGGATTATAGGGTTCTTCCCGGAACATAAACATTACATTGAACCTTTTGGAGGAAGTGCGTCTGTTCTTTTGCAAAAACAAAAATCCTCTCTGGAAACATACAATGACAGGTTCGATGCAAGATTTTTTAATTGGAGGTGTTTTTCCAAGTTTGTTGCAGAATATCAACCTCATTTAATTGATAAGGAGAAATATAACTGGCTTAACAATAGTTTAGAAATAGCAATGTATGCCCCAGAATTAATGAAGCACCCAAGATTTAATGAGAATGCAGAGGATGTACAAAGATATTTAGAAAAAAAGAAGGAAGAAGAAGTTAGAAAAGCTATAAGGTCTTCCTCATGAAATACAAAAATTAATAGACTATAGACAAAGATTTTTAATTCAATTGAAGGTTTTTGAAATATGGAAAAGAAAAAAAATGAAACGCCGAAAGCTCTTTGGCAAAAAACCGCAGAAAAATGGCCCTCAGAGTTTGTTGCAAGAACTGAAATAGAAAAATTCACAGGAGGACTTTACAAAGGAAAAACCTTTGCAAATAAAGCGGACGAATTTGAATTGACAATTTACAGATTCCCGAAAGGTGTTGCTTTTAACAAGTGGGAACTGTCCGACTTTTTAACAAAAAGAACAAAAGTGGAAGGTATTTAATGCTGCATGTTTGCGAAAAAGTTTATGCTCTTTCAGGGACAAAGATAATATATGGAGATGTTTCTGGGACATGTCGGATAACTGGCAAAAAATCAAAAGGACTTTTTTTTAATAAATGGGTACGTCCGACCTTCAATGATTGGGATGCCTTGCATCCTGGAGATATTATTTCAAACGAAGCCCTTTTTTGTTTTGATGAAAGGTCTGCAATTGTTCAAAAAAAAGCAGGGAAAGACAAATTGCAAAGGTTTCGTACCTATTCACATATTATTCATGAAGATAAATGGCACTGTATGACAAAGGCAAATAAAAAAGAAATAACTGAGCTTATAATTTCTGGTGCTGAAATTGTATGTCTAACTGAAACAGGGCAAAAACATATTTTCTTTAAACATAAACAAGGTTTTTGGCAATTAGATGAATTATTTGTGAAACCAAATATAAAACTTTTTAAATTTTTACATAATAATATGTGTAAACTTTTAAAGCTTAAATTTTCTCAAACTGAAATCATAACGGGGAAATACCTTTCTTCAAGAATTATAAAAGCAGGTGTTAATACATGGAAGGAATTGGAGTACCTAATAAAACCATATAGGGGTAGCGGTTTTTTTGATTTTGTTACTTTCCTTCTTTACAAAAATTAAAAGGAGTAAAAATGATTACAAGTGAATTTATCTCACAAAAGCTTGTTTGGGGGCTTTGGGAAAGTGTGAATCGTGATTATAAACAACAATATGTCCGGGATATCTGGAATCATTTTGAAAATGCTCTCAGATCTGCGAGCTACACAGGCAGTCTTAAAATTTTTCTTACAAATTTTCAAAAAAGGATCCCTTCCGAGATTAAAACAGAAGCCCAAAAAGATATCGTTGATATCATTAACATGAATAAAGATTTAGAAATTTTAAACATCTTAAGAAATGAAACAAGTTATCTTGTTTTACTTGTAAGATTAGAAAATCAAGCAAAAAAAGAAGAGTTTTTAAAAAAACATGGTTCAGATTTAAAAGATTCTGATGAAATAAATTTTATGGAGCCTGACGAGGAGGAATAATGAAAACATATATATTTGAAGGTCTTTGCACCGCTTTAAGTTCAATCAGCCATAACGGGGGCGAAAGAAATGGCACGATTGTCCAATTACGCAGAGAGAAATTTGTACAAAAGAATGGTGCTGTCGCTGAAATACCTGTTGTTTCAGGGAACTCAATCAGGGGGAAATTGCGTGATTTATCTGCAATAAATATTTTGACCAGATCAGACGGCACAAAAAGTCAGGTGGATGCAGATACTTTTAACCTTTTATTTTCAGGAGGAAGTCTTGAAAGCGTAGGCAAAAAAAATCTTGATATAGAAAAGGTCAGGCAGCTTAGAAAAAAAATACCTGCTCTTTCTGTATTAGGTTGTTCTATAGGTAATGTTATTTTACCCGGTAAAGTGGATATAGGTAAAATGCTTCCTATTTGTCAAGAGACTTTAAGCTATATACCTGAAAAATTCCATTTTGATGATATTAAAACAATATGGGAATATTGCCAGGTGGAAATGAATACCAGGCGTGATGACACAAAGGATGAAAATAAGCTTGAATTCATAGCGGACGTAGCAAAAACAGAAGATTTAAAAGGTAGCCAAATGATGTATCATACTGAAACCCTTGTGGCTGGTACTAAATTTTACTGGAGGGTCTGCCTGCGTGATACTACAGACGTTGAGACAGGAGTTTTCCTTTCGCTTATTCAGCAATGGGCAAGTCAGGCCTCGCAAGTTGGAGGTAACGGCAGAGTTGGGCATGGCAGGTTGAAAGTTGAATTAAAGGAAACTTTTGTTGTTGACAGTGATATAGAATTTAAAAATTCTGATTTTGTAAAATATATCAATATGGCAGAGGGGTTTAAGGCGGAGTCAAATAAGTTTATTGAATCTGGCAGGTATAAGGAGTTATTTTCATGAATCTTTTAAAAAATGAACTCCAAGCAGGATTAATTTTTTCAAAAACCAAAAGTTACAAAAAAAAAATGGAGAATGCTAAACAAGATTTACAAACTTTCTTTAGTCTATGTAAGAATCCTTATTTAGCTTTAAGCTGGGGGAAACAAAGTATAATTCTTGCACACATGATTTATCAAATTAAACCTGACACCTTAATGCTTTTTTTACGGAGTTGGGAATCGTATCTGTTACATAATTTTGAGGAAACCATAAAAGCCTTCCCTTTTAAGATTAATTATAGAGAGCATTTCAAAGATAATGTTTCATGGAATACAAAAACATGGCAGGAGACAAGAGATATGGGGAGTAAAGATTTACAAAATATGGCAGAGGAATGTTTCCCTGAATGGGATGGGGTTGTGATGGGATTGAGCAAAAATGAAAGTTTTGCCAGGCGATTAACATGCTCTATAAAAAATACAAAATATAGATCAGTTTTTAAATATAAAGACGGGCGATATAGATGTACACCGATACAAGACTGGCAAAACAATGACCTTGCAGCTTATATATCCGAAAATAAGATTACACTATTATCAACATATAAAAGAACAGGTTTAAAAGGAAGAACAACAGCAAGAATTACACGAAATAACGCAGAAATGAACGGATTAGTTGAATTAAAAAAAGAGAATATTAATAATTACAATTTAATAGTTGCTCGTTTCCCTGAGCTTACAAGCTATTCTTAAGAGGACTTTTATGTTTAAATTCCTTAAAATAAGAGCATATTTAAAAACAGGTGTTGTGTCAGATCAATATTTGCCGCTTGATGGTATTTTGTATTATCATCTTGTGAGGCTTAAAATGCCTGAACAACTTGTATCAAAGCCAGGTGAAAGCACAATTAAAGAAGGACAAAATATTACTCTACCGATTAAACGGGGAGGAGCAAAAGATCACACATGGTACTATAATTGTTCTTTTGCTCAATTTCCTAAAAACACCGTTGAGTCTTCAACCTTTAAAGTTAAACAGGGAAGGTGGTTGAAATATTCACATCATTATTCACAATCAAAAAAAATAGATGTGTCTCGTGGTAAGTTTAAAAATGCACATATTAAAATATATTATCGGTCTTGTCAGTATATAGACTGGTACTGTGTTGGAGACCCCATAAAGATTGCAGAATTATTACAATTCTGCATGAATATCGGTAAAGATTTTAATAACGGGTGGGGTGAAGTATTAAGATGGGAAATTAAAGATTGGCCTGAGAATTGGTCAATCTCGAATGATAAGGGTGAATTGATGAGAGCGGTTCCGTTACAAGAGCATCATCTTAAAAAGGGTATCAGAGGAATTTTATATGGTGTAAGGCCATCATATTGGAACCCAAAACATATACTCCCCTGTTTTTTACCTTGATGTTAGTGCTCTTAAAAATCTGATATGAACACCAACATCAATTAAAAAAATTAAGACTAGAATTGATCCCTGTAATATGGACACCAGCATCTAATGTCTTGGTCTTCTCGATCTGCTGTAATTTCAGAAAAGACCTCCTCTCCTTCCTGATACCCGCACTCTCTTACTCTTTTGGGATTCCAGCAAAAACCCCGATTATCAGGAACCATAAAAGCACAGCAACCACAGTTGTTGCTGTGGTCAAAGAATGATTTCGGCAGCTCAATTTCCAATTGAATATATGGAGTTTCTATTCGAGAGGGCACTCCTCGAAAACAATCCCTATAATATGTTCTTTGGGAAACATTACTCCCTGGAATATTCTTCCAAGGAAGGTATATATGCCCATGCCGGGCAGTCTCGGTGTAATACTTACACCGAGTAGGATTGTTAAAGAGGCTTGGAAGAGCCTCTAAAAAATCAAGAGCTTCTTCATTCAATGGGAATAATCCCATTGAATGAATTTTGAAATTCATTTTATATATTTCCATTACGTCATACTGATTGTACATTTTTTTAATATTTTCCATCTTAATCCTCTCTAATTTATGGATATTTTTACATATCCATTTTTTTCTTTTTTATTTTCTATAAACTCACACTCCCAAATATTAGGGAGTGTGGGTATTATTTTTTTAAATATCCTTTTTGTCGCCAAATATCTCCCCCAGCTAATAGGGGTAAAAGTTATGTAATCGGTTTTATAAGAAAAATACCGATTACATCGCTTATTAGCGACATAAAGAATATAATCCTTTAAAAGTAAGCGGTGTATTAACCCCACTTTTTAAGATTGAGAGGGTGTTGTATGGTTTGATTTCAACAAATGCTTGTCCACGTTTTGTGGCATCAAGACTT
>PDWI01001107.1_pt1 | contig 43772 bp, 33 predicted proteins | sample 1430891 | NCBI WGS metagenome assembly PDWI01 (sample SAMN01162508, study PRJNA174530) | Oral metagenome, whole genome shotgun sequencing project. | biome: Marine environment; feature: Marine mammal; material: Swab sample of the gingival sulcus; isolation source: swab sample of gingival sulcus... | reverse complement strand
AAACAGGTCAAGATCAGAATAGGCAGGACCTTGACGATAGGCCAGGTTAATTGAATTCTCATGAAGAGTGGTTGGCTCCATACCTGCGGCGAGAACAACCATATCCACACTCAGTTCAAGGTCTTCGCCAAGGAGAGTATTTTCAGCCCTGACAAGCACCTTGTCACCATCTTCCTCTACTGCAGTAACAGAGGCTTTGGTCATAAAAATGCCGTCATTGTTCTGTGCGCTCTTATAAAAGAGTTCCATATGACCAGGTGTTCTCATGTGCTGATACAGGATATAGGCCTTACCGTCTGCGTTGTCCTCTGTTACATATTGAGCCTGCTTGAGAGCAACCATAGAAGTTACAGAGTTACAATATGGGAAGTCCTTATCATCTTCAAGGCCACCAGGGCTTTGAACAAAGGCAACATTTGCAGGGACTTTCCCCTGTGCGGCCATTTTTTCAAATTCCACATTGGTAACCACCTTTGGTGAAGATGGACTGAGATGTTCAAACTGAGAGACATCCGCAGGAACCCAACCAGTTGCATGTATAACAGCACCAACCTTTGTTCCATCTGGATTTACTTCTGTATAAGGCCTGAGACCCTCGTTTGGGTTCTCCATTTCACCCTTATTAATAAGATCCTGTTCATCTACGGTAACCTTGGCAGGAGCATCCCACTCTGATCGGGTTCCAGCTGCCTTGAAAGAAACGGTGAAATCCCCAGGAGCACCACCAATCCTCGCCACCTCTGTTCCAGTTTTTACAGTGATACGATCACTTGCCTGGACTTTCGCGACAAGCATGCCTACAGGATTTTCTTCGAGATCAGTCCATGGAGCCACTGTTGGAAAGGATTTTCTCCAATTTGCAGCCTTGCCGCCAAGAGTCTCCTCTTTTTCTACAAGCAAAACATCATAACCTGCTTCAGCAGCTTCTGTTGCAGCTGTAAGACCAGCCACACCGGCGCCCATAACCATGATGGTTCTATTGAGTGTTTCCATCTGGTAAGGTTCGGGAAGCTCCTGTTTCTTTGCCTTGGTAACAGCCATAAACATGTAGTCCTGGGCACTTTCCTGTAAAAAATCAGCTGCTTCAGGATGTGGCTCTTCACCTTCTGCAGGCTTCTGCTGAAGCCAGGCAACCTGCTCACGAAGGTTGGCACGAACTATAATTTTATCTTTTCCGAGATCCAGTTCCCTATCAAGAACCCTTGGCGAACATCCGCCAAAGACAAAAGTATTCACACCATTCTTGATATCATCTTCGAGAAGAACTGCTGACTCCTGCTCACAGAGACAGCTGTCTATCACTTTACATTCCACTGACATTTCACTGGCTACAGTTTCTGCAAGAGCATCGCAATCAATCGCATCCCTGATGCCGCAACCAGCACATACATATGCGCATATTTTTTTCTCCATTGCTCTACGCCCTCCTAGAAGCTTGAATTGCCTTCAATGCTGCGGCAGTTGAATTTTGAGTAGTGGTTACAACGTCTGATGGTTTCTTTGCACATCCGGCTGCAAATATTCCTTTTTCTGGTTCGGAAATAATGAAACCATTTGCATCAGTCTTCAGTTCGACAGGAGTATCTTCAAGTCCGAAGCTGGGTTGCATACCTGTGGCAAGAATAGCCATATCGACTTTCTGACTCTTCTTCTGACCACTCACAGCATCTTCTGCAACAACGGTAACACCGCCATCAGCCTCAGCAATTATATCGGCAACCTTACCTTTAATAAAGGTTGCATTTTCGTCAGCCATACGGCTTTCTCTGAATTTTTCGTATTTACCTGGCGTACGAAGATCAATATAAAAAACGTAAATCTTGGCTTCTGGATACTGTGCTCTGATGTATGACATCTGCTTAAATGTTGCCATACAGCAAATGTGAGAACAGTACTCCAAATGATTTTCATCCCTGGAACCGGCACATTGTACAAAGGCAAAAGATTCTGGTTCCTTGGCATCACCAGGGCGAACTATCTTACCGGCTGTAGGGCCATTCGGAGCCGCCAGTCTTTCCATCTCCATATTTGTGATAATCGCATCAGAAGAATCATATTTCAGATTATCAATTTTTGATGGATCGTAAGGCACCCAACCAGTTGCCCAAATAATAGAGGCAACCTTGATTGTCTTGGTCTCAACTTGCATATCAAGATCAATACCGCCAAATTTACAAGGGTTCTCCTTGATAGCAGCGATACTTTCTTCAGAAAGGGCTTCCTTGTTCACTACATAGCGCTGAGGATAGGCCATCTCATGCGGCAGATAAATAGCATTACATTTGTCCATGCCAAAATTGAATTCATTATCAATCTCATCTGCTATAGAAGGACCGCAGGTTCCACAGGCAGCACAGTTGGAGTTCACATAGCGAGGCTTACACTCAAGGGTTACTTCATAGTTCCCCCGATTGCCGGTAACCGATTTAACCGTTGTCATGGTGTAAGTTCTAATTTTGCGGTTTTCTTTTATTCTGCGGTAATTAATTTCAAGACCACAGCTTGGGGGACACAGTTTTGGAAAATACTGATTCAGCTGTGCTACACGACCACCAAGAGTAGGACTTTTTTCTACGAGAATTACATCTTTTCCGACTTCAGCGGCTTCCAGCGCGGCAGTAAGTCCACTGATTCCACCGCCTACGACCAGAATTGCACTTGAAGTGCTTTGCTCGTCAGTCATACCATCCTCCAATAATTACTATTAAATTCCTATTGGTACCAATCAATACAACCTGTAATTGAGTACCAACCTTAAATGCAAACAAGAAAAAATTACATACCATTTTAACTTAGGCGAAACAATAAAAGACTATGACCTCGCCTAAGTTAAAATAGCCTAATAATAAAAAAAATCTCCAAGGACACTAGATCCTTGGAGATTTTTCGCTTAATGCGTCACATCAGAGATGTCCTTGTCATTAAATCCAGGGATCAGTCTCTACGATGTTCAAACACTCAACTTTCTCACAGAGCCATTCTTTGGTCTCTGGGTTAAATGTTGAGTTAACAAAGCACTTCCAGTTCTCGTCGTCACAAGTTGGGAAGTCAGATCTGTAGTAGAATCCTGGGTAACGGGATTCCTTACGGAATTCAATGTGACGAATATGAGTTTCTACACACCAGATACGATGGTAGTTCTCCCAACAACGAAGAAGCTCATGAAGATCACCAGCTGCCATCTTCTCTGCATCTTCACGAAGCATTTCAAGAAGATCAAGACAGATGTTGAGAAGCTTACCAGAGGTCATGTAGTAGGTAGCAACACCACCACCGTACTCGTCGGTAGCTTTCATGAGACGCATCATAAGACCAGCAGGCTTGCAATAGTGAGGATTCACGTCAGATGCAGTAGAAGCGCCTACAAACTCATGGTAACGCTTAACAGGAGCATAGATATCATCAGCGATCTCTTGAGGAGTCTGACGAAGCTCAGGAGTGAAGTCGTTATCACGACAAAACTTAACCATCTGCTTAGCAGCAATACGACCCTCAGCATGAGCACCTGAAGAGAACTTATGACCAGAAGCACCGACACCATCACCAGCAGTGAAAAGACCATCGACGGTGGTCATACGGTTGTAGCCCCACTTGTACTTGTGAGAACGAGACTCATGGGCAACATCTGGAACCCAGTCTTCCTCTGGACCAGAAGTCCAGATACCACAACAACCAGAGTGAGAGCCAAGCATATAAGGTTCGGTAGGCATAATCTCGGAACCTACTTTCTCTGGTTCAATATTCATACCAGCCCAAAGACCTGCCTGACCAACAGACATATCAAGGAAATCTTCCCAAGCTTCAGACTCAAGATGCTTCCAGAATTTCTTAAGGGACTTCTCGTCCATACCAGCTTCACGACGCTCTTCAAGGAAAGCGTTAAGAGCAACATCTGTAGCCATGTAGATAGGACCACGACCTTCCTTCATTTCCTTGATCATAAGGTGGTTACGAAGACAGGTAGGAGTAACTGCGGACTGACCATAAGGCATATAATTCGCAAGCTCTTCCTTTGCAGCATCACCCATTGCATAAAATTCACCAAGACCATTGGCAACTTTGGCTTTAAAAAGAAGGAACCAGGCACCAACAGGTCCGTAACCATCCTTGAAACGAGAAGGGGTGAAACGATTTTCCATCATGGTAAGGGTAGCACCAACCTGAGCACACATGGTGTAGGTAGAACCTGCGTTCCATACTGGATACCATGCACGACCTTTACCTTCACCTGTAGAACGTGGACGGAAGATGTTAACCGCGCCACCACAGGCTACCATTGCAGCCTTACAACGGAAGATGTGTACCTTGTTCTCACGGGTAGAGAAACCAGCGGCACCAGCAATCTGGTTTGGCTTGTTCTTATCAAGGAGAAGTTTAACGATGAATACACGCTCAATAATATTGTCCGCACCAAGAGCAGTAGCTGCTGGCTCGGCAACGATACATTTGTAGGATTCACCATTGATCATGATCTGCCACTTACCGGTACGAACAGGTGTGCCGCCCTCACGGAGGCTTGGGGCAGGCTTGGAACCATCGAGGTTCTCACCATCATCACCTTTCTTCCAAATAGGGAGGCCCCATTCTTCGAAAAGCTTAACAGACTCATCAACGTGACGACCACAGTCATAGATGAGATCTTCACGTACAACACCCATAAGGTCATTACGTACCATTTTCACGTAATTCTCAATTGGGTTCTCACCGATATAGGTGTTAATAGCAGAAAGACCTTGAGCAACAGCACCAGAACGCTCAAGAGATGCCTTGTCAACAAGCTTAATTTTCATGTCCTCTGGAGCCCACTTCTTAATCTCGAAAGCAGCACCACAGGCAGCCATACCGCCACCAACGATCAGAACATCTACATCATGTTCAACGATCTCTGGGTCAACAACGGCGAGGATCTCACCTTTTGGTTTATTTGGTAATGCCATATTCAAATCTCCTTAAACTAAAGATTTCTTAAACAATTATTTTCGTTCCAAACAATAATTACTTAGGGGTTGGGAGATCGCTCTCGAGAATCAGACATTCATCGTCGAGATTTGCGCCTTTCTCTCCCACATAAGCATTTGCAGCACCCTCAGCAGTTGTACGGACAGGGAACTTGAAACGCTTCATAACACCGTTACGGAACTTGACAGTCCACATAATGGAATCAGCACTTCTCATTGGGTGAACCTGTCCACCCATTGGTACAAAGTCATCATATCCACGAACAAAAATTGCACCTTGTGGGCAAATCTTAACACAGGAGTAACACTCCCAACATCCATCTGGCTCTTGGTTGTAAGCCTTCATTTCAGCTTTATCCAATACCATCAGATCGTTCGGACAGATGTACATGCATGCGGTCTTGTCTCCACCCTTGCAACCATCACATTTGGAAGGATCTACATAACTTGGCATCAAACTACCTCCTCAGTTTATTTTAACTGTTGTGACTTCAAACAATTCGAAGCCCCCTAAACTATAAAAAACTACTAAATCTTAACACCATTACAACATTGCCAACTTTTACATAAACGAGAAAATCACCCGGAAAAGTCGACCAATTTATTTTATTTTTTCAAAATAAAATCCAACCAACAGTACGTATTAATACACATGAAACACCTTTTTAAAATACCAAAGTTTGCTTGTCAAGACATTTCGCGCTACCTAACATTGTCAATCATAGCCTCCTCGTACAAGGACTTCTCGCGGTTTGGCTCCATCGGCAGGCCCAACAATTCCTTCCCTCTCCATAACCTCAATCATACGCGCTGCCCGATTGTATCCAACCCTTAATTTACGCTGCACCATAGAGATTGAAGCCTGCCCTGATTCGGTCACAATTGCTACCGCTTCGTCATAACGGTCATCATATTCTTCATCACCACCATTTTCACAGGCTTGATTTTCCTTCTCAATCTCTTCGATAATTGCCTCGTCATAAGACGATTCTCCCTGTTCTTTCAAAAATTCGACAATAGCCGCAGTTTCCTTTTCTGAAATATAAGCACCATGAATCCTCTCAACAACCGCTCCCCCGGGAGGGAGAAACAGCATATCACCAGCTCCTAAAAGATGTTCTGCGCCAACACTATCCAAAATTGTTCTTGAATCAATTTTGGATGACACCTTAAAGGAAATTCTTGTGGGGAAATTTGCCTTGATAAGCCCGGTCAGAACATCCACCGACGGTCTCTGGGTCGCCAAAATCATATGAATACCAGCAGCGCGGGCCATCTGTGCAAGTCTTGCAATGGATGCTTCCACATCCTTGGACGCCACCATCATCAAATCAGCAAGCTCATCCACTATGATAACAATGTATGGTAGCTTCTCTTCTGCTTCCAGATTATACGAATCAAAACTCTTTACCTTTGCCTCTTCAAGTAAACGATATCTACGCTCCATTTCTCGTACAGCCCAGCCGAGGGCTCTCGAGGCCATTTTCGGATCAACAACAACAGGATGAAGCAGATGAGGTATCCCCTCATAGCCTGAGAGTTCAATTCTTTTAGGATCAATCATTAAAAAGCGGACTTCTGCCGGCGTCGCATTATAAAGAATTGAAGCAATGATCGTATTGATACCAACACTCTTACCAGCACCGGTAGCTCCGGCAATCAGTAAATGCGGCATCCTGGCAAGATTTGCCATAGACAGTTTTCCCACCACGTCAAGCCCTAAGGCAATGGAGAGTTTGTCCGATTTTTTCTGATACTCTTCTGTACATAACAGGTCTCGAATACAAACAACCTGCCGCACCTCATTGGGAATTTCTATACCAAGCGCTGCTTTGCCCGGGATTGAGCCCACCACACGAACAGATTTTGCCTTCAGGCCAAGGGCAAGATCGTCAGCAAGGCCTACAATCTTGTTTATTTTTATACCAGGGGCAGGTGCATATTCATAAGTTGTCACCACTGGTCCGGGAGCAATGCCAACCACCTTGCCCTGCACACCAAAGTTATTCAGTTGCTGCTCTAATTCTTCAGCAATTTTATAAAAGATCTTTTTATCGACAGTAATGCTCCGCTGTTTATTTTGTTCGAGAAGCGATAAAGGCGGAAGCTCCCAATCACCACGGGCAACTGGTCGAGCTGCAAACTCTTCAACTTCAGGCTGTACGGGAGCAAGTTCCTTAACCACAGGAGCCTCCGTATCAGCAAGAGATTCACCAGTCTGGGACATCCCATGATCTACCCCAGCGTCTGACGACTTCTTACGCAATATCCTCTTTCTTCTTTTCAGAGGTTTTTTTTCACTGGCACCTCTTGTAAAGATTCTGCCCATTTTTTTCAGGCTGCGACCAATAAAAAGAAGAAAACTGTAAAAAGAGAGCCTTGCCGCAAGCATCAGGGAAATAATAAAAACAAGAATAAGTACCAGAAGCATGCCACCGGTACCAATAAAAGAGTGAAGAGAAATCATAACGAGCCTGCCGAGAAATCCCCCTAATTCTTCATATTCTGGTCCCAGCAGAGCAAAGGCAGCAAGCAGCCCACAAAAAGAAGATACAGCACCAGTAAATCCTGCAATAAACTGTGGAAACCTATCAAAACTGAGTTTTGAAAAAAGAAAAAGAAAAGAAGCCACCAGCAGCAAACAGGAAAGAAGAAACCCTCCCCAGCCAACAAAACCAAAAAGCACATCGGCTACAAGACTGCCAACATCACCACACCAGTTGCCATTCGGCAATATTTTTGCTGAGACAAGAGAAAGCAAGAGAAAAACAGCAAGAAAGAGACCTATAACGGCAACAGCCTCCTGTCGGAAACCGGGACGGGAAGCACCCTGTTCTTTGGCCATGAGTTACCTCCAAAATAAATATGAAAAAAAAAAGACTTCCCCTTTAAAGCAAACAATATAGTTGGCTTTAACCAAAAAGTCTAATTTTCAAACATTGCAAAAATCTTACACAACAAGCTGCTATTATTCAACCTTGTCCAGGCCCCGTTTCAAGGCATCAAGAACACCATTAATAAATTTGGGAGAATCATCAGCACAAAATCTTTTAGCAACCTCAACAGCCTCGTTAATTGCCACCTGAGAAGGCACATCGTTCGTCAGCAACATCTCATAGGCAGCAATCCTGAGTAAATTCCTGTCAGTAACAGCAAGTCGTGACATACGCCAATTCTCGGAAGCAGCTTCGATTAAGCCATCAAGTCTTTCACGATTGTTAAGAATTCCCTCAATAAGAGAATAGGCATAAGGACGCGCTTTTTTATTTATCTGATAAATAATACAAAACTGAGTATATCGTTCCTTAAGTCCGTCAGGACTGATATCTCTTTCTACACTAAAATCATCCTGATAAAGAAACTGCAATGCGGCTTCCCTTGCAATACGACGCGTCCCCATTCTCCTACCCTTGCCTTTTTACCTGCTATAAGCTAACAACAACTAACAAAAAAGCTGCCTCTTAAAACAAGAAACAGCTCTTCAACAAGTTTTCCAAATATCATGAACAATTAAAATCAACCAAGCTTATCAACAAGATTAGCCATTTCAATTGCAGCAACAGCAACCTCAGCCCCTTTATTCCCAGCCTTGGTTCCGCTGCGTTCAATAGCCTGCTCAATTGTCTCAGTGGTAAGAACTCCGAACAATACAGGCACACCACTTTCAAGTCCAACCTGAGCAGAGCCTTTTGAGACTTCGTTTACCACAACATCAAAGTGTGGAGTCGCACCCCGAATAACAACACCAAGACAGATAATTGCATCATATTTACCAGTAGTTGCAAGTTTTTTGGCTATCAGGGGAATTTCAAACGCGCCTGGCACCCGAACAACATCAATATCCTCCTGATCTGCACCCGAACGCAGCAGACTATCAACAGCCCCATCCAACAATTTATCGGAAAGAAAGGAATTGAAACGAGCTACAATAATTGCGAACCTCTTGCCATCTGCCTTCAGGTTCCCTTCAATAAAATTAGGCATTTTTGACCTCTTTACGTTGATATAATTAAACAATTCAATTCGGAGCGATGTCCTATCTTCTTTCAGCCCTTATCAGATGTCCCATCCTGTCTCTCTTGCATTGCAGATAGCCCAGGCTCTCATCTCCCGGTGGAACCTCAATCGGCATACGGTCAACCACCTTGATACCATATCCCTCAAGACCAATTATTTTTTTCGGGTTATTGGTCAGCAAAGTCATCCTTGTTACACCGAGATCACGCAAAATTTGTGCTCCAATCCCATAGTCCCTCAAGTCAGCCTTAAAACCAAGCTCTTCATTTGCCTCCACTGTATCATAGCCATCATCCTGAAGATTATATGCCTTGAGTTTATTTATCAGGCCAATACCGCGACCCTCCTGACGCATATAAAGAATAACGCCACAACCAAATTCATTAACAATTTCCATTGCCTTTTTCAACTGCAGACCACAATCACAGCGGGCTGAACCAAAGACATCTCCAGTCAGACACTCAGAATGAACCCGCACAAGCACCTTTTCAGCATTTTCAAGATCACCTTTGACAAGTGCCAGATGCTCAAAGTTGTCCACATCGTTGCTGTAGACGATGGCCTGAAATTCACCAGCATGTTCTGTTGGAATTCGTGCTTCCACCTCCCGACGAACAAGAAGATCCTGGCGTAAACGGTATTCGACCAAATCAGCAATGGTGACGAGTTTCAGGCCGTGCTTCCTTGCAAAAATTTCCAGATCCGGCATACGTGCCATAGTTCCGTCATCTTTCATAATTTCACAAATAACACCCGCCGGCTTCAAGCCTGCAAGTCTTGAAAGATCGACAGAGCCTTCTGTTTGTCCAGTACGAACCAAAACGCCACCAGGTCTTGCCCGAAGAGGGAAAACATGACCAGGACTTACCAGGTCACGGGGCTGAACATCGTCGGCAACCGCTACCTGGATTGTTCTGGCACGATCAGCAGCAGAGATACCTGTCTCAACACCTGTACAAGCTTCAATACTGATAGTAAAACCAGTACCATAAGGTGACTGATTATCATTAACCATCATCGGCAATTGCAGTTTATCCACATGCTCAGGAGTCAAGGTCAGGCAAATCAAACCACGACCATGAGTTGCCATAAAATTAATATCATCGGCAGTACAAAACTCTGCCGCCATGTAGAGATCACCCTCATTTTCACGGTCTTCATCGTCCACCAGGATGACCATCTTCCCAGCCTTAATATCCTCCAGAGCATCTTCAATAGAATCTACAGCCATAACTTTCACGCTTTCCAATTGTGTTAAAACAGGGCAATCCCAAAAAATATCCCTGACTATAAAAAACCGTTCTCAGCCAGAAAAGAAGCACTTATACCTCTTTTTTCAGATCCGCCTTTCCGACTATTCAAATTAAGTAGTTTCTCTACATACTTGCCAATGATATCAACTTCGATATTCACCTCATCTCCAACAGCAAGTTCTCCAAGAGTGGTTTCCCGTAATGTATGAGGGATTATTGATACAGAAAAATAATCATATCCGCAATCATTAACTGTCAGACTTACACCATCGATTGTAACAGATCCCTTCTCGACAAAATACCTGGCATACCCAGACGGAAAAGAAAAGCTGAGGATTGTATAATCCCCCACCCCCTCTTTAGCTTTAAGCTTTGCCAGACAGTCCACATGCCCCGAGACAATATGCCCCCCCAGCCGGTCAGAAAGCTGCAAGGCACGCTCCATATTCACATTATCGCCTGGATTAAGCTGACCAAGTTTTGTTCTGGATAAAGTCTCAGGAGAGACATCCGCTGAAAACCTGCGACCAGACAGGTTATAGGCGGTCAGACAGACCCCGAGCACAGCAATGGATTCACCTTCCCTGGGATCAGGCAGATCAAAGCCTGCCTCCAGATCAAAGGCTACTCCCCTGCCCACACTTCTTTTCCCGAGCAGTTTGCCTTTTCCCTGAACAATTCCGGTGAACATTTTATTTCCTCATCGATATAACGAGCAACATACCCAAAACACTGTATGCTCTAAAATTACTATGCTTTATGCTCGAGGGCCTCTGCCTTTTTGATAAAATCGGCGGCAATTTTTTTATGATTGTAATTATCATGAATAGAAGCGACTGTACGATAGACATCGGCAGCCCTTTCCTTATTGCCGGCAGCAACGTATAAAGAAGCCATTTCCTCCATCACAGAAACACTTCCAGCGGGATCACGGTTACTACGATAAATTTCAAGCAGATCAAGACACATCCCAATAGCCTCATCCCATTCTTCAAGCCCGCGATGAATTTTCAGGAACTGTCTGCGCAGCGCCATCATACTCATCTCGTCAAAAAGTTTTTCACAGATCTCCCACGCTCGTTGATAATGCTTTCTGGCCTGCTCATATTCCTCGCGCTCCATACAGACATTACCAAGCTGATTGCAGGCATTGGCAATACCTTCCTCATCCTTTGCTTCTTCACGAGCCAACAGTACATTATGAAAAGCGATTGCAGCCTGGGAAAGATTACCATTGCCAAGAAAACGCTTCCCTTCTTCATATTCCACCTGTACAGGGTCCACTGCCTTTCCTGTTGATTTCTGCTTTGACTGCTCAGCCATAGGGGCAATAGAGTCAATCCCCTGAATATTACTCATTTTTTATCTCCTTCACGAATTACAGCAAGTGCTTCTCCAGCGACCTCTGCAACGGTTTTTTCTATCAGAACGCCCTCTTCGCAGACATGCAGTTTTTCATTATCCCCGGAAAGAGACATGAGCTGCATTGTGACCTCCGTAGCCCGAATGTGCCCAAAGAGTCGCGCTGTAAGTCCACGCATCTCAGCTTTTGGGTGCTGCAAAAAATGAAATAAATTATAAAACGGCGTCTCCCGAATCAAATCCGGCCTTGTTAAGGCAATCTCTCCAAGAGCCCACATTACCTGAGAACTAGTAGAAGGTTCACCAAGAAAATTAAGGAGATGCCGGGTAAAAGCACCAAAGATATCAGGACGTTTAGCTATTACATAACCCATAGCCTCAATCATTCCCCAAGGCGTTGCAGCAGAATCACTAGTTGATTCAAAAAGACGATGGAGCAGCTCGGAAATCTGCCCTGGTTCCCTGGTTGAAACCCGCATACTCACACAACCAATCATCCAGGCAACCCTCCAGCGCTCCTCATCAATTGGATTATACAGGAGCCTCTGCATCAGACGCAGGGTCTTTTTGTCGTCGAAACAGAGAGAAACCAGCCCCTCAATATCCTCTGCAGCAACGAGGTCATGAACCATTTTCTTGCTGGCCCGTTTCTTCTTGCGCTTCTTGTCAGGTTCCGGCTCAATCTGAATACGCTCAATTTTCTTAAGAGCTTCCGGCATATGCTCTTTGGCAATCTCTTCCTTTTTTGCCTTAAGACGATCTGCAAGTTCAGAAATTTCTGTATGGAGACGCACAAAAAACAGAACCCCCCGTACAGCACGACCATCAATATTTTTTTCGGCAATCACCTGATGAGTATCTTCATCATAATTTTCGATAATACCTGTCAGATAATCATCCTCTGGCATCAATTCCCAGGCAAAATCCCAGTTATCGTTACAGGCAAAAACCAGGGTTTCAACCATGGCAGCTCCAACGCTATGGCCAGTAGCATCACAACTGTATACAGCTCCGCACTGACAGCGCCCTACCGGGAATTCATTGAGCCTGCGCTCAATTGCATCAGAAGTCCTTCCCACCTTATGGCCACAAAACGGACACCAAGGTGTTGTCTGAACACTTTTCTTACTCATTAAAACAGCTCCCGCTTCAAGGTTGTATAGTCTTTTCTCTTCCCAATCAACCTGACAGAATTTTAACCGAGCTGTTCCTTAAGGCGCGCTTCAAAATTAGGATCTACTGAATAGCCAAGCTCTTTAGCTCTAAGCATGTGATTATGTGCCCTGGCAAACTCTTCTTTAAAATAAAGAGCCACAGCCATATTATTATGACCAAGGGGCGAATCCGGCTCAATTTCGAGAGCCTTGGCTGAAGATTCAACAGCCCGGGCATCTTCACCCTTCATAGTGCAAACAGAAGCGAGATTAAGCCATACTGTCACCAACTTTGGATTGTATTGCAATGCAGTTTCGTAGGAAGCCAGAGCCTTATCAAGTTCATTGTGCTGCTGCCAAATCAAGCCCATATTGGCGTGTGCCTGGGCACTTTCAGGACGTACCTTGATTGCGGCTTCATTCAATTCCTGAGCTTTTTTCAGATTGCCCTGACCAAAATAAATAGCCCCAAGATTAATCATGGACTCATGGCTCTGATCATCAATTTCAATTGCCCTTTCCAGACATTTGATTGCATCATTAATACGACCGTCCTTCATATAAACAAGACCCAAATGATGGAAGGCCATCACAGAGTTGGGATTCTGCTCACATTTCTTTTCAAGCTCTTCAATTACCTGAGGAAGATCCTCTTTTAACTCTCCAGACATAACCACCTCTACAAATATTTTTTGCTTTCGACAATTTATAACAAAATCGCCGCAAACACATATTTACAGCTAACCAGATTTTCATTTATAAAACATAAAACACAAGCGAGATACAGTATAGGCACCATCCCATGACATGCAAGCAGAAATCCGCTTTTCTCCTGCTCTGCCATCCAAACCTCACAACTCACTTACTTTTAACAGTTAAATTTACCAGTACAGTTCAAGGTCAGTGTCGCCTGCTCCTGAGCCAGAATAGCTCTGGCAAGTTTCACATCCGCTGTTATCTGGGCAACCAAAGCCTCAAGACTGGGAAAAGTAATTTCTTCACGCAAAAATTTCAAAAGATTAACCTTGATTGGTTTACCATAGATGTCCTTATTGAAATCAAAAATATGGGTTTCGGCCACCAGACGTTTTTCCGGAAAAGTTGGATTACGCCCGATATTCAACACTCCGTCGTAGCGAACGCCATCACAGATTATCTGAGCAACATAGACTCCAAATTTTGGAATCAGATCCTCTTCCACAAGCTTGAGATTTGCTGTTGGGAAACCAATTTTACTCCCTCCCCGTTTTTCTCCATGCTGAACTTCTCCGCGAATTTGATAATTTCGCCCCATAAGCCTCGCGGCATCAACCATCTTACCATTTTTCACAAGTTTACGGATTCTGGTCGAACTAACTGGTTGGCCTTCATCGTAATAGGCATCAACGACAGTTACAGGGAAACCACGGCTTTCTCCCTGCTCTCTTAAAAATTCAATATCACCGGCACGCCCCTTGCCAAAGGCGTAATCATACCCAACAACGAGATACTTGATGCCAAGACAGCCAAGCAGAATTTTATCCACGAAATAATCTGCCGTCATTGCAGCAAACTTCTTTGAAAAAGGAATTATCAAAAGTACATCAATTCCCGCCTGCTCGATGAGCTCCTGTTTCTGTTCAATCGTCGAGATGAGCTGTATGCCCTCGGGACGAAGGACAGCAAGGGGGTGAGGGTTAAAGGTTATAGCAATACTTGTCCCGGAAGAAGCCCTGGCTCTATGAAGCACCTCATTAAACAATTTCTGATGGCCAAGATGAACACCATCAAAATTACCAATGGTGACACAGGCATTGGTAAAACACTGCTGAATTTGGGTTATATCTGTAAAAATCTGCATGTTAAAAGCATCTATAAATCAATTTATTTATAATCCTGGACAAAGAAAGTCTTGACAAAACTCTCTGTAAATATCATATTCCCACCCGTTGCCGAAGTGGCGGAATTGGTAGACGCGCTAGGTTCAGGGTCTAGTGGGGGTATCCCCGTGGAAGTTCGAGTCTTCTCTTCGGCACCAGAGTTTAAAGGTTTAATTTCGAGTATCACTTGGAGTTAAACCTTTTTTGTTTATACATCCTTAACCTGTTATTCTGAATACCAGCCCGGCAATAAGCAAGCTGAAACATTGTCGGAATTCAAACAAGGAAAAGACACGAAAGATGCTCTCGAACATAACTTCCGGTTACTTTTATCCAAAAGAGTCAAAATCAAGCTATAATATACATTAAACAGGTCAAGCAAGGTAGATTAAAAGACAAGAAGAAGCAACAAACTTTACACAATACACCTTTTCTACCAATAGACTCTCTACCTGAACACCCTCTCAACATATTGATTCTGGACAAAGAATAGGAAACGCCGACACCCCCTGACTGCTTTTTATCTGCCGGAAGAACCTCGGTAACATATTATTTTTCTTATATTTTCAAGAAGTTAGAAGGACTTAAAATTTGGGCTGAAAAATTCACAACTTTCGCTTGACGGTTGCATGAAAAAAACTTATCATTTTGCAAATTCCATATATAAGATTTTTTGATATAGGCTTTAAATTCTACTATTAGTATATCATTTTTTAAGGAGGCCACCATGCTGGAGCTTAGAAAAGGCGAGGACATTCTCACCAAGGTCGGTGGAATAACGGACATCACCCAAGCAAACAAAGTTCTGCAGGAAACCCTTGATCAGACCAATCTGACCAAAATTAACAAAATTAAAAACGAGGAAGCACTGATCAAGATAGCAAGTGCTATCAAGATGTGTAATCCTGACTCTGTTTTTGTTAACACAGGTTCAGAAGAAGACGTACAATGGATTCGTGAATATTCACTGAGGCAAGGTGAAGAAAAAAAACTTGCAAAAGAGGGACACACGATCCATTTTGATCTTCCCGAAGATCAAGCGAGATTGGTTAACCAGACCTACTACATAATTAATGAAGGAGAGAAATTGAGTTCTCTGGCCAAATCCATATTACGGACAGAGGCTATGGACTATATCAAAGAGTATATGCCTGGCATTATGGCAGGGAAAACTCTTATAGTAGGCTTTTACAGCCGTGGTCCTGTTGCTGCCAAGGCCTCTATTCCGGCAATAGAGATTTCCTCCTCCGGCTACGTTCTCCATTCGGCAGAACTGCTTTACAGAAACTGCTTTGCCGATTTTGACAGTGAAGCTGAACGAGCCGGACTCTTTTTCACCAATGTTCATTCCGAAGGTCCAAACAGATCTGAAGATGTACCAAAGGCACGTATTTTCATGGATAGAAGCTGGCAAACCACCTTCTCCACCTTCTGCACCTACGCGGGAAACACTCTGCTGATGAAAAAAGGAAATCATCGTTTCGCAGTTGACTATGCTACCTATTACAAACCAGGCGAACAACTCTCTGAACACATGTTTATCACAGGCATGACCGGACCTGGTGGACGTAAGACCTTCTTTGCAGGCGCTGCCCCGTCCGGTTGCGGCAAGACCACCACCGCCATGGTCGGCAGCGATTTTATCGGTGACGACCTTGCCCAGATCTGGATCGACGAACAGGGTATCATGCGTGCCATCAACCCGGAAAAGGGTATCTTCGGCATTGTCGAAGATGTTAACCTCGAAGGAGACCCACATCTGATGGCCTGCTTGCGAGGAGATGGAACCGAAGTAATCTGGTCAAATGTTCTGATTCATGATGGCGTGCCTCACTGGGTTGGTAACGGCGAAGAAGCTCCTGAATCCGGTATCAACTTCCAGGGTGAATGGTTTACCGGTAAAACAGATGCCGACGGCAAACCTGTTCCAATGTCCCATAAGAATTCACGCTGCACCCTTGTGGCATCGGCAATTGCCAACCACGCCACAGAACTTTCTGAAGATCCAGCAGGTGTCCCTGTCAGGGTAATAACCTATTCAGGTCGAGATGCAGACACCATGCCTCCAGTATGGGTTGCCAAAAACGGCGATGAAGGTGTTGCTATTGGTGCCTCCATCGTTTCAAAGGCTACAGCCACAGAAGTGGGCGCCACGGGCGTACGCAGACAACCCTGGGCCAATGCTCCATTTATCCCGGGAGCTCTGGCAGACTACATGAATGCACAACTCACCTTCTTTAACTCGGATAAATTCAGCGAGGGCAACAAACCGATCATAGCGGGTCTCAATTACTTTCTCACCCATGAAAACAGAGGTGGTTCCGGCAAGGGACTTCTTGGTGAAAAACGGGATGTAAAAGTATGGCTTGGCTGGCTCGAACTTTTTGCCCATGGAGATGTAGAGGCCATTGAAACTCCGATTGGTTATCTGCCCCAATATGATGACCTGAAAAAGCTCTTTGCGGGTATCAACAAAGACTACCCTAAAGAACTTTACGAAATGCAATTTGCCCTCTATGTGGACAACATTGTTGCTCGCATTGACCTGCAAACCGAAGCTTATCAAAAGGAAGAAGGAATCCCTCAGGCCTTGTACGCGGTTTACGAAAAACAGAAAAGTGAGCTTCTTGCCCTGAAAGAGAAAAATGGTTCTGTAGTAGAAATCAACACTCTGGCAGGTTAAGTTCACCGTTTTTACCAACACTTTCTGTATGGGTCGGTTTTCATTGCAAACCGACCCATTTTCTTTTCAGGCTAATCGAATTGAAGAAAATTGTTTTCTTTATTACAATTTCGATTGCTTAATTTCAGACAAGAACTACTTTTTAGAAGCTGAAAACAAATAACTGGTTCAGTATACACCTAGTAAAAGGAAATACTTTATAATTTTAACGTGTAAAAAACAGTCAGGAGAGTTCATATGTCCCTTCATGACCAGCAACCACCCTGGGGAAAGAAAAAAGGACCTCAGAACCCGGAAGAATATGTCGCGAAAATTATTAAATCCCTACAGGATTTCTTCTCGGAAACACCTAAACGACCATCCGGGGATCCCCCCCCTTCCAATCCACCAGGCAAAACTCCAAATCCATTAGCCTCAATTGGTAAGGTTCTGGCGATTGTTGCCGTACTGATGCTTGCACAAGGAGTTTATTCCTCCTTTTATAAAATTGCTCCCAGTGAAGTTGGAGTGATTCTGAGACTCGGCAAATACAATACGACCCAAACCCCGGGTCTCCACTTCAAGCTTCCATACATTGACAAGCTTTACAAGGTTGACGTTGAAGAAATCAGAAAAGAGGAATTCGGCTTCAGAAGCCGTTTCCCGGGTCAACAGTCAAGCTTTGACCGCAATGGCTATGACGTTGAATCTCTTATGCTTACAGCAGACAAAAACGTTATCAACGTTGCCTGGATTGTTCAATACCGTGTCGGCGACCCATACGCCTTCCTCTTTAAAATCAAGGATGTAAGGCAGGCGGTGCGTGATCTCTCTGAGGCTACAACCCGTAGAATCGTTGGTAATATGGACTTTGATTATGTTCTCAGTAATCGGGATCTGCTGGCTGCCGAGGTAAAAACTGAACTCCAGGAAGAATTAAACAACCTTTTCCCTAAGGGCAGACCTGGTATTGCCATTGGTACTGTCCAGTTTCAAGATATTAACCCACCTGATAAAGTAAAACCGGCTTTTAACGAAGTAAACGAAGCGGATCAGGATATGAAACGTCTGGTAAACGAAGCTCAGGCCATGTACAACAAGGTTATTCCCAAGGCCCGTGGTAATGCCAAGAAGATTATCGAAGAGGCACGCGGTTACGCCTTTACCAGAGTTAATGAGGCAAAAGGTCAAACTCAGCGTTTTCTGAATATTCTGAGCGAATACAATGGAGCACCAGAAGTTACCAAAAAACGCATGTATCTTGAAACCATGCAGCAGATTCTACCAAATGTTGAGTCGGTCTACGTAATAGACGAAGATCAGAAACAGGCACCAATCCCACTCTTGAATCTTGGTAAAACAGAAAGCCTTCCAGTACAACAGACAAAATAGACAACAGGAGAGAAAATAAATGAAACAGATAGCGCAATTTTTTCTTGTCGGACTTATTCTCTTAGGTGCAGTTGTTGTCTATGACGGCTTCTTTGTACTGGAAGAGGACAAACAGGCGGTAATTACCCAGTTTGGTCGCCCTGTCGGTGACCCAGTTACCGAAGCAGGTTTTCATTTAAAAATGCCCTTCATTCATTATGTGGAGGAATTTGACAAGAAAATCCAGATTTGGGACGGTGAACCAAACCAGATTCCTACAAACGATAAGACCTATGTTTATCTCGATGTTACCGCCCGCTGGCGTATCACAGATGCACTAAAATATCTCCAGGCTGTCAAGAATGAAGCACGCGCCCAATCACTTCTGGCAGACATCATCAACGGTACTGTCAGGGACATGGTAAACAAAAATAACCTGATTGAAATTATCAGAAGTTCAGACTGGACTATTGAGAATATGTCTGATACTACAGCACTTTCAAGCATTGGCTCCAAGCCGAGCAAAGGACGTGACGGTATTTCCGATTCTGTTCTTGAGATTGCCAGCAAAGTGACCCCTCAGTACGGCATTGAGCTTATTGATGTTATGTTTAAACGCGTAAACTACATTGAATCTGTCCGGCTCACAGTATACCAACGAATGATTTCAGAACGTAAAAGAATTGCTGCCGAAAAACGTTCCCTTGGTGAAGGTGAAAAGGCAACCATTCTCGGTAAGGTTGATCGTGACCTACAGGAAATCACTTCCAACGCAACCCGTGAAGCTGTCATCATCCGTGGTGAAGCCGATGCTGAGGCAACCAGGATTTATGCGGAAGCATATTCGCAAGACCCTGAATTTTATGCCTTTCAGAAAACCCTTGAGAGCTACAAGGATGTCGTTGGAAAAAATACCCGGCTAGTCATTTCATCAGACTCTGATATGTATAAATATCTAAAATCAGCGAGAGAAAAATAACCAACCTACAAATAGATAAAAAAAGGTGTCCTCAGCTACAAGCTGAAGACACCTTTTTTATGCAACACCAAATAAACGACCCGCTAAATAGTGAACCATTGCTCACCGGCTGATGCCGGACGACTTTGAGCTATGTAAAATCTCTAATTTTTGAACAAATTATCCTTTATCAAGTCCTTCACTCATCCCGGGATAAGCGATTTTTTCATCAGAGCTGAACGGGATACGTCCTTCTGCCTCAAGCAATTTTTCAAAAGCTTCCAACTGATCTTCCCTTGTCAACTCATCAATTTCCATTTTATCAAAACGACAGTTACAGTTGCTCAGCTGGGAGTCACACCAGGGACAAATTTCCGCAACACATCCCAAAACATGCATCTCTCCTTCGCGAACACCACATATCCGGCAGACAGCGCCATCCCCATCTTTTCCAGAATATTCAACGAGCCCTGACTTATTCTCAAGAGTCCTGGCAAAAGTCTTACGATCTCCCATATCAATGAAATCAATCAGATCGTCACTAAATTCTTCTACCCGGCTCCCTGCACAAATCACATCATCAACAGATACAAGATAAACAAAGGCACTGCTTTTGGTCTCTAACAACAAGCAGTGTACCCCATGTTTAAAAGCCAGCTCATAAACCTTGATAACGGGTTCTTCGAGAGCTTCCGGCAAGGCAGAATAATGGGCATGAAAAACCCGGTTCATAAGAAAATCATCCTTATATTTTTCTACCAGAAAAAGAGCACCATCCTGTTCTTTTTTGTCCATGGCAAAGGATATAAATGTTTTGATCTCTGCCAGCAATTTGTCCCTTACAGTATCAGCACTCATCGTCTCAAGCCGCTTTTTATAGCTTCGTCCCAACGCATGGTCTCTTCTTTCATATCATCTGCCATACTTATTGCCGTCACCACCGCAATTTTTCCGGCACCAACTCTTGTCAACTCAGCTATATGATGAAATTTTATCCCGCCCATCACAGTAAAAGGCAAATGACAATGGGTAGAAAACTCCTGGACTTTCTCCACACCGAGAAATTTATGAAGTCCTTCCTTGGTCTTTGTCTCGAAAAGAGGACCGATATTATAATAACTGACGGCAGATTTGCCAGAGGCAACTTTCCTACCCAGGGTCTGGACATGCTCAAAAGAGTTACAGGACAGTCCTATAATCCAGTCAGGAGCAACTCTTCTAATCTCTTCAGGGCAGATATCATCCTGTCCAACATGAATACCGTCTGCCTCGGCAAGAAGACCAATATCCAACCGATCATTGACCAGAAAAAGAGCACCCGCCTCCCTGGTTTTCTGCCGAAAATATTTTGCCTTGGCAAGAAGTTCCCGATCACCACTAACCTTATCCCGCAATTGAACAATTTTTGCACCACCCGCAAGGACGGCATCAAGCCAGTCATAATCGGTTCTGCCACGGCATAACTGTTCACAACTTACAGGATATACGGTAACCTGCTCATGAAAGATATCCAGCCGTCGTTGATATGCAGAACTCTTGCTCAACCCTTCATCCATATTACTCTAACAACCAGAAGATCCTTGTTATATGATTTTGTTCATTACAGCTGTACATCACTCCATCTTTTGAGTAACTATTCTTTTATTATAAAACAGTTACTTATTCCTTCTCCTTAAAGCGACAACAATTTTCTTTAACAACCCTTCCTGAAGAACTTCTTCGAATCGTATATGAACAGAATATTCATTCTCAACAGCCTGCAAACTTCGCACGGCAAGCACCTCACCCATAACACCAGCTTCAGTACCTTCTTTCTCACCTGCACCAGGAAGCATTACCCGCACTTTACGACCAAGAAGAATCTTCGCATTGCTTTTTCGAGAAAGACGGATGGTAAAGGAGATACCGCCAACGGAAATGTCTGCCAAATCCCCTTTGGGCATAGCGCCTGTATATTGTCCCTTGTCATCAAGCAACTGTGCTGTCAACCGACCTTCAACAGTAATCCTTTCATATTCGCGGCGATCCCGACTGGATTTTTTGAAAAAATCGTCGACCTTTTCAAACTTGTAACAAAAATCCTGAAGCTTGGGTTCAAGAGCCGGATATTCATCAGCCCAGCTGCTGATATCTTCCAGATTTAAAATAGAGACTGTTGCATGACCAACACTGGAAGCTGAAACTGTCCAGACTGTTGCATCAAAAAAAGCACCGGCTCCAAGCACACTACCCTTACCAAGTGTTTTAATCAGCACATCTGAACCATTCTGATGATAATAAAGACGAATGGAACCTGAATTGATAAAAAACAGCGATTTCTGATCAGCACCCTGATTAACAATGACCTGATCGTGAGAAAGTGTTTTATGTTTAAGATAATGATAGAGTGTAGCAAACTCTTCAGTGGTCAGCAAATCATACAGGTCGCTCCAAATTTCAATATGTCCCTTATCTATAGAAGTCGTTTTCTCCTCTTCTATAATTTCGGCTGCCCGAATAATCTCGGTTAACATAGACGGAGCAACTTCGATCATCCACTTCCTCAATCTATCAGCCCTGCCAAAGTTTCTGGCATGGGCCAACCTTTCAATCAACTTGAGTAATTCCTCCGCAGCCTTTTCTTCACGACCACAATCAAACAGTTCACGGATATACTGTTCTTCAGGAAAACCAGTAATCAAAGGCTGCTTCTTTTTATTTACAGAGAGCCTTGCTGCCTGTCGCTGACTCGCTTTACGTAATTGACTAATCTGCGCATACTTTGTTCCTTTCTTGTCAACCCGGTTGGCTTCGACCTGAACCAGCGCCTCATCAGCACGGTTCCAAATCTCCTCATCAAAACGAGAACCGCCCCTGCCTCTACCTCCGTCGATAAATTCCTTTAACGTCTGAGCAACAATAGAAAAAGGGCAGGAGGCAAGAACCCTGAGAAGAAGCATGACGATAACTGAAACATCGCGCTCCTTCACCAAAGTATATTCTTTCAGCAGACCACACAATGCGGCAGCAACCTCCTCATCCGCAAGAGGCGCCAGACCACGAATAATCTGAATACGCACAGTCTCACTTGCAATAGCCAGAGCCTGCAAAAAAAGCTTCTTTTTACGCTTACCACCAATTTTACCAAGACATATAAAGGCTTCCCGCTGAACCCGCAGATCTTTATGGCTCATATATTTCAGAACTTCTTCAGCATGTGATTCATCGCCACATTCACTCAGAAGTTTTATCAGATTCCTCTTGCCATACCAGTCCATATGCTCATCAAGACGCTCAAGCACAATCGGAGCCAATGTTGTCCCTGAGTAAGCAAGTAAATCAAGTATCTTCAATCTATGCTCAGTCTTTTCTGAAGAGATAAGAGAATCAATCAGATACCTGGCAACAACCGGACCTTGACGGGCAAAACGCTTACTGAGCTGTTCATCATTGGGGTTCTCAAGGCATTCAACCAACATACTTGGAAGTGCCTTGCGATCTATCGATCTATCCTGAACACGACCAATCAAGGCTTTTACAGGCGGGCTTTTACTCAGATCTCCTGAACGAATTTCAAAGAAGAGATCGAGAATCTCATCGGCACGATCCAAAAGTCCGGCACGACGTTCTTCGACCATATAAATATAAAGCACAGCAGCCATCTGCTCAAGAACATTGTCAGGGCTGGTTGCCTTTCTAATCCAGTAAATAAAGCTGTCCATCAATGGATGGAGCCAGTCCCACTTTTTCTGGGCAACAAGGGCTTGTGCCACAAGTATTAAACTGGTAGCAAGCTCCTGCTGTTTCCCTCCATCAAAAGCATTCAATTTCTGAGAAAGAATGGTAATAAGGGTTAAGCCTGTATCATTATCCTGCCTGGCAAAGCTCTTAACGACTTGCGGAAACTGTCTGATAAACTCAGAATTAGAAAGGCTACTAAAATTCCCTCGAAGAATCGCCGCAACTGAATTATTCAGGCGATTTTTAAGACGCTCTACTTCTCCGCGGATCAGTATTTCCTCTGCCCGCTCCTTTCCCACAAACTGTTGCACTCTGTTCGTCTGGCTTAGCTGCTGCAAGGCATCCTGCAAAATTTCTAGCTGTGCTGGAGAGGATGCAGAATTTTCGAGTTTTGCTATATAATTTTTATACAATTCAAGAATATCACGTACCCTGACATCATCCAGAGCCCCAAGGATTCCACCATAGAGCTCTTCCCCAAAACGAGAAGTAAATTTTTGAGCAAGCAGCACGCCAAGCGCCGGAATTTTTAGACTTGAGGATAAAACAGAACTTAATTTTCTGATAATCTCACTACGACTATCGCCAATAAGGAAGGTATCAACACGATCAAGCATCTGGCTGAATTCTGGAGTAACTGCAACCGTTTTTCTCTTGCTCAGCATCACCAACAACTTGCCAATAGCAGCCGTCAAAAGTTCAACACTCGCTTGGGGGTCATGCAAAACCTGGCGCAACTGTTCTATTACTGCAGCATTCTCATTGCGATTAAAAAGAGCCGCCAACAGCTCGGCATCTGTTTTTACTCTTACCTTTGACTCTTCCTGCTCAACATTACCGTCAACAACACAGTCCTCGAGACTTTCCGGAAAAAAAGCGACAAGTCCCTGGTTGGCAACAAACTCTCTGCCGCCCCCTTCCCTTTTTATTTTTTCTACCTTGGCTGTAAAAACGGTAACAATCTGATTAAAAGAAAATTGATCAATTCCCGTTTCAAAAAAGACGACAGGAAGCCCCAATAACTCCAGTTGTCGAAAAACAACCAAATTAGTAAGACCAGCCAGAACGTCTTCTTCAACTCCCTTATGATTAATAACCTTAACACCACTCACCTGGCCAACAGAGAAGGAATCGTGGCTATTCAGATATGCGCTAAGAGCCTTAAATCCCCGATCAAGACTGTTTTTTACCTGTGGTGCTGAGGCCGGATATAATCTAGCAGTTACCACTGCGCTGTTAAATGCCATGAGGACATCAATTTCAAGCTGTTCTACTCGTTCACCCATTAATTAATCCCTTTTCTGAACCAGTTGTCCCCAAAAAATCATAAACCACTTAACATCGAAGAGAAGCTACAATACAACTTATTTAGTTATATAAAACGGTTACTATTATTCTTTCCTTACACATCAAACAAAAAAAAGTCAAGAAATGTAGAATCTCCAGATAATTCTACATCATGAAACGTTTTAATATCAATAGGTTCATTCAATAAGAGACTGCTTTTTTAAACAGGAAATCAATTCTACAAGAGGAAGACCAACAACATTTGAATAGGAACCCTCAATCCTTTTCACCAAAGAGCCTCCCAAACCCTGGATAGCATAGGCTCCAGCCTTATCAAGAGGTTCTCCTGTTTCAACATAATCAAGAGCTGTCTTTCTACTGAAATTGCTAAAAACAACAATTGTCTGCACAACTTCTACCTTTTTTATACCAAGAGCCTTGTTCAACAAACAAAAAGAAGACATTACCTTATGCTCATTACCAGACAGCTGACAAAGCATTTCCACAGCATGCTCAGAACTCCCTGGTTTACCAAGTATCTTGTCTGCCAAACAGACAATAGTATCAGCTGCAATAATCCAGGAAGCTGGTTTTTCTCGAGCAACATCCTCTGCCTTTTCTTCCGCCATTCGAGCAACAAAGTCAAAGGTTTTTTCTCCGGGCTGGACAAATTCATCAATAGCAGCAGCCTGCAAAGAATAATCAAGTCCCAGAATATCAAAAAACGCTTTTCTTCTCGGAGAAGCAGAGGCAAGCAGCAACGGCTGAAGAGATTTATACATAAGAAGCTTTCGAATTTAACAATTTTTCATAAAAAACAATCTTCGCGTCATGGATTTAACAAAACGGAATGGATTAAATCGTATCGGAATCAGTACATCTGGAGTTAAAAATTTTATATCTGAAAATTCATCTGGTCCAAGCCTGGGATAAACAATGTTTTTTTTATCAGCTGAGGCAATATCCTTTCGTAAAGCTTCCTGCATCAAGGGGCTCCTGTTGACGGGTAATTGCAAAGATTCAAATATGGAAGCATCAAAAGCAAATGGATTTTCCGCTGCAGCAACCAACTGTAAATTAAGTTTTTTCCCATCCAGCGGCCCGGTAACATGCATTGCATCAATACCATCACCAAGAACCAACTGTCTCGGCAAAAGCTTTTGAAGATCTATAATCATCTCGGAGAAAAGCTGATATCCTGTACCATATTTCATATGCAGCAAAGCTTTTTGTAAACCGATAACAAGACCAAAACAATTTTTTACAGCAAGGGTCATATACATCTGATTATGAGCCTTTACCTTAGGCAAATTTACGAGCAAATCACAGTCCAAGGCCTGCTTTGCCATGGCAACCTTGATACCACAATTAAGCTCTACAGTTACGCGTTCATCAAAGGCAACTACCGGAATATCAAGCTCACGTAGAACGGAACTGATCCCTTTTGACTTACACACTGAATAAACCGAGCCAAAGGCAGGAGAATCGCCCAACACGACCTCGGCTCCCAAATCTTTAAAAAAGAGGCCAACAGCCTTGATAAACCTGGCATCCGTACAGCCATACAAAGGTGCCCGGCTACTGACGAGATTAGGCTTCAAGAGAACCCTGCAGGAACGCAAATTATTCAGCCCGGAAAAATATACAAGCAAAGAAGCAAGATAGCCAGCCTCCTGAAATCTATCATAATCTTTACAACGATCGAGGACTACTGGATACTGACCTGAAGAGCTAGTCATGTTAACAAGCCTCTACATTCTGAAGAAGAAATAAAACCAAACCTTGTATCTGAAAATATATTCATACAAATTGTAACAAAAAAACAAAAGCCGTCCTCGTCAATGACGAGACCGGCTTTTCAAGGAGAAGAGAGAGTACTCTTTTCTGTGCATATTTTATACCACTTCAAAGCAGCTCTCTAATAAAACGACATTCACCTGTAATTATAATATGTTAGAAAGAATAAAAAGCACACATAAATAGAACAAAGAGTACAATTTTTTATACTTAAACAATTTTTTAGGTATATTTTTTACCCTTATTTAAAATTGATGACCCTTGTTCTTATCACATCCTGTATTTCCGTAATCTTATCAACAAGTTCAGCAGGAATATCTTCTTCAACATCAATGATATTGTAACCAACAGTACCGTTTGAACGATTCAGAAAACTAACGATGTTAACACTGGCCTCACTAAAAATATTGGTCACATGAGCAATCATACCCGGCACATCCTTATTGATAACAATAAAACGATTTTTTACACTATCTGCCGGAGTAGATTCAATATTGGGGAAGTTTACACTATGAGTGATATTGCCATATTTGAGATAGCTGGAAAGCTCTCTGGCTGCCATTGTTGAACAGTTTTCTTCAGACTCTGCCGTAGAGGCACCAAGATGTGGAGTAGTCAGAATTTTTTCATGAGCAATTGTCCTGGCTGTAGGAAAGTCGGACAGAAAAGCACTTAAATGACCACTATCCAGAGCTTCAAGAACAGCATCCTCCTCAACAATAGGTCCCCGTGAGTAATTGACAAGGATTGCCCCCCTTTTCATCTTCGAAATAAACTCTGCATTGACTAGGTTACGAGTCTTATCGTTGAGAGGCAGGTGCAGACTAACAACATCTGCGTCCGAAATTGCATCTTTTAAAGATCTGCAAATACGCACATCTGGCTGCAGCTGATGAATATTATTCAAAGCAGGTGCCGGATCAAAGCCTGTCACATTCATATAACGCTGTACGCCGCCATTTGCCAGGCGAACACCAATTTGCCCAAGACCAACTACAGCAAGATTCTTACCGGCAATTTCTTCACCCTTATACGCAGATTTCTGCGCTTCTACAACAGAATCAACCTTATCGGCTTCAACTGCTGCAAGGGATTTACAAAAATTTATACCGTTAAAAATATTTCGCTTCCAGACACCCAGCATAGGGAAGACCAGATCAACTACCGCGTTGGCATTTGCTCCGGGTGTATTGAAAACACAGATACCCTTTTCAGTCGCTCTATCCACATTAATATTATTGGTTCCCGCTCCGGCACGTGCTACAGCAAGAAGAGAAGGGTAGTCATCAACATCAATGGGAGAGGAACGCAGTACAATTCCCTGAGGATCCTGCTCTTCCTCAGCAACTGTGAATTTATCACCAAAAAGACTCAACCCTTCCTGAGCAATGTTATTGATTTTCTTAATCCTGTAAACAGTCATCGTGATCTCCTTGTTATATTCTTATCTCAATTATTACAGACGAGAAAAAGTACCCTACACATCATTTCGTTAAAAGCAGTCGCTTAGGATAAAACTGGAAAGTCACAAGGTCAACATCTTTTCTCAAATAATTTAGTTTGAAAATATTTTTAATTTTTTCAAACAGTTAAAAAGAAGAAAGAGACTCAAGAATTCACGCTATAAGCAGTTTAAAAGGAAAATATTGCTGTTTTCAGCAGCAATTACTCATCAAACAACCACAACAAACCTACAGAGAAAGAACTTTATTATACTGGTACAAATTATCATCCCTCTCTGGAAGAAAACACAGTGCCCTGTTTTCACTAAAATAATTAACAAAGCTACTCAACAAAGCCCAGTTTTGAGGAGACCAGAACATAGCCTTCTTAAAAAAACGATTCCGACTACGTATATCGTAAACACCAGGCATTTCTTCCGGTAATTTACGATAGAGACGATCCCGGGTTGCCACAAAGAGTTCTTCACCCTCTGAAAAATCGAGACATTTTGGAAACTGCCGATGCCCAGAACGCAGCCAATCATACCTTAACAGATCACGAACAAGAGAAAAATCGTCCCTGCCTGACGCCCATTTCACAAGAATTCTGCACAAGAACTCCTGGGTAGCAGCAAGTTCAAACAGTTTTTCCTCTTTGCCAATCTCGAGTATCTGCAAAAAAATATCCGCAACAGGCTCTTTGATCCTGCGTAGATAACTCCAAAGAGAAACAAAAAAACGATTATTCAAAAACTTTTCTACACATTCGCAAAACCAGTAAAGTTCGGACAGTTGCCGATGATCAAGCCAGTTATTAGCAAAAACAGAATAAGGAGGGGTTCGGGAAAAAGAATAATTATACTTCTCCACCTCCTTACTGATCGGTGTATTGGGCAGCATCTTCAAAAGCCCCATCTGGATATAATGCGGCTTCATGGCAAACACCTCCGCAAAAGAATGTAAAAATGTCTCCCTGGTTTCAAAAGGCAGACCAAGGATAAGGTCGACATGCAGGTGAATATTTGCCATATCTGCCAGGCGACTAATAATTTCATGCACTCTATCCGTGCTTATTTTTCTATTAACAGCCTCAAGGGTTTTGTTGTGAGTGGACTGGATACCTATTTCAAACTGAAATCTCCCTGGCGGCACTGTTTCCAGAAAATCAAACATGGCCTCAGTAAAAAAATCTGGAGCAATCTCAAAATGGAACAAGGTATCAACATCATAGTCCATCAGAAATTTCCAGATGGCAAGCCCCCTCTGCCAGTTATCATTGTAGGTTCGATCAATAAACCTAACAACCTTCGGTTTATGGGAAAGGATGAGTGCAAGTTCCTCTTTCACTTGAGAAAGAGGTTTATGATAAACCCCTTTCTCCGCTGCGGACAGGCAATAACTGCACGAAAAAGGACAGCCCCTCGATGATTCATAATAAATCTGGCGGTTTTTCAAGTACAGTGGAAAATCCTCTTTCCGATAGACCTGGGGCAGCCCCTGATGCAGCACAACCCTAGAATTTCCTCGATAGACGGGCTGCAAATTTCTATCAATCAGCTCCTGATAAAACTGCTCATCTATGCCCTCAATCTGGCCAACAATAATTGTGCAAAACTGTCCAATACTCTCTCGCATGATGTCCGCCTGAGGACCGCCGACAACCAGCTGACTCTCCGGTAGACAACAGGCCAGATCGGGAATAAGTTTTTCCATAATAGCACTATTCCAGATAACAGCAGAAAGAAAGACTGCATCAGGGTTATCCTCTGTTAATTCAAGAACCATATCATAATACGATTCATTGATGGAAAACTGATAGAGTTCTAGCCTTGCCTCAGGCAGATGTTTTTCAAGCTGCTCACGAATATAAAACAAGGCCAGGCTTGAATGGGTATAGCGGGCATTTATTGCAACAAGTTTTATGGAGAAATCCTCTGACATGGTTACCGACAGGTTGAAATCAATATTAAAAAGGTGACAAGACATTTACTATACCGACTAATCGTACAAATCACCACAGCCATCTATATAAACGAAAAACGCTTGTCGCAACTATTCTATGTGCTAGTATACAGCCCTGAATGAGAATACCAGCTTTTACAGTTGTTTTTATTGCAAATGGAGGAAACATGAATAGAGTATCGGCGTTTTTATTTATTATTATTTCGTTTTTATTTTTTTCAGGAGAACATGCAATGGCAAAAAATGATCTAAAAGAAGGCCTTTACGCTGAATTTACCACCAGTAAAGGCGTTATTCTCTGTAGTCTTGAATTTGAAAAAACGCCCCTTACCGTAGCAAACTTTGTAGGACTTGCGGAAGGCACCAAGGAACTCGGCGGCGGAGCCGGCAAGACAGGCGAAAAATTTTATGACGGTCTTACCTTTCACAGGGTAATCCCTGACTTCATGATCCAGGGAGGATGCCCCCTCGGCACCGGAACAGGTGGTCCAGGCTACACTTTCCCCGATGAAATTGATCCAAGCCTGACACACTCCGGTCCAGGTATTCTCTCCATGGCAAACGCAGGCCCTGGCACCAATGGGTCACAGTTTTTCATCACCCATGTACCTACCCCATGGCTTGATGGTAAGCACACAGTTTTCGGTCACGTTGTTGAAGGCCAGGACGTGGTAAACAAAATTGAAGGCAACGATAAAATTGAGTCTGTAAAAATAATCCGCGTTGGCAGTGCAGCAGAAGCATTTAAAGCCGACCAGGCAGCCTTTGATGAATTGCTCAACACCATGGAAGAGCGTAAAAGGGAAGCCGCGCTTCGTGCTCAGGAAGAAGCCCTTGCGAAAATCAAGGAACAGTGGCCAAACGCGATTACCACCCCATCCGGCCTCAAATATGTTGTTGTGGAGGAAGGTTCCGGTGATACCCCAAAAATCGGCGACACCGTCACCGTTCATTACACGGGCAAGCTGCTTGATGGCAAAAAATTTGACAGCTCCTATGATCGTGGTCAACCAATCGATTTTCCGGTAGGTCGAGGTCAGGTAATCAAAGGTTGGGAAGAAGCACTTCTCGGCATGAAAAAAGGAGAAAAGCGTGTGCTCATCATCCCTTCAAACCTTGGTTACGGCCCACAGGGACGCGGCCCAATCCCCCCCAATGCCACCATGGTATTTGATGTAGAGCTTGTCAATTTCCAGTAAACCCAAGCTTGCAAAATTATCTGAGAAATCCCCGCAGGATTGTTCTTCGGGGATTTTTTATTTTCATATCAGAGGCAGGAAAAATGTATATGACAGCCACAAGGCTCAAGGAAGACGGCAAAATAGTACTCAAATTAAATATTCATGAATTCACTGAAGAAGACATACCCTTTCTTGATAGTCTTTCCATAAACCAGCAGGATGACGAAGCCAGGGATGTCAGATTTATTTACATCCACAGCCAGAATGATTTTTTACAACTCCGGGCGACAATACTGGAACAGTACGAGGTACTGGAAGAAAAGGCAAACAAGGTATTTCTGCAAAAAAAGCAAACCGAGAACTAAAAGATTACTTTTTATATCAAGGTAACAACAGGCCAAACTACAACAAAAATGGCGTCTATAAGTATTTTTACAAACGCCATGACAATGCAACGATTACTCCAGAAATTAATACTTTAAACCAACTCTGTCCCGTACCAAGTCAATCGTTACAGCAGCCTTTTCCCTTGCCTTATCGGCACCTTTCGCAAGAATCTGACGAATCATTTCAGGATCGGAAAGAAGCTCCTCCTTCTTCGCGCGCGCCTCACCAAACTTATCATTGAGCAGATCAAGCAACTCAAGCTTCAGATAACCATAAGCCGCCCCGCCATTGACATAGAGATCCCGAATCTCAGTCATACGCTCTTTACTGGCAAAGAGATTAAGCAGCTTATACAAATTGCAACTATCTGGATCTTTCGGTTCATCAATACCCTTGGTATCGGTCTGAATAGACATAATTGTCTTCTTCAGTTTCTTGCCTCCCTGAAATATTGGAATAGTATTACCGTAGGATTTAGACATCTTTTGACCATCAAGCCCTGGTATTGTGGCTGTTTGCTGACTGATTGCAGGCTCTGGTATGATGAAGGTCTCTCCATATTCATTATTGAACTTTTGGGCCAGATCACGAGCAACTTCCAGATGCTGCTTTTGATCCTTGCCCACAGGGACACGATCGGCCTGATAAAGCAGAATATCTGCTGCCATAAGGACAGGGTAAGAGAAAAGACCATGGCTCGGCATAATACCTTTGGCAACCTTGTCCTTATAGGAATGACATCGTTCAATAAGTCCCATTGGTGCAATGACAGAAAGCAACCAGGTAAGCTCGGTAACCTCTGGCACATCAGACTGAACCCAGAAAATACATTTATCAGGATCAAGGCCAAGCGCCAAAAAGTCTGCTGCCGCTTCAAGAGTGCCATTGGCAAGAGTATTCCTGTCCCGGACAGTGGTCAGGGCATGATAATCAACAATAAATACGTAAAGTTCCGAACTTTCCATCTGGGCAATCATGGTCTGCATCATACCAAAATAGTTACCGATATGGAGTTGCCCGGAAGGTTGAATACCTGATAAAATTTTCATAAGACTCTCTTCTAACTACAAAATTTTAAAAATATAATTTGCCAAAAAACAAAAAAGGAGCAAGGCTTTCACCTTACTCCACAATTATTTACCACAAAGATTATAAAGAGCACAAAGAATAAACAAAAACTTTTTACACCAAGTGCTCTTTATAATGTAACATTGAACAAATTACTACTTCACTTCTTCATAGTCGGCATCAACTACATCATCGTCCTTTTTATCTTTCTTTGAACCGGCGTCGCCACCACCAGCAGAAGCATCAGGATTTTCCTGTTGTGCCTGCTGATACATAAGCTCTGCAAGCTTATGGGAAGCAGTAGTCAGGGCCTCTGTTGCACTCTTGATGGTTTCAATATCTTCACTCTCAAGTACACCCTTGACATTTTCGATCTCTTTCTCAACATTCGCCTTGGTTTCGGCATCTACCTTCTCACCAAGATCTTTCAGGCTCTTCTCGGTTGCATGGACAAGAGCATCAGCACTATTACGCGCCTCAACCAGCTCCTTACGTTTCTTGTCCTCTTCCGCGTGAAGCTCGGCATCCTTGGTCATCCTTTCAATTTCTTCATCGGTCAACCCTGAAGATGCTGTGATCTTGATGGACTGCTCTTTGCCTGTTCCCATATCCTTGGCACTTACATTGAGAATACCGTTGGCATCCAGATCAAAGGTAACTTCAATCTGTGGTACACCACGAGGCGCGGGTGGAATATCAGTAAGCTCAAAGCGACCAATGGTCTTGTTATCCTGAGCCATCTCGCGCTCACCCTGGAGTACATGAATGGATACAGCAGGTTGATTATCAGCTGCGGTGGAAAATACCTGGCTTTTCTTGGTTGGCACAGTTGTATTCTTCTCAATCAGCTTGGTAGTTACTCCCCCAAGGGTTTCAATACCGAGAGAAAGCGGCGTTACGTCAAGAAGAAGGACATCCTTGACATCACCTTGCAAAACACCACCCTGGATTGCAGCACCGATTGCAACAACCTCATCTGGATTCACGCCCTTATGTGGATCCTTGCCAAAAATCTCGGCAACTTTCTTTTGAACCTTTGGCATACGGCTCATACCACCGACAAGGATAACCTCATCAATATCAGAAGCGGAAAGACCAGCATCCCTAAGCGCGGTCTGACATGGTCCCACTGTACGCTCCACAAGATCTTCTGTCAGGGATTCGAACTTGGCACGGGAAAGCTTGATGTTAAGGTGTTTTGGACCACTGGCATCTGCCGTGATAAAGGGCAGGTTAATCTCGGTCTCAACAGTTGTTGATAACTCCATTTTTGCTTTCTCGCCCTCTTCTTTAAGACGTTGAAGAGCCATTTTATCATTTCTGAGATCTATTCCCTGCTCACGATTAAATTCATCGGCGAGCCAGTTAACAATCCTCATATCAAAGTCTTCACCACCAAGGAATGTGTCACCGTTGGTAGATTTCACTTCAAAAACACCGTCACCAATCTCAAGGATGGAAACATCAAAAGTACCACCACCTAAATCGAAAACAGCAATTTTTTCTTCGTTCTTCTTGTCGAGACCATAAGCAAGAGAGGCCGCAGTCGGCTCATTAATAATACGCTGAACATTCAGCCCGGCAATCTTTCCGGCATCCTTGGTCGCCTGACGTTGAGCATCATTGAAGTATGCTGGAACCGTAACAACTGCATCGGTTACCTCTTCACCAAGGTACTCTTCAGCTGTCTGCTTCATTTTACCGAGGATCATAGCTGAAATCTCAGCAGGACGATACACCTTGCCTTCAACCTCAACAGAGACAGAACCGTTAGTTCCCTCAACAATTTTAAAAGGGCTGACTTCCTGGGACTTCTTGACTTCTGGATCAGTATATTTACGTCCAATCAGACGCTTAACAGCATACAATGTACGCTCAGGATTGGTAACAGCCTGACGTTTTGCAATCTGCCCGACAAGGCGCTCGTCATTATCGGCAAAAGCCACTATTGAAGGGGTAGTTCTATTACCCTCGACATTAGCAATTACTTTTGGATCGCCGCCTTCCATAATTGCCACACATGAATTGGTGGTACCCAAGTCAATTCCGATAATCTTTCCCATTTCTCATTTCTCCTTATATCTATCTTAACGAACCGACAGTTCTCTATTTGTTTACCGTCCGTTCCTTCCTCATCAATCAATTTGTAAGGTTGTCATCTTGAACAATTTGTCAAGAATGTCAGTTTTTTTTATCGTATTACCCCAAATGCCCTGGCATACTTTCAGCCTTTCCCAGAACCCGATGAGACAACGACCTTGGCAGCTCGCAACAATCTGTCCTTATAGTAATAGCCCTTCTCATATTCGTTGGTCACATGATTTGCCGGCATCTCATCGCTCGGTTCCATGGTCAATGCTTCCTGATCTACAGGATCAAAAGGTTTACCCAAACTGTCAATTGGCTTTACTTCAAATTTTTCCAGGATCGTAAGAAGGCTTTTGAGGGTCAATTCCACTCCTTCCTTTAATGCATCAAGATTTTTCTCTGCTCCTGCACCTTCAACAATCCCCTGGTTTACCGCCCTCTCCAAATTATCAACGACAGGTAATATCTCTTTAAAAATACGCTCGCCGGCATATTTGAGCGTCGCGGAATGCTCACGCTGCATACGTTTTTTAAAGTTTTCACTCTCGGCAACGGCACGAAGCATCTGATCCTTATATTCGGCAATTTCGACCTGAGCATCCGCCAGCTGCTCCTCAAGGCTCTTTTCCGCCTGTTCTTCAGGCTGTTCACGGGTGGTTTCAGTTTCAGGAGCTTTATCCTCAACAGCAGTTTCCACGTTTTCCTGAACCTCTTCCTTTTTCACTTTTTCAGCCACAGTCCCCTCTCTCGATCTTTGAAATCTCTCGTACTCTTGTTAGTTTACAAACTCCAGCGGTAAGTTTTCATAATTCAACTGAAAAATACCGCAAACTTCACTCGAAATCAGAGCGAACGTTAAGTAAGCTTACTACAATGTCAAGACAGGAAATTTATCAAAGGAACAACTACTCCAGTGAAAATCCAGAAGATAAGACAGTGCACGAGAGATAATATTCAATCTCGATTTTTTATAGGTTCAACTTTTCAGATACTTTCTGATAGCAGAGGCTATTGTCGTAAAAATTCTTGTAAACTCAGCTTTATCACGCTCAAGCAGAGTGATTCTAAAGCCATTAATATCAGAAGCAAATGAGGTAAGCGGCACCACACAAATACCCGTGGCTCCCAAAAGATAATAAACAAAATTCACAGCCAAATTTACCAAGATCTAGCTAATTCCCCATTCAACAGACAAGAATTACAAAACCATCTTTTTAGAATTATTCCAAGAAATTAAATCTTATTATCTTTCAATAACATAGAGTAAATCTGCGCCAGTTTCTTCTGATGAACTGCGCGACTCCACATAGAAACCACCTTTCAAATCATAACGTAGACGAACTTCACCAACCTGATCCCGTACGTTATAATCATAACCAACATAAAAATCTTTGGTAATATTTTTACCAAAGACCAGCGACATATCATTTTCTGTCATATCACTCTCGATATGGATATCATCCAGCGGCAGAACCGAAGCGATCTTACGTATAAGATTGGCCTGATTTTCCCAGCCAAACGCCGAAGCCGCACCCGCAAGAATATTACTCTCCTCATCAGTTGTATCTAGTAAGGAATGGCCAAAGACAAGATAGGCAAGAATATACGCATCTTCCATATAGGGCGTTGAATAAAGAGTATACTTCAAATCGGAAAGAAGACCGTTAATATCAACGCCCACTGTATAACCGCCACGGGAACCAACCTTATCCGAGACCTCCTTTTGTGCCCTGACATCAAGCCCCGGATTCAGCACCGAACCACCATCAAACCAAATCGTACCACGAGCAATGTCAAGAGATCTACCATAGGCTGAAAAAGTCCCGTCCACAAAAGACAGACTACCCGTTCCTTCAAGATAGTGTCCAGGTTCATCGACCACATCAAGACCTCCGGTAAGTCTACCTTTCAAACCATATCCCTGAAAGTTAACATCATCCCCCAGATCAAGTCTGATCCTGGTCAATATTTTGTAACCTGCATCCCCTTCATGTACAATTTCATCAACAAAAACCACATCAGTTGACTCAGCAATCGAGTCTCTCATCTCTTCTGGTGCAATATAAGCCTTCGGGATAAAAACCTTACCACTGATATTCGCGCCAGAAAGATTAAAATCTATATCCAGCTCTGGATTAATAAAGACCTCATACTCTGGCAAATTAAGGAGCAGAAAATCTTGTCCGGTAAGAGCCACTTTCCCGGCAAACTGCTGAAGATTAGTGACATTTCTCAAATTACCCTTTACTCGCGCCCTGCCATAGCCTGACTTGCAGGAACCGTCAACAGCAAGCCCTCCATCCCTGCCCGCTATATCAAGCTCAACACTTTCAAGGGCAATTCCCAGGCTGGGCAGATTGACCACCCCATCCAGCAGGTCAACATCACCAGCAAGTATTGGAGTAGAAAAATTACCAGCCAGTTCAAGATCAATATCCAGATATCCTGAAGACTGAACCTCATATCCCAATAACTTACTCAAAAAAGTTACATCAAATTTATCGACCTTAAGCTTTCCATTAACTGGAATGGCGAGAAAATTAGTGTCATAACGCCCATCCCAGCTGGCATCTCCATGGAAATCCCAGGAACTCTCCCTGATTCTGGAAGTGAAATGAATTACAGCCTGCTCTTCAACAAAACTTGCATTAACCTGAGTGTTGTCAAGGGCAACAATCTCATCAACACCTGCAAACTGCACCACCATAGCACTGTCCATAAACTGTGCTTCCGCATCCAGCTTACGAATCTTCTGTGAATCTCCAGTCATATAAAAATTGCTGCCAATTTTACCATTTAACGATCCTGGAATATAAGGAAAGGCAGCAAGACTCTCCAAGGGATAACCTTCTACCTTCCCTTTCAAGTGATACAGACCGAATTCCGGCTCATTGTCATAATCAAGCTGCAAACAGAGCCTGCCGCCCTGAGTACTTGTCAAACAGCTTTCACTCAGTGTTATTAAGGGCAGGGCAACGGACAGATCCGGCTTGTTTTCCAGCTTCCAGTTACCAAGCAGTTCTGATTGGTAAAGAAAATCCCGCATGGACACATTCCAGCTCTGATTAACAAACTCTCCCCTAGCCTCTGCCATCAAACTCTGACCGTTGCCTGACAGTGTCAGCTTTCCCCTGTGAGAAGACAAATCCCCCGTAAAACTGGACTGAAAGGTGTCAAAACCAACTCCATAAATATCAACTCCACGACCTTCAACCTTTGCCAGAAAACTACCCTTCTTCAGTCCCTCTTCTGCTACAGAGATATTGAGCTTTTCAAAATTGAGCCCATAATAGCCAAAATTGGTACCAGTCAAATGTCCTGTTATAAGGGGGCTTTCATAGTTGCCCCTGAGGTCAACAACCGCCTCCAGATGCCCGGCAGCTGAAGATAATAATTCTTCAAAATCGGGAGAATCAAGCCTGAAAGAGACTTGCAGCTGCTCAGAAAAAGCGGCTTGCCCGGAAAGTGTTGAGTTGCCACTGTTTATCAAAACATCTTCAAGGAACAGCTCTTCCTCGTTAAACCGCACACCTACTTGCCCGGTTACAGGAAAACCCCGCCAGTCTCCAGAAACATTTGTTAGCCGATACTCTCCCAAGACCTCCTCGTCAACCGTTAAAAGCCCAGTAATCTGACCGTTGAGGTGTCCCGAATACATATCTCCAAATACGCCTGGATTGTAATTTTTTATCTGGAGTGTGCCTCCCACAATAAAGGCATCGGCCCAATCAAGATAACCGCCCTCTACATTAATAACAGAATCTTCGTGTTTAACGCTCAGCGAAGAAAAACGCAGATTATCAAGGTTTCCGGTTACATGAGCTTCTCCAACAATGTTCTTGTAAACACCCCAATCACCGACACTGGTCAGCCGGCCACGATAGTCGTTAATATAACCAGACGCCTCAGCCCTGGCATTGAGGTGTATCTCAGGACAAGAAGGATGAACAGCAACAAGAGAACTCTTTTCTCCCACACCAGTAAGCTCAAAAAAGGGATTGCCCGGCAACTCTTTCATTTTACCACGAATATCTACTTTGGCTGGCTCAATCAACTCCAACCAGATATCCATGTCTGGCAATGATCCTTTGGCTGACAGATTACCCAACAATTCTCCACCATCCCAATTGGAAAAACGCCAGTTTCCCAAAATATCCGCCTGCCAGATTTTTCCGGCACGACCATGCCCGGAGAGTATCACCGCATAATCGTCGTCTTCCACGGCAAATTTTGAGAAAGAAAAGTTATCCCCCCGAACGGAGCCTTTCAGATTCAGCCTGTCAATATTCTCGATCTCTTCTCCATTTTCGAGCTGAAAAGAAATATTTTTGACCAGCAAATCATCAATGGAAAGACCCCAAAATGGCAGCAAACTTTCCGGCAAGGAAAGCCGAGCCAACTCAGTCGGTTCTTCAGACTTTTCGTTTTCTTCTGAATCCTTAAAGATGAAAGTCAGTCCATCGATTTGGGTCTCGGAAATCTGAATTTGTCCCCGCAATATTGCTGAAAGATTCCAATGCAATTGAAAAGTAGACAGGGTCACATCAACCACAGGGCTTACTATTCTGATATTGTTCAGTAAAAGGTTTCTGGCAGGACTACCGGAAATCTTCTCAACCTTAATAAAATCTTCGGCAAAGTTGTCAACAGCCACAACAATCAGTTTAGTGCCATAAGGTGTGTATAACAAAGCAGTAAGACAAAGAAAAAAGACAAAAAGCAAGAGTAAGGATATTTTGAACAGCCTTTTGATCAAAATTGACCTCCTACCGAAAAATGAATCCGTACAGGCATACCTGACTCTGAAATAGCGGAAGCAACATCCAGTTTTAACTGTCCAAAAGGCAGATTCAATCGTCCCCCAACACCGACACCGTGATGAAATTCAAATTCGATATCATCCGTGGCATTACCAAAATCCCAAAACAACGCGCCAGCAAAATAATCAGTAAAAGTTCTTTCCAGCTCAACGCTGCCAACCAGACTATAAAGACCGCCAATGACCTTCCCCTGACTATCTTCAGAACCAATTTCCTTTTCTCTATACCCTCGTACAGAATTATCTCCACCAGCCCAGAAACGTAGAGATGGAGGCAAATCCTCAAGATCATCAGCCAAAGTAAAACCTATAAAACCACGACCAAGAACACGCCACTGAGCAAAAGGAGAAAAAACAATTTTACTGCTCGCGGTAAACTGGAGAAAGTTTGTATCGGACATCAGAGAATCAGTTCCTCCACGAACACTCCCACTTACCTGAATTCCGTTTTTAGTGTTTACCAGGTCATCAGCCAGTGCATAGCTCCCCCGGAAAAACGGCACAAGCATCTTTGCAGAATCACGGTCTAAGCCAATGGTGTAATCCTCATTACGAAACTCAACCCCAAGGCTATAATGAAATCTAGAAGTAATATAAACAAGAGACGGTCCGACAGTGAGAAGTTGAACTTCCGTATCGCCCCAGTCCAGATCCCTGTACGCCGCATTTAAAATGACCTTTTGATAACGAGGATCAGTCCAGGGAATTTCGTAGTAACTCTCAATTGAGATGTCGTTTTCACCAACCTGTCCACCAAGCTTAAGTCGATGACCTTTCTTGTTGAGCAGCTTGTTTTCCCACACAGCGGTAATTCGCCCACCTGTACCAGTGGCGTAGCCTGCACCTAAAGTATATTTATTCGGATAAGTCAGTTCGGTAACTTCCACATCAACTGGCACAACCTCATTATCAGCACCCTTAATATCCCCCCTTACTGTGACCTGGGGGAAATATCCTGTCTTGTAAAGCTTTTTCTGATAATCATACAATTGAGCAGCACGATATGGATCTCCTGGTTTAAAGGGCATCAACCTTTTCAACAAATCGTGTTCAATAATCTGCTGCTCACTTCTTAATTCGCCAAATTTATACCTCGGCCCCAGATCCAGCTGTAAAAAAATTTCGGCAGAATAATGCTTTCTGTCTATACGCAATTCATGTTTCCTGAAAGTCGCATCAAGATACCCTTCCTCGAAAGCAGTCTGTATCAATTTTTTTTTGTACTGTTCATACACATCCTGCAACAGGATGTCTCCCTCGTGCAGAGGCAGATCAGCCAACATTTTTGCAAGAAGTTTATTATCATTGCAATCCTCGGTGAGACCAACATCAACTGTTCCTATTAAAACAGGGCAGCCACGCCGCACTGAATAACGAGCCTGCCAAATACCATTTTCCTCACGAAGATCAGAAACTATCCTCGGCGAATAATAACCATAGGGAGCTATAGCAGCACGAATATCCTGCTCCGCGCGATTATGCAAAACGTGGAGGTTTTTAAGGGAAACACGTTCACTATCTTTATGAATATTTATTTTCAGTCTTGCCAATACATTTTCATAGAGCGGCGAATCAAGCCCCTCAACAGTAATTTCCAGGGGAAACTTCGCAACAGCCTGCTTTTGCCAGGAAAATATCAGCAACAGGACTATTATCAAGATTCGACAAGATAACTGTGATATATTATGAAACAATTTCTTTTGATACATCCTGCAACCATAATATGCAGAAATTCTGGATTAATTTGATTATATGTTGCTACGAAACTGAAAAACTCGGCCCCCATTGTACACTACATATCACTATTTCACAGCGGATAATGACCCTTTTTATAGTACAAAAAACAATAAAAAACGGCTATGGCCTTGCTCGAAATAGCAAGGGCAAAAAGATTCTTGTCGAAGAAGGATTACCAGGAGAACAGCTGCTGTGCAAAATTATCGACAGTAAAAAGCATTACGACATCGCGAAAATAAAAAAAATCATCGTCCCACATCCAGAACGTATTGAACCTCCCTGCCCCTACAGTGGGGAGTGTGGCGGGTGTAACTTTCAGCACAGTTCATACAAACTGCAAACCAGACTCAAAACCGAAATTATCCGCGATATTCTCTCAAGAAGCGGCAATAAGCAGTTGGCAGATGCAGGCAAAGACATAGCTCAATGTATACAGAGTGATGAGCATCTCTATTATCGCCAACGCATTCGTTTACAAGTAAACAATATGGGGGCACTGGGATTCTTAAAGAAAAAATCAAATGAAATTATCCTGATTAAAAAATGTCTCCTTACCAAAAAACAGATAAACAGCTGTTTAAGAGAAATAAAAAACTGTCAGGAATTCAACAACTTACTTGAGAACTGTAAACAGCTTGAAATGTTGCACAATCCTGTGACAGACAAGGTCAATCTTCTTTTTCATTTCACCAGAAAACCGAGGCCAAGGGATCTAAAACAGGCAAGCCTTGTCTGTGAAAAATGCAGCACAGTCCAGGCTATTTATTTTAAAGGAGAACAATTTCCGCTCACCAAGCCAATTGCCATTCCTGAAATATCATCGTCATTGATGCAATATCCATTTTCTCTTGAGAAAAGAAAAATATCCCTTTGTTGGGAAGTCGGCAGTTTCTGCCAAGTCAATCTGAAACAAAATATATCGATGATCAAGACTGTCCTGAACTTTGCCGCTCCCAACAAAAACGACAAGATTCTTGATCTCTACTGTGGCATGGGCAATTTTTCTATTCCACTGGCGTCACTCTGCAAATCTGTTATCGGCTATGAGGGACAAGGAGCAGCAATACGCGCAGCAAAACACAACGCAAGGATCAACTCCGCAGACAATACCAGCTTTCATAAGAAACCGGTACATATAGCCTGCGACGAATTATGTAAAAACAACAGGACCTATGACACCATTGTTATAGACCCGCCAAGACAGGGAGCACCTGAACTTGCTGCACAACTGGCCAAACTTGCCAGCAAGAAAATTGTTTACATTTCCTGTGACCCGGCAACCCTTTGCCGTGATCTCAAAGGACTTATTGAGCAACGTTTTACGGTGAAAAAAATACAACCCATCGATATGTTTCCCCAAACCCACCATATTGAAACAGTTGTGTTATTGCAAAAACATGATTAAGCATCAGCAAATTTCAAATACCCCTTATTCTTTCTGTTAAGGGCGTTTACCCATAAGATATTTTGAGTAATTTACGTATGAGTGAGAGACGTAGATATCTTCTCTTGATTTTTCAGATGCAATCAGCATGACAACATCCCAAGTAAAAGAGTCGTATAACAAGTTTTTTGCAATATCACCCAAAAATAAAGATTAACTACTTGCTTTATGTTAAGGTGATTAGTTTAATTTATTTTAACATTATCTATACTTGGAACCGATTGAAAGAAGAGCGTTTGTAGAAGACTCCCTCTGGCAGCCTTCCGGGTAATCACTTGTTCTCGGAGACGTAGTCTCCGAGAATCTTGGCGCTCCCTTCCTTCGCGCCTTATTCTGTCGCTCCGCTCCAGAACAAGGCACTGCAACAGACAGATCGCCCATCAAGCCTTCGGCTTGCTGAACGCTCTGCTGGTGAGCGCCAAGATTGGACTTTAATTGACAACTATGACTAAGTCTCGAAAATCAAATGTCAGTTCTGATAGATCATCGCGCTTCTATGAATTTTACACTCTGGCGTTTGGAGACTATCTTAGTGCACGCACACTTCTGCTTGCCGATTTGCTGCCACAAGGTGCAGCTATGGCTTCAACAGCTGTTGAAAAAATTTTTAAGGCAATTTTATCAATTCGAGGAGAACGTGTTCAGGGTCATCTTAAGGTTGCTCTGCTCAATTCAATCAAAAACTATCAGCCAGCAATATATTCGCAGCTAAGACGTGATTTCTTAGAATTCTTGATAGCGGTTTACGATTTAAGGTATCTTGACAACCTCAACACGGGTCATTCGTTAGTAATAAATAAATATAGAACATTGGCTGAGACTGACCGGACAATGTGCATTATCTTGTCAGGGCTTCAAGTGATAAAAAATGCGGAACATGTATCCTTACCCTTTGAACAAGCTAAAGCTGAAAAGCTCCCATCGCTGATGTGCGAGAATTACTTCTTAGAAGTAGGATCTACGGCCCCATACTTTGCTCGTGAAAACTTCGTTCAAGAGATCAAGGTATTCGGTCCACACGAATTCGTGAATGCTACCTATCGTACAGAATGGGGAAGTGACTTCGGTTCGTTTACTAAGCCAGTTAACCTTGTAAAGCATAAAAATGGCTTCGAAGGGCAGTTCAGTGGAGGATAGGTCCAACACACCGGACTCGTTTCACTCGCCGGTGAACTCTGCGTTGAGGCTGTAGAAAAAGTATAACTACTATGAAATTACAGGATAAATTTGGTATAATGTGCCTATG
>PDWI01001231.1_pt1 | contig 43774 bp, 34 predicted proteins | sample 1430891 | NCBI WGS metagenome assembly PDWI01 (sample SAMN01162508, study PRJNA174530) | Oral metagenome, whole genome shotgun sequencing project. | biome: Marine environment; feature: Marine mammal; material: Swab sample of the gingival sulcus; isolation source: swab sample of gingival sulcus... | reverse complement strand
ACAAACTAAAAAGAGTGAGGGGGGCTTAGTATTGGGTAAAGTTCGTCTCCATCTCTACCACAAGCAAGTTCCTTTGCAAAGGGATTTTGAGATTAGAACATATAAAAAAGTAAGCGTTAGACACGAGCCTAACGCTTACTTACTTTAAACTATTTTGTCCCGTCATAATATCGCGCTTTTCCATGGTAAGGTATCTTTTTCTAAGCTTAAATAGTCTAAAAGGTAGAAGGAAGAATCCAATTTGACTTGCCAAAAATAATTTGCCTAGTAATGTTATAATAGGATTTTCCTCTCTGATTATAATTTTATTAGAGTTACGTTGTCTATTTTGAGAAAATTCTGTTATATATTGCCAACCTGCAACAACAGAAGCTCCTCCATAAAATAGAATAATATATATCCAAAATTGAGGACTCTCTTTAAATATTTTTATGTAGGCGAAATAACAAAGTAGAAATCCAGCTATTGGATATAGTAGTAGTTCTATATAAATAGATTTTAATGCTTTATTTTTTAACTCTGTATTACATTCATGACAGAGAGTTGGGGGAGAATAGTTAGAGCATTGATGGCAGAGTGATTTTTGACATTTAGAACAAAATGTTACTGCAGGAGTGTTAGGGTGGTTAAAGCAATTCATACTAAAAGGTTTTTATTTAGTTTTATTCGTAAATCTCAAATTGGTCAATGAAGAGGTGCTGTCCATCCCAAACAGCGTAAGAATTATACCTAAGCCAATCGCCAAGAATAAGGCAACGTTTATTGCCACGCATTGCCATATCTAGGAGTAAATGCCTATGCCCATAGATGAAGTAATCAATATGTGGTTTCTCTTCTGCAAGTCTTTTGCTGAAAAGTACCAGAGGCTCTTTCTCTACATCAAAATAATCATTCTGGTAAGCGTGAGGTATATCGCCAAGCGTTTTTTTGCTTTGCTTCATACCTCTCTTACGGCTCTGCAAAGAGGCCCACATTGCCCAACCGACTGTCCAGCGAGGATGTATAGCTCCATAAAGCGTCCAACAGAGCTTGTTTCGGAAGACTTTATAGAGTAGTTTGTTTATAAAGTTTAGTTCGGTGTACTCTTCATCTCCGTGAGAGAGGCGAAAAACCTTGCCGTCAAGGGTAATTTCTTCTGCCTTGTGGTGAATAACTGCACCAAACTCTTGAGTAAAGTAATCTGAGAACCAAACATCGTGATTGCCTGCAAAGAAATGGATTTCAACGCCTTCATCAGCCATCATCGCTAGTTGTCCGAGGAAACGAACATAGCCACGAGGCACGACATTCTTGTATTCAAACCAATAATCAAAGATATCACCTAGGAAATAAATCGCTTTTGCAGTAGGACGAATAAATTGTAACCAACGCACAAGGCGAAGCTCTACTTCTCGTGGTTCTCTGTGATATGCAGAACCGAGATGTACATCACTTGCAAAGTATATATTCTTCCTATCGCTCATAATTTTTCTCTTTGAAATTTGCTACAAGAAGCCAAGCTCAAGCATTGCCTCTTCGCTCATCATATCTTTATTCCATTCGGGTTCAAAAGTTAGCTCTACGACACAGCCTTTAATACCCTCAACGTATTCCACTTTCTGCTTTACATCTTCTACGATGAAGTCTGCTGCAGGGCAATTAGGAGCAGTAAGCGTCATCGTTACGGTTACTAACTTCTCATCATCTATATCAACCTTATAAATCAGACCTAGGTCATAGACATTAACAGGTATTTCAGGGTCATAGACCATTTTTAGCATAGAAACAATTTCTTCTTCCATTGCTAAGTATTTATTTTCTTCCATTGTAGTTTTCTTTATTTAATGAAGAAACGATAAATATCATTTCCATTCGCATAGAGCATTAAGCCGAGTAAAAGCATAACGCCAATGGTTTGGATATTCATCATTACTTTCTCGCTAATTTTACGCCCTGTTATCATCTCAACAAGGAGGAGGAGAATATGTCCTCCGTCAAGGGCAGGGATAGGTAAGAGGTTCATTATCGCTAGGATAATTGAAAGGAAGGCCGTTGTGTGCCAAAAGCCTCGCCAATCAAAGTCTGAGGAGTAAAGCTTTGCCATTGTCCCGAAACCTCCCATTTGTTGTACGCCTTCTTTTGTGAAGATGTACTTTAAGCTTGAAGCATAGCTACTTGCTGTTGCTCCAGCTTTGCTTAGCCCTGCTCCAATTGCCTCGGTAAGGCTGTAATCAATCTTAGATATTGGGAATAGGTCTTTGGGGCTACGTAAGGCAACGCCTAGGCGAGCTGTAGAGTCTAAAAGGAAATGCTCTGTAATAATCTCTGAACTAGAGTTCGTATTACGTTCAATCGTCAGCCTAATTTCTTTACCTTTATGCTCTGCTAGAGCTTGCATTACAAGGCTTATATCCTTGCAAGTTTTGTCATTAACAGCAATGACTTTATCAAATTTCTGTAGCTTACCCTCTGCAAGGCTCTTAGGCATTACCGAGTCAATAACAAAAGGCATTGAGATATGTCCGAAGCGACTATTTGCTTTAATTAGTTCGTAGGTTAAGTCTTCAGGCATTGCAATGCTAAGCTCTTGACCAGCTCTGTCTACTAACACCTCCTTAGCTTTTAATAGCTTGCTCATTAGACGGTTGTCTAAGACATTAAGTGCGCTATCTCCATCTATAGATAGAATTACATCTCCATCTTGAAAGCCTACTTTCTTGGCTTCTTCAGTGAAGACCCAACCAGAGCTAACGTCTTTACTTGCTAGGTAGTCTTGTCCCCAATGATAACTAATACCTATATAAATTACAAAAGCAAGCAAGATATTAAACAAGATACCTCCTGCCATAATTAGCAAACGTTGATAAGACTTTTTTGCTCGGAAGTCATCGGGCTTTGCCTGACCTTTGACCTTATCTTCATCAAGCGATTCGTCAATCATTCCTGCTAGCTGACATAGAACTTCTCTACACGAACGCCAAAGATACGAGCCATCGTAAAATGTCCAAGTTCGTGTATAAAGACAAGGATTGCTAGCGATAAAAGTAATTGTATTATAGACATTGTATTGTAATGCTAGGAAAGTGTGCGAATATTTGCCTCTGTTAGTTGTCTAACAGCTTTGTCAGTGGCCTCTAAGCTCTCTAATGATAGCTCAGAAATGTGTTTGTATTGTTCTAGAGCAAGCGTATTCAACTTGCTGATGTCAGTAAAGCTAATTTCCTCACGGAGAAAAGCTGATACTGCTACTTCGTTAGAAGCATTTAAGGCACAAGGGGCATTAGCTCCGAGCTTAATAGCTTCGTAAGCGAGGGCTAGGTTTGGAAAACACTCCATATCAGCCTGTTCAAAAGTTAGGGGTTGTGAAAGGAAGTCATAGCGAGTGTAGTTATTCTCTAGACGAGCAACTTCTCCAAGAGCATAGCTAATAGGCAAACGCATATCAGGAGTGCCTAGCTGAGCTTTGATAGAGCCGTCGGTAAACTGCACCATAGAGTGTACGATACTCTGAGGGTGAACAAGTACATCTATCTCAGAAGCTTCGCAATCAAAGAGCCAACGAGCTTCAATCATCTCTAAACCTTTGTTCATCAGACTTGCAGAGTCAATCGTAACTTTTGCTCCCATTGTCCAATTAGGATGCTTAAGAGCTTGAGCAAGTGTTACGTGCTGAAGTTCTTCTTTTGTTAGCGTACGGAAAGGTCCTCCCGAAGCCGTTAGGATAATTTTCTCAAACCGTTGCTCCTCTCCTACAAGGCATTGATAGATTGCAGAATGTTCTGAATCAACAGGGATTATCTTTGCTTCGTGCTGATGGCTAAGAGCCATAATAATCTCCCCTGCTACGACGAGCGTTTCTTTATTCGCAAGAGCTATTGTTTTACCTTTCTTAATTGCTGAGATTGTTGGCTTAAGTCCTGAATAACCAACCATTGCAGTTAGGACAATGTCCACTTCATCTTCTGCCACTAAGTCCTCAATCGCTTTTGCTCCTGCGAAGAGTTTAGTTTCCATTTGAGGCAATAGCTGACAGAGCTCTTCTAATAGATTTTCTTGACCGATGACAGCATATTTCGGCGTGAACTCAATGATTTGTTTAGCTAATAGCTCGATGTTAGTATTAGCAACAAGCAAGCTCAAATCAAACTGTTCCCTATGTGAGCGAATAACGTCTAGAGCCTGAGTCCCTATTGACCCCGTTGAGCCTAGTATTGCAATGTTCTTCTTCATATAAATTCTAGTGTAGCTAAACTTCCTCCAAGGCATCAAGGTCTAGCAATCCCTCGGGGATTTGCATCGATAGTTTCCCGTCTTCGATATTTAGTTCGGTAATCAATTCTTCGGCGAAAGGGATGATATGTTCCTCTCCCTTAGGAGAAAGCACATAAAGTACTGTATTGATGGTTGATTCATCAACCTCGTTAATCTGACCGACAAGTTTGTCTTCCGAAGTATAGAGCGTAAAATCTTCTAGCTGAGCAAAGCTATTGAAAGAAACTTCCTCAACATCAGCGAGTAAGTCTTTTGCTAACCAAATAGGACTATTTGTTAGCTTATCGGCAAGCTCCTTATTTTCTATTTTGGATAGACCAAGTAAGCAAGAGCCGTGCTTAGGACGATAAGAGATAACTCTGTAAGGAATGAGCAAATCACTCTCTTCAAGCATTAGGAAGAAATCCTTATGATTATGGTAAAGTTCTTCAATGTCTAAATCAAGCTTTGCCGTAATTTCCCCCTTGACCCCGTGGCTACGCCCTAGAGTCCCAATGCAAATAAAATTGTCCTTGAGCAACATCCTTTTAGGCTTAGTCTATACGTGTAATTTTTGCTCCAAGAGCATTTAAGCGACCTTCAATGTTTTGATAACCTCTATCAATTTGGTCAATGTTGTGAATTGTGCTAGTACCTTCAGCACTCATTGCTGCGATTAAGAGGGCAATCCCTGCACGAATATCAGGAGAAACCATATTAGCAGCTTTCAAAGCTTGACGGTGATTGTTACCAATTACGACAGCACGGTGAGGGTCGCAGAGCATAATCTGAGCACCCATATCAATAAGTTTGTCAACGAAGAATAGACGGCTCTCAAACATCTTCTGATGAATAAGGACAGAGCCATTAGCTTGTATTGCTGTTACAAGGAAGACACTCAGTAGGTCTGGTGTAAGTCCTGGCCAAGGAGCGTCTGCAATCGTTAGGATTGACCCGTCCATAAACGTGTCAATTGTATATTGCTCCTGCTTAGGAATGTAGAGGTCATCTCCACGCTCTTCAATTTGGATACCTAGGCGACGGAATGCTTGAGGTATAATACCAAGCTCAGGAATTCTAACATTCTTAATTGTTAGCTCGCTCTTAGTCATTGCTGCCATACCGATGAAGCTCCCAATCTCAATCATATCAGGCAGAATAGTATGCTCAGCTGAGCCAAGCTCCTCAACTCCATCGATAATCAATAGATTAGAACCGATACCTTGGATTGAAGCTCCCATTCCAACGAGGATTTTAGAGAGTTGTTGTAGATAAGGTTCACAAGCAGCGTTGTAGATTGTAGTACGTCCCTTAGCTAGTACGGCAGCCATTAAGATATTTGCTGTACCCGTTACAGATGCTTCGTCAAGGAGCATATAGCAACCTTCTAAGCCTTTGCTTGTGAGGATGTAGCTTTGCTTCTCTTTGTCATAGATACATTCTGCACCAAGGTTTTGTAAGCCGATAAGGTGCGTATCTAAACGACGACGTCCAATCTTATCTCCCCCAGGTTTAGGGAAGATAGCATAGCCAAAACGTGTAAGCAAAGCCCCGACAAGCAGGACAGAACCTCTTAGCTTACGGCTTCTGTTTAGGAAGTCTTCGCTCTGGAGATAATCAATATTGACATCATCTGCTTGAAAGCAATAGCTCCCAAGACCTAAACGACGAACCTTAACCCCTAGGTTCATTAGCAGTTCAATAAGGTTATTAACATCAAGGATGTCTGGAACATTATGAATGGTTACAGGCTCTGCTGTGAGCAGAACTGATGAAACGATTTGTAATGCTTCGTTCTTTGCTCCTTGTGGTTGGATAGAGCCTTTTAGGGAGTGCCCTCCTTCAATAGAAAATGATGCCATAATAGTATTGTTTGTTTGCTTATCTACGTTTGTTATTTTGTCTTTTGTTATTGCGTCCTTTATTTTTCTTTTCAGTCAAGTATTGACGTTCAATAGAATTTGGATTGACGTTGAGCTTAGGGCAGTTCTCAGGTGTCAGCATAATCCTTTCTTTGGATAGCTCATAGAGGTCTGTGAAGATTTTGATATCTCCTACAATATCACTATTCCAAGTCATATAGTTACGCTTCATTTGTCGAGCAATTAGATACTCAAAGTGGCGACGCTCTTCACTTCCCTCGGGCATTGCACAAGCTTTTTCTATAGCATTCTCAATGAGATGACCATAGTAGCGATAGCGTATTTTATGCGACATATAGGGGAGTTTAATCTTTTGGTGGCTTTCTTCGTATGCCTCCTGTGAGATTGTCCCCTCAGGACAAATATCTTTCAGTTCAAATTGAGAAATAATTGCTAAATGATCCCAATAAACATTAGACGACTCCGTTAGGCTACTAGCTCCTTCCTTATAAGCTTCTCGCTCCTCGTCTTCTAGTTTCTCTGGGGCAACTAAGCTCATTGCTCGCACAATAGCTTTGGCACATTTAAGACGTTCGTCTGTGTCTTCTAGCTCAAGACAATGAAGCACCATATCCTGAATATGTCGTCCATATTCAGGCATTATAATTGGTGTCGCTTGGTATTTATTCGTTTCTGTTTGTGCCATTGGCTATTATCTTTTTTATATAATCCAGTCAAGGACTGCCTTATAAACGGCTTTTAATCTCTTTTGTTGCTTCTTCAAACCCAGGTTTTTCTAGAAGGGCAAACATATTTTTCTTGTAAGCCTCTACCCCAGGTTGGTTGAATGGGTTGATGTCCAGCATATAACCACTCATACCGACAGCACGCTCGAAGAAGTAAAATAATTGTCCGATGAAGTATTCATTAAGCTGAGGAAGCATAACCCTTAGGTTAGGTACACCTCCATCAATGTGAGCCATACGTGTGCCAAGCTCAGCCATTTTGTTCACTTCATCTACACGCTTCCCAGCTAAATAGTTCAGACCATCAAGGTTGTCTTTGTCTTCAGTGATTGTAAGCTTATTATCTGAATTAAGTACAGAGAGTACAGTTTCGAAGATTGTACGCTCTCCCTCTTGAATCCATTGTCCCATAGAGTGTAGGTCTGCAGATAGGTCTACCGAAGCATTGAAAATACCTTTTCCGTCCTTTCCTTCACTTTCTCCGTATAGTTGCTTCCACCATTCACCGATGTAGTGCATTTTTGGGTGGTAATTTGCAAGGATTTCAATCTTTTTGCCCTTGCGATATAGAGCTGTACGAGCTGAGGCATAGAGGGCAGAGATATTACATTCTATTTCTACTTCATTGTTTACTTGCGAACGCATATCTATTGCTCCTTGAACAAGCTGACGAATATCAACCCCAGCTACGGCAAGAGGTACTAGACCTACAGGAGTAAGTACTGAGAAACGTCCTCCTACATTGTCTGGAATGATGAAACTCTTATAACCTTCTTGGTTTGCAAGGGTACGCAATGCTCCCTTAGAACTATCTGTAATAGCTACGATACGTTGCTTAGCTTCTTCCTTACCTACTTGTTCTTCTAGTTGAGCTTTCAGCAGACGGAAGGCAATAGCTGGTTCAGTTGTAGTGCCACTCTTTGAGATATTGATAATCCCGAACTTCTTATCCTTTAAGAAGCTAGATAGTTCTGATAGGTAGTCTTCTCCGATATTGTGTCCAGCGAAGATTACTTGAGGGTTTTTGTGCGTTGGCATATAAGCCTCAAAGCTGTTGTTTAGAGCTTCTAGGACTGCACGTACACCGAGGTAACTACCTCCGATACCAATGCTAATAATATAATCACATTTAGCTCTTAGGTCTTGGGCTACAGCCTCAATCTCAGAGAATTGTTCTTCAGTTATTTCATTAGGAAGGTTCAGCCAACCCAAGAAATCGTTGCCTAAACCAGAACCTTTTTCAAGCACTTGGTTAGCAGATTTTGCTTCTTTCATTAGTTCTGCAAGTTCTGCTTTGCTTACAAAATTTTCAATCCCTTTAAGATCTAAGATGATATTATTGTTATTGTGTTTCATTATAATATTTATGTTGTTATTTGAATTTTAGACTTAATTCTTCAATAGCCTCTTTTATAGGCTTATCCTCATATATAATTTGGTAAATTGTTTCAGCAATGGGCATATCTACTCCATAGTGCTTATTTGCTTCGTGGATACATTTACAGCCATAGAAACCTTCAGCTGTCATCTCCATTTCCTTCTGTGCCCCCTTGACAGAGTAACCCTCTCCGAGCATTCGACCAAACTTGCGATTACGACTAAAGTCTGAGTAGGCTGTAACCAATAAGTCGCCAAGATAAACGCTTTCAGTTACGTTACGCTTAATCAGGTGTACGATATTGATGAAGTTATTCATCTCTGCAATAGCGTTTGAAATCAAAACACTCTGGAAGTTATCTCCATAATTCAAGCCGTTACAAATCCCTGCAGCAATAGCATAAACATTCTTGAGAACAGAAGCATATTCTACTCCTACGACATCACGGCTAGTGCTACAGCGTATATAGTCGTTTGAGAAATATTGACTTAGTTCTCGTGCTAGTTTAATGTCAAAGCAAGCAAGCGTAAGGTAAGAGCGTCGCTCTTTGGCAACCTCTTCTGCGTGGCAAGGTCCTGAGATAATCCCGATTTGTTTTCTATTAACTTCTTTGACCTCTTCTAGATATTCAGAAATAAGCAGATTATCTTCTGGTATCATTCCCTTGACAGCATTGATGATAATCTTACTTCTCAGTATCGAAGCTCGAATACGCTTTAGGTATGCACGAATATAAGGAGAGGGAACGCACAAGATAATTACATCAGATTGACGAGCAAAATCATTTGCGTCGGACTCTGAATAGAAGTTAATGCGTTCTGTATCGAAAGGAACAGACTTAAGATAAGAAGGGTTATGTCCTAATTTCTGAAAGTCTTTAATACGACTGTTACTACGCAAGCACCAGTTAATCGTTCCTTGATTTGATAGGACTATCTTGGCGAGAGCTGTAGCCCAGCTCCCTCCTCCAAGAATACCTATTTTATATTTTGAATCCATAAGCTTTTTTTAGTTAAGAGCTTTTCTTTAATTAAGAATTGTGAGTTAAGAAGTAAGAGCTTCTAACAGGTGTTAGCCTGTTCTTGATTTCCAACTCTTAATTCAGAATTCTTAACTATTAACTCTTAATTCTATTTATGCTCAATCCAAGCTTTCACTTCTTCAAGAGATAGTGTTGGTAGTTCTGCTTGCTTGTACTTTTTTCTTACGTCCATTAGACTTTGATGCAAGCGCCCTGCTTTTTCTTCGTTTTGTAGAGCTTCAACCGTTAGGTAACCAATCTTGTATAGTGCATAAACCCAGCATTCAGGCACTCCGATAGCTAAGAAATCTGCAACTTTATCTTTCTTTGGTTGCTTCTCTGGACGCATCTGTGGGAAAAGAAGCACTTCTTGGATACTTTCTTGCTCAGTCAAGAGCATTACGAGTCTATCCATTCCGATACCCATACCACTTGTAGGAGGCATACCGTACTCCAAAGCTCTTAGGAAGTCGTGGTCGATATACATCGCCTCATCATCTCCTTTTTCAGAAAGCTTGAGTTGCTCCTCAAAACGCTGACGTTGGTCGATAGGGTCGTTAAGCTCGCTGTAAGCATTAGCAAGTTCCTTACCATTGACCATAAGTTCGAAACGTTCTGTCAGACGAGGGTTTGTTCTATGTTCCTTAGTAAGGGGGGACATTTCCTTTGGATAGTCTGTGATGAAAGTTGGTTGAATGTAATTGCCTTCGCATTTCTCTCCGAAGATTTCATCAATCAACTTACCTACTCCCATTGTTTCATCAGTTTCGATGCCAAGCTTATCGCAAGTAGCTCGCAACTCGTCCTCATTCATTTCACTGATATCAATGCCTGTGTGATCCTTGATTGCTTGGAACATTGTAACGCGAGGGTAGGGGGCTTTGAAATCAATTTCCTTACCTCCTACGTTTACCTTCGTTGTCCCTAGTACTTGCATACAGATGTACTCAAGCATTTCTTCTGTGAAGTTCATCATCCAGTTGTAGTCCTTGTAGGCTACATAGATTTCCATTGCAGTGAACTCGGGGTTGTGCGTTCTATCCATTCCCTCGTTACGGAAGTTACGGCTGAACTCATACACGCCATCGAAACCACCAACAATCAAACGCTTTAGGTATAGCTCGTTGGCAATACGTAAGTATAGAGGCATATCAAGCGTATTGTGGTGTGTGATAAATGGACGAGCAGCAGCTCCTCCAGGTATCGGCTGTAGTACAGGCGTATCAACCTCTAGATAGCCACGCTGATTGAAGAAATCACGCATTGCTGTGAAGGTCTTCGTACGCTTAACAAAAATATCTTTGATACCCTCATTTACAGCTAAATCAACGTAACGCTGACGATAACGCTGTTCGGGGTCTGTAAAAGCATCAAATACTTGTCCGTCTTTTTCCTTAACGATAGGAAGTGGACGAAGACTCTTAGCTAAGAATGTAAGTTTCTCTGTATGGATAGAAATTTGTCCCATCTTGGTACGGAAGACGTAACCTTCAACGCCGATGAAATCTCCAAAGTCAAGATGTTTCTTAACCAAAGCGTTGTACATTGTCTTATCTTCCTCTGGGCATAGGTCATCACGACTAATATAAATTTGGATACGACCAGTGCTGTCTTGCAGTTCAAGGAAACTAGCCTTACCCATAATGCGTTTACCCATCACACGTCCTGCCATCTTAACGCTACGGCGAGGTGCTTCGTCCTCGAAACTTGCTAATACTTCATCACTATAAGCATTAACTTCATATTCCTCAGCTGGATAAGCCTCAATGCCAAGCTCTTTTAGTTCTGCTAGACTTTGACGGCGAATAATTTCTTGTTCACTTAATTCTAGTATGTTCATATTCTAACTTTTATTCATAAGTTTTATGCCTTCTCTTCTTTTATCAAAGAGCAAAGCATACCGATACATTTACAAATATAATACTTATTACGCATATATAAGGAATTAGACTAGAATAAAAGCTTAGAGTCGTGGGGGGGGGAATGATTATTACACTCCGTGGTGAAATAAATTACACAACGGAGTGTAAACTTTTTCACGACGGAGTGAAATCAAAACTTACGAGGCTCTGTATTTGTCTAAACTTTAACGGAAGTATTCACTTTAGTTTTGTTATTCTTTTCGGTCGCTGAGCTTGTCGAAGTGTACCGTGATGTTCTATTTCTAGTTCTTATTTTAGCGATTTGATAAGTTCAACGACCGAAATTATAAATTCTCCTCATTAAAGTTCTAAGTCTTGTTTGTTTGCTATATCTTTGTTCGTAGTAGAAAAGGAATTATATACTTCCGAAAAAAAAAGATTATGAGTAAAGTTGATTGGAAAGCAGGAACATTAATTTATCCATTGCCTGCAATATTAGTGAGCTGTACCGATGGCGAAGGTAATGACAATGTCTTTACTGCTAGTTGGGTCGGGACTGTTTGTACAAACCCTCCAATGTGTTATGTCAGTATTCGTCCAGAGCGTCATTCCTATGATATGATTAAAAAAACGATGGAGTTTGGGCTGAACCTTACGACTAAGGCGATGGCTGAAGTAACGGATTGGTGTGGTGTCGTTTCGGGACGACGTGAGGATAAGTTTGCTAAGAGCGAACTCCTTAGCCGATGTTCTGCTAAGCTTATTCAAGCCCCATTGTTAGAGGCTAGCCCTCTAGCACTAGAGTGCCGTGTCAGGGAGATTATTCCACTCGGAAGTCACGATATGTTCCTTGCAGATGTCGTTAATGTAAGAGCAGATGAGCGTTATATTGATGAGGAAACTGGAGGCTTTAATATGGAGCAGGCAGAACTCTTGGCTTATGCTCACGGAGAATATTTTGCTTTGGGGGACTTTATCGGTCATTTTGGTTGGTCGGTAAATAAAAAGTCTTCTGCCAAGAGGAAACCTCGCAGAGCACATCATAGTAATAGAGAATAGATAATTCAGACGAATTATTCCTCTTAGGAATGGCGTTCTTAGTACTTTGATTTGGCTAGCTGTGCTATATTTTATAACTTTACAAGTCAGATGTCTTTAGCCCTTTTTGTTTATTTGGGTTTTAGGATGTTAATAAAGATAAGTTTTTTTAGAAAATTAAAGGCATAAAAAATGCTCAAACAAACGCTTAATATTAAGGGCGAATTGATTGACCTAAGTCAGAAGCCCCTCATTATGGGGATTGTTAATCTGACACCAGACTCTTTCTACGAGGGGAGTCGCTGTGCTTTGGCTAATCTGGAGCAACGTTTATTGCAGATAGAACAAGAGGGGGGAGATATTGTAGATATTGGAGCTTATAGTTCTCGCCCTAATGCAGATCATATTAGTTGGGAGGAAGAGCGAGAACGTCTTCGTCCTGCTCTAGCTTTTATTCAGAAAGAGATGCCTCATCTAAGGGTGTCTGTAGATACTTTTCGTGCTGATATTGCTCGTGAGTGCGTCGAAGAATATGGGGTGAGTATCATCAATGATATTTCGGGGGGAGCATTAGATGAGGCAATGTTTGACACTGTTGCTAGGCTTCAAGTTCCTTATATCTTAATGCATATGAGGGGAACGCCTCAGACGATGCAGTGCAATACGGAGTATGAGGATTTGACAGTTGAAGTTTGTAATTACTTTGTTAAACGTTTAGATATCCTTCGAGAGAAAGGCTTGCACGATATTGTTTTAGACTTAGGATTTGGTTTCGGGAAGAGCTTGGAGCAGAACTATGAATTGCTGGCACAGATGCCACGAATTCAGAAGCTTTTGGGTGAACCAATGCTTGTCGGTATCTCTCGCAAGAGTATGATTTATAAAGCTCTAGATGTTACGCCTGAGGAGGCTCTTAATGGTACTACAGCACTTCATACTTATGCTCTGATGAATGGTGCTAATATTTTGCGAGTACACGATGTGAGAGAGGCTGTAGAGTGCCGTAAACTCTATGAGCTTATTCCAAAGTTGAAACCAGAGAACATAGTGGAGCAATTGCGTTAAGCTGGAGAGGGGTGGTAAAGATGTTTTTGCTCTCAAAGAATAAATATTTTGATAAACTATAATTAAATAAGATGTAGTATGTGGTGGTTACCCCATTCGATTAAAGATATCTTGGATATTTCCTTGCTAGCCTTCTTCTTGTACTATGTTTATACTGTACTAAAGAACTCGGGTAGTAGGGCATTGTTTATGGGGATAATGACCTTTATCTCCCTTTGGATACTGATTTCTAGAGTCCTAGAAATGAGATTGATGGGGGCAATCCTAGACCAATTTGTTGGTATTGGAGCATTGGTTCTTATTATTATCTTCCAAGAGGAGATTAAGAAGTTTCTTGTTACTATTGGTTCTGCCGAGAGATGGCGACGAGTGAGGCGTATCTTCCGTGTGGCAAAGACGGAGGAGGAATATCGAAAGGATTATATCGCACCTCTTATTCTTGCTTGTATGAATATGGCTAAGAAAAAAGTCGGAGCTTTGATTGTGATTGAGAAGAATATAGATATTAGTTCGTGGATGTTTGCTGGAGAACGCTTTAATGCCGAAGTGAATGCTCGCTTGATTGAAACGATATTTTTCACCAATAGTCCTCTTCACGATGGAGCTATGATGATTTCAAAGGGGAGGATTAAGTCTGCCGGTTGTGTGCTTCCAGTAGCTAATAATCCAGATTTGAATAAAGATTTAGGTCTTAGGCATCGGGCAGCTCTCGGTATTTCTCAGAAAGTTGATGCAAAAGTTATTATCATTAGTGAGGAACGTGGTACTATTTCTGTTGCCTATCACGGAGAGCTTGAGCATAATATCAGTGCAGAGCAACTACAAGATTTTTTAAGTGCTTAACTTATATTTAATTGGAAACTGAAATTAGATAGAAGTTTAGACGAAATATAAGTAAATGAATAAATTAGATATAATAAAAGCTCCCGTTGATAACTATGTGGAGGATTTCCACAAAAAGTTTGAGGAAACGCTAAGAGCTAAAAGTGAATGGCTAGAGCAGGCCGTTCTGCATTTGGCGTCGGCAACGGGGAAGATGGTGCGTCCTATTATGACAAGTTTGATGGCTGGTCTGTATGGCTTGCCTCTACCAGAAGCGACAATTAACTCTGCTGTCTTATTAGAACTTATCCATACTGCTACGCTTATTCACGATGACGTTATTGATAATGCTAGTAGACGACGTGGACGTGCTACGCTTAATGCTATTTTTGATAATAGAGTGGCAGTCCTGATGGGTGATTTTGTCCTTTCTTCTGCTCTGATTAGTGCTATTGAGCTTCAAGACTTACGTATTATTGGGATTATTTCTGGTATAGGAAGAGATTTAACTGAGGGGGAGATTAGACAGTTTGAAACAGCTGAGAATGTCTTGCTTAGTGAAGAGAATTATATGGAAGTTATCAACCAAAAAACAGCAGTCTTATTTCGTTCTTGTGCAGAAATTGCTGGTATTACGGTGAATGCTCCCGAAGAAGAAATTCAGCGTCTAGCTCACTGTGGGGAGTTGATAGGACTTGCTTTCCAGATAAGAGATGATATTTTTGACTACTTTACTCTAGATATTGGTAAACCTACTGGGCACGACATCAAAGAGGGTAAGGTAACACTTCCTTTACTGCACGCTCTTCTGGAGGATAATGGGCAGACAGAAGAAGGGCAGAAGTGTCTTGATATTCTAAAAGCTAAAGACTTCTCTGAGGTACATATTGCTCAGTTACTTCAGTTTGCGATTGAACGAGGAGGGGTAGAGTATGCAGAGCGTCGTATTGAATCTTTGCTCTCCGAAGCTAAAGAGCTTATTAACTCTTTCCCTAGCTCTCCGTGTCAAAGCTCTTTGCTTAGTTTAATTGATTTTATTGGCTCTCGAACAAAATAAATGTTTTATGGCATATAAAAGACCCTTGTCCCTATTTCAATCTATTTGCATCACAATATTATGGGTGTTGTTCTTTGTTCTTTTCCTAGCAAAGGGGCAGAAAACGTTTTTCTCTTGGTCAGCTATTATGGCTTCTGCATTCATTGTTTTCTATCCTATTGTTAAGAGCTACAACGAACGTCAGGAGCAAAAAGAACTGAAACACAAGAATAAAAAGAAAAGAAAATAAAGGATTAAACAGATGAAAAGATATACGCATAGATTAATTATTAAGGTTTTAGTTCTGCTAAGCTTGACTTTACCTCTCAAAAGTCTATTGGCTCAGAATAATGTACGTGTCTTTGAGCATAAAGTTCAAGCGAAAGAAACTTTGTATGGGCTGGCTAGACGTTACAACACTGATATTGAGAGTATACGGCGATTAAACCCTTGGCTTAAAGTTGAGGGGCTGAAGATTGGAGATAAGCTGATGATTCGTTTGAATAGCAAGCAGAAAGTTCAGCCTACTAAAAAGTCTATAGATTATGATATTCACATTGTTCAAAAGGGGGAAACACTCTATGGTATTAGTCGCCTTTACGGAGTAAGCATCAATGAACTACTACTGAAGAACCCAAGTATTTCAAGGGAGCGTTTTGTCATTGGAGCAAAACTTATTGTCCCAAAAGCTAAAGCCCGTCCTAAAACTAAGCCTATTAGGTCTGCTGAACCGATTGCTCGGGATACGATTGTTCCGGTTGAACCGATTGAGCCAATCGTTTCAAAGCAAGAGTTTGAAGACGAACGATATGTTGATGTTCTGCTTATTTTGCCTTTTGAGAAGAATAGTTATTATGTAGAGTTTTATGAGGGTTTTTTAATGGCTCTTAATGATTTAAGAAAACAAGGACTTTCTGTACGTCTAACTGCTGAAATTGCTAATGATGAGCGAGAACTAAAAGAACTTCTAGATACAGGTATTCTTGAAGGTAAAGAGCTTGTTATTGCAGGGACAAATCCTACAGAACTTCGTTTGCTGACTAAAGGAGTACAAGAGGAAGATGCTTATCTCTTGTCACCATTTGTTTCTGCTGATTATATTAATCTAAGGGGGCATAATTTTATTGAATTACATCAAGAAACCTCAGTTCTAGAAGATGCTTCGATAGAATATTTAGTTAAAAGCTTTAGTCGCTTCCCTATTGTCTTCTTAAATAATGGTAGTGGAGAAGAAACATCGTTTGTTCAGAAACTAAAACGTAAGTTAAGGCAGGAACAAATTGATTTTTCATCTAAAAGAGTTAGTCTAGGAGAACCTATTTTTGCTTTGACGAATACAATATTCATCCCAGAGCAAGCTGATAAGGTTTTTGCTCAAGAACTAATGTCTGTCTTGCCTCAAGCTGTTCCATATCGTCTATTTGCTTATCCTCAGTGGCAGAGCTATGGTCGAGATTTTGAGAAGCTGATGTATAAGCATAATACAACTATTTATAGTAGTTTTTATCTAAATCTTCAGATGAAAGAGGTACGAGATTTCTTGGTAAAATATCGTGCTTGGTTTGATAAAAAGGTTGGAGCTAATTATCCAAAGTATAGTTTGCTTGCCTATGATATTGCTCGTTATTTTATTCGTGCCTATGCTCTATATAAAGAAAACTTCCCTGATTTTGCCTATAGTTTGCCTTATGATGGTCTTCAGATGGACATTCAGCTAAGTAAAGAGGGTTCTCTTTATCGTAATAAGCGTTTTTATTGGATTACCTTCTCTCCTGATGGAAAGATTGAGCGTAAGTCATTACAATACTAAATTATTATGAGAATGAAAGTATTGTTTCCTAAATTAGTCCTTGCTTGTCTGCTTGTTTTTGGCTCTCTTAACCTTCAAGCTCAGCAAAAAACTCCCTTTTCTCAGAAATTACATTTCGGGATAAAGGGAACAGCTCTTGCCTCTAAATATGAATTTGTTCCTTCTGTCGCTCAGAATATTTACATTGGAGCTGGAGGTGGAGTTCTTGCTCGCTTTGATGTTGAGCGTGGGGCTTCGCTTCAGATGGAGCTGAATTATACGCTTACTGGTTGGAAAGAGAAATATGATAAGTACCCTAATCTTCATTATGTAAGGTCAATACATACGGTAAATCTACCTATTCTGACGCATTTGTATTTATCTTTTGGTAAGGGGGCAAGGCTTTTCCTTAATCTTGGACCTGTTATTGGTTATCATTTTGCTGAAGATGGTAAGTTTCTCAATGAGCTCACTATAGAAAAACCTAACTTCTCTTCTATTGCCAACTATCGTCACGATACTTCTATTGAGCATAAGTTCTTCTGGGGTTTGTGTGGAGGTCCAGGGGTAAGTATTCCTTTGGGAACTAAGCATCGTTTAGAGCTTGAGGGACGCTATACCTTTGGTTTGGGAGATATTTGGTCAAACAAACGGAAAGACCCCTATGGTAATTCAGCTGAGCGTCGCTATAGTTTCTCCATTGCTTATTGCTATAGCTTGTAATTACTCTATTATATCTATAAAAAAATAGGGTGTGGGAAATCTAAGTTTTCCCACACCCTATTTTTTTTGTGCTCTTCCGACTCAACGACTGCAAAGTAAAACCCTAAGCATCTTACAAGGCTAAAATTGATACTATCAGTTCTTTACTAATGAAAGTTATTAGGACTTCTGAGGAGTCTTGCTCATTGTTATTTCGAGCAAGCCTCCAGCCTTGATGTCCTTATGCTTAAAGCGAAGCGTTTTACTAATGTTACGTCCGTTGATTTTAGCTGATTTAACGTATTTGTTTTCTAGGCGATTGTTCTTGACAACGATACGGAAAGCTCCTTCTTTGAGCTGAATACGTGCTTCTTTGACAAGAGGACGTCCGATAGAATACTCTGCTTTCCCAGGACAAACTTGATAGAAGCCCAAAGCACTCATTACATACCACGCAGACATCTGTCCACAATCTTCGTTTCCTATAATGCCGTCAGGTGTAGGCGTGTAGAAAGTTGTTAAGATAGAGTCTAGGATTGCCTGTCCTTTTTCTGGTGCAGAAGTCCAGTTGTATAGGTAAGCAATGTGATGACTTGGTTCATTACCGTGGGCATATTGTCCAATCAATCCTGTTATATCTCCCGATTGTTCTGCTCCATCAATACGAGAAGAAGTCGTGAAGAGCGTATCAAGATTAGCCTCTAGCACCTTCTCGCCTCCCATTAGATCTATGAAGTTCTCCATATCGTGTGGGGCATAGAAGCTCCACTGATAAGCATTCCCTTCTGTATAATCACTCTTCATATGTGCAGAATAACGGGGGTTAAAAGGTGTACGGAACGAGCCATCTGCCATAACTGGACGCATTAGTTGGTATTCAGGACACCAATAACGCTGATAGTATTGTCCTTTTTTGTCAAAAGCTTTAGCGATAGAGTCCAAGCCTCCTGCCTCAGCAATGCGAGCAATACACCAATCATCATAAGCCATTTCTACCCCCCAAGACACACTTTCTGGTAGAGAGTCTGCTGGGATAAAGCCTAGCTTTTCTTTGAAATATGGGTGCTTAGTTATTAAGTCTAACTCTCTAGTCCCTTTGAATTTCTCTGCTAAGTCCTTACGATAGCCCGAAGACTTGAGGCACGCCTCTGTCCATAGTGCTAGGCTGTCTTTATTAACTAAATCTTTGCAAACGAGGTCGGCCAAGATACTTACAGAATGATAGGCAGGCATACAGCCTGTGTAGTTCGAAGCTAGTGGCCAACGTGGGAGGATTGTACCCTCTTGATAGTCTTTGATTAGCGAATGACCGTAAGCTTTAGCTTGCTCAGGCTTGATAATCGTTAGGAGTGGGTGCAAAGCTCTATAGGTATCCCAAATAGAGAAAACCGTATAATGTCCCTCAGAACTATCTGATTTATGCACTTTTTTGTCTATGCCTCTGTATGAGCCGTCCACATCTTGATAGTTAAAAGGAGCAATAAAGCTATGATAAAGAGCTGTGTAGAAGTTTGTCATCACCTTTGGGTCGTCCGACTTAATCTTAATTGCTCCCAATGTTTTTCGCCAAATCTTTTGACTTGCTTTCTTGACTTTATCAAAATCCCAGTGAGGCAATTCTGCCTCTAAGTTTTTCATTGCCTGCTCAGGACTTACGGCAGATAGACCTACTTTGTAGTAAAGCGTATCTGTTCCGTTCGGCATATAGAAGTGGATTTCCGTGTTATCTACTTGTTCATCATCAGTCGTATAGACATCTTCTCCAAATTCAGAAACAAACCAACGATATTTCCCTTTATTAGTATAAAAGACTGTGCTGTCGCTTGCTCTATCCAAACGTAGACAATAGCTCATTTGATGATTTTCAGCCCAACCTTTGGTATAATAAGTTCCGATAACTGTTGTGTCATTGACAAAGGAGAACTCATTCTTTACAACCTTATGTCCCCAGTTCTCTTGTAGGATATGTCCAAGGTTTAGCATAAGCTTTCTGCCTATGCTATCGGCATAAGTACAACGCATTAAGCCGACACGTTCGGTCGAAGTGAGTTCGGTCTTAATACCAAAGTTATTAAGTGTTACGGCATAATAACCAGCTTCAGCCTTTTCGCTTTCCTTATCAAAAGTTGCGACAGGACTTAAACTATCAACGCCTGAGTAGGGGAGTAACGCTACATCTCCAAGGTCGCCGATACCAGTTCCACTAAGGTGTGTCAGACTGAAAGCATAAATATTTCTATCATCATTGTGATAGCCACTACTAGCTTCCCAACCAAGAAGGTGGGTATCAGGGCTAAACTGTACCATTGCATTCGGACGTGTGGCACCGGGGAAGGTGTGTCCGTGTCCTCCCGTTCCGATGAATGGATCAACGTAATCCAATGGGTTCAATACCTGTTGAATAGCATCGCTCTCTTCTCCACAAGAAACAAGGGTAAAACTCCAAAGGAGTAGTAATATAAATGTGCTTTTCTTAAACATATTATTCATACTTTATAACTGATTAAACGTTGCGGCGAAGAGCTTCATTTGGCGAAGCATTGCTACTAAGCCGTTTGAACGAGTAGGGGAGAGGTGCTCCTGCAAACCAATTTCTTTGAGGAAATAAAGGTCTGTATCAAGGATTGTCTGTGGCGTTTGATTATCCAAGACACGGAGCAAAAGGCTTACGATACCACGCACAATGATTGCATCACTTTCGCCAGAGAAACGCACTTTGCCATCTTCCATTCGTGCCGTTATCCAAACACGGCTCTGACAACCTTCAATAATGTTCTGAGGAACTTTGTCCTCTTCTGCCATTGGTTCTAAGGTATTGCCCATATCAATAATTAGGCTATACTTATCCATCCAGTCATCGAAGACAGAAAATTCTTCTATAATTTCGTCTTGTATCTCGTTGATATTCATCTTTATTTCAATTTTGTTTCTAAGGCAGTTCCGACTGTTTCGCCCACTGCACGTAATGTTTCTTTACTAATGATATTTAGATTGTCGCCTTGTGTATGCCAATGCTCTCCAAAGCCATTCTCTCGGTTATTATCATAATTCACAATATCCAAGGCTGGGATTTTTCTCTCTTTGATAATCGGCACGTGGTCGTCTACAAGAGCTGAACCATCTTTATTAACGAAATATGCCCCCCAACCAAGCTTAGCAGCTGTATCCCAAATTGTATATAGGTAAGGAGCTGCATAAGCTTTGGAGTAAGCTTCCCAACAGAACTTGGCATCTCTTGCTCCAACCATATCAAGCAGGATAGCAAACTTTGCCTGATAGTTCTGAATATGTGGCGTTTCTGCCCAATATTGAGAGCCTTGACACCAGCCATCATCAGAGCCACTTTGTCCTCCATCTTCCATATCCACGAAGAGGAAGTCTAGTCCTAATGTGCTTTTGCGCTTTTGTGCTTGACGTGCTAGTTCCATAAGGACAGCTACACCACTTGCTCCGTCATCAGCTCCTAGAATAGGTTTTGTCTTATTGACAATGCTTGCATCGTGGTCTGCTACTGCTCGTGTGTCATAGTGAGCAAGTAGGAGAACTCGTTTTTCTGCTTTTGGGTTGAGTGAAGCGATAATATTACGTCCCGTAATTGTTTTACCGTGATAGTCTGTTCCTTGGAAACTTTGCTCTGTAATATCATAGCCCCAGCTCCTAAGTTTTGCTATAATCCAATCTCCACAAGCTTTATGCTCTGGCGTATTAGGAACACGGCAACCAAAGGCAACTTGGTCATTTATAAAGCGAAAAGCACTATCTGCGTCAAAGCTAACTGCTTGAAATTTTGGCTTATTTATCGTTTCTGTTGTTTGGTTTTCAGAACTTTGTTCACTAGACTGCGAGCTACTCCCACAAGCAGTCATAAGTCCAAGCATTGAACTTAGTCCCAAAGCAACAAGGCTTAATTTAATATATTTCTTCATTTTACTACATATTATTGTTGCTACAAAGATAAGTGATTAGACGATAAGAGCATAATCTTTGAGCTTTATTTCTCCCGAGCATTTTGCTTGAAAAAGTCTTCTAGCCGTTCATTGCCAAATCTAGGAGCTATCATATCCATAACCATCGTCGTCATAAAGAACTCAATTGCTCCATAGGTTCTAGAGCTGGTAAACGTTCGAGCTGTCCAGAGGGTAAATCTTCTTATCCAGTCTGGTAGATGAACAATTTTAATCTTTTTCTTATATGCTTTTAATGCAAGTTCTGCTATTTCGTTTTGAGAGAGGAGGTCGGGACCTCCAATATCTAGTTCTTTTTTATCTTGACTAATAAGATTAACAACCTCTTTTGCTAAATCTTTTCCGTGAATTGGGTTTAGTTTTACTGTTCCATCTCCGAATAAATAAACTCTTCCTCCTTTTGCCATTGGAAGAAATTCTGCCATATCAGAGAAGAACCCATTGGGTCTAATAATGCAGTAGTCTAAGCCTGATGATTTTAGATAATCAGCAAACTTTTCTTTTGCATCACAAATCTTCAGATGTTTGAGTTTTTCGCCATTTAGGACTGAGATATAAATAAATTTCTTGACGCCACTCTTTTTAGCTTCTTCAGCTAAGTTCACGTTTGCTTGATAGTCAACGTCCATATAACTGAGTCCGTCTTTTTGTCTTGTAATTCCGACTGTGCTTATGACTACATCAATATCTTGACAAACTCCTTCGAGGCTTTCAGATTTTGTAACTTCAGCCTTAATGACCTTAAGTTTAGGATCTTCTAAACGAATTTTATTTGTATTACGAGCAATAATTCTAGTATCATAGCCCCTATTGATTAACTCTTGAGTTATGAATTGTCCTAAATATCCAGTTGCCCCTGCTAGCAAGACTCTTTCTCTTGTCATTTTCTTATTTTCCTTAAAATAATAGCTTATTTCTATCACAAATATAGCTTAAACTTTTTTGTTTGTGTTTTTTGATACTTTCCCCTTCGTTTTTCGGAGTTTATAGCCTTAGATATTGTTGTTTTCTTAGGGAAGCAATTAGCTCGTTTTTGAAGTTGCTCTAAATGCTAAGCTAAATAATTTTAGAAGTTACAAATAACCTAAACTCTTTATAAGCTTAAAGTCGATACTACCGAATAATTATTGATTTCACTCCGTGGTGAAAAACTTTTCACGCCGTCGTGTAATTAATTTCACCCCGTGGTGAAATGTTAAACTTTGAGTTATCTTACATCTTACTGTCAAAAAAGCCTAAATGAAACGAGGCATTGTCAAAATAAAAATCTTGACAATGCCTCCTTGCTGGAATGTATAGGCTCTACAAGCCAATAATAAAAATCAATTATTATCCGGTAACAAAGATAAAAAGCTATATCAATACAAAGATATGAAGTCGCGCTCAAAGCAACTGACGGGGTCGCTTGTTTAACGAAATAAGGCAACAGGCTATGAGTCAGAGGACTACCTCGTCCAGCTCCTTGTTAGTTGTAGCCCATTTCGTCAAGATGAAGGGGAATTATCTTGTTTATAGATAGTTAGTTTTACCTTATAAAGAAACTAAAGTGAGATAGGGAGGCGAAACACTAAAAGAGGCTGAGTCAAAACAGAAGTTTTGACTCAGCCTCTTTCGATATATTTATTATAAGACAATCCCCCTACTACTTGCCCATTTAAACTTCAAGGAAAGTTGTCTATATCAACCAATATTGGCAATTTTTATTCCATTGGAATAAATTCTACTTCCTTCCGTTCTATTAAATGTAACTACTTAAGAACCTTTAGTTAGAATACTAGCACAAGATGAGAACCTTAGTGTAACAACTGCACCTAGAACTAATAAAACTTTAGCATATAAATGAAAATATCCTTTCAGCATCCATTTGGGCATATAAGTCTAATTTTCATACATATTATATTTATTGTTATTAGATAAATCAAACTCATTATAAGGATAAAAACGATGTTCCACACAAAATTAATAAAGGTTTATTAAATAATCTCAAGCCAAACCCTTTCCATAAGTGTAAACAACAACAATATAAGTTGTTTTATTTTACAATAACTTCAGAACTACTTGTTTTTTAGAAAGTAAAGATGTGTAGCTTTCTTAATCTCAATTGTCTTTTGCTGGAGAATGGATTCTGCCGATAGGGGTGTTATGCTACACCACAGGCTAAGGTCTTCAATAGTTGCTGGGTAGGGAATTTGATTATTTAGGTCGCTAAGGATAGCTTTGAGCATAATATAATCCATCCCTTGATGATGTTGGTCTATCTCCAAGGCTTCTTCTTCCCAAAGTTGCCAATACTTATGTTTATACTTCTGAATATAAGGAGTGATGTCTTCCCACGTTTCGTTTGGACTAAGCCCCTCAATATAGATGCGTTTATGCTCTGCTTGCCAAATTGCTTTAGTGCCTTGAACTTCAAATTCTAAGCTTTTAGGACGAGGAAGGCTCGTATCGTGGATAAGCGTGAAAAGACAATCATTTTTATCCTGTAGATGACTGATAATAATGTCCCCTGTCTTGATTGGCTTATGCCCTTTACTAATGTAGGTCTGCCAACCTTTACAGCTTGAAGCAAAGCTTGTCAAGGTTTGGAAGTCTTCAGCTTTGTTGCCTGATATTAGGCATAGGGGAGCAAAGCTGTGCGTCGGGTATAAATCTCCGTTTATGGATTCGTAATATTGTCGTCGCCAATAGGCTGAAGCTTCTTTATCGTTTGTAGATAGCATTGCCCTTAAATCGTGCCGATAAGCCCCTGAGAGTTGAATTAGTTCTCCGAAGATGCCAGCCTTGACCATTTCTCTAATAGCTAAGACATCTTGCATAAAGAGGGTATTCTCTAGAGGGAATATCTTTTTCTTATTCAGACTTGCTACTTCTTTTATACTTTGGTATTCATTAAGTCTTAAGCCTCCCTTAATCTCAATGGCTATATGACAATCAGCTTTAAGGCTCTGTATCGCGATTTCTTCTTGCAAGTGCCAAGGTGTGGAGATGAAGACCAAGTCTATACTTTCTTTTTGAAGCATTTGCAGATAGTCTTCGTTACCCTTATTATATATGTGAAGGGGATTGGCAAAGTCTTCTTGTTTAATTCTAGGATCGGCTAGGGCAATAAGTTCAAAGCCCTCAATTTGTGTCAAGAGTTTGTATAGGTATTGTCCTCGATAGCCTAAGCCAATTATTCCAGCTCTAAGCTTTTGCATTGTCAAAGTATTTTAGATGAAAAAAGCAACTACCATAAGGACTTATAAAAGACACTTGTGGCAGTTGCTTTATTTGTTTTAACTATTTAGACTATTTTATTCTAGTCTTAGATAATAGTTATTACTTCGCTTGTTCTAGTTTAAGCGTTTCACTTGGTTGGTCGCAAAGTTCAGGTGTCCCAAAGTATTGGATAGGACCTGGATAAACGTAGCAAGTGTTTTCTGCCCACTCTTGACGTTTGCTTGCGAAGAACTTAAATGGAGCTCCCTCAAGCTCTACAAGAGCCTTTTGGATAACTGGCTTCATTTCTCCGTGGCGACGTTCCATATTCATCATCATTGTTGTTGGAATACCACCAGCAATCCACTCTTCTGCAGGAGCTGTTAGGTTCTGAACAGAACTCATATAACCTGTAACACCAGCACTAATTAGGCAAGAAGCTGTGCGTCCAAGAGCGTAGCAATAGTCTGCATCAAAGTTTGATGGAGTAGCACAACGTCCTTCATAACCAAAGAAGTGAGAAAGTGGAGAGAACTTACCTGTGTACTTACCTTCCTTCTTCCACTGAGCAAGCTTAGTTCCTACCATTTCAGCAAGAAGCTTTTCTGTTTCAATTAGAGAAACTTGTACGTTACCGTGTGGGTCACGATCAAGAGAAAGCTGACGAGCTACAGTCGCAGGTAGACTAGCATATAGCTTAGAGTTGTCTGCACTTAGTTTAGATATGATGTACTCACGTTGTTCGTTGCTAGGAATAGCTTTGAATTCTTCTTCGTTGTGAGCCAAGAAGTCGTTAAGTTCTGCGATAAGAGCCTTCATTGCTGGTACGAACTCAATCAAACCTTCAGGGATTAGTACTGTACCGAAGTTTTCACCCTTACTAGCACGCTTAGCAACGATTTCTGCAATGTAAGTAACAACGTCATCAAGTGACATATTCTTAGCCTCAACTTCTTCCGAAACGATTGCAATGTTAGGTTGAACTTGCAAAGCACATTCAAGAGCGATGTGAGAAGCTGAGCGACCCATTAGCTTGATGAAGTGCCAGTACTTACGAGCAGAGTTACAGTCACGTTGGATATTACCAATTACTTCACTGTAAACTTTAGTTGCTGTATCAAAGCCGAACGAAGTTTCGATTTGTTCATTCTTCAAGTCGCCATCAATAGTCTTAGGGCAACCAATTACTTGTACAGGAGCATCGATAGACTTGTAGTACTCTGCAAGTACTGCTGCGTTAGTGTTAGAGTCATCACCACCGATAATTACAAGAGCATTGATAGATAGTTTCTTGATGATTTCAAGACCCTTGTCATATTGTTCAACCTCTTCTAGTTTAGTACGACCAGAACCAATGATGTCAAAACCACCAGTATTACGATATTCATCAATAATTTCGCTTGTTAGCTCAATGTAGTTGTGCTTAACCAGACCGTCAGGTCCCATAAGGAAACCGTAAACTTTACCATCAGGGTGAATATTCTTCACACCATCAAAGATACCTGAGATTACATTGTGTCCTCCAGGAGCTTGACCTCCAGAAAGGATAACCCCAACGTTGATTGGCTTTAGTTCCTCTGATTGACCATTATTTACTTCAAATTTAAGCGTAGGAAGACCATAAGTATTAGGGAATAACTCCTTAATAGCTTCTTGATCTCTTACACTCTGAGTCTTCTCTCCAAGAACAACTTTAACGTTACCTTGTAGAGCCTTAGGTAGCTTTGGGGCATATTTACCACGAGCTATTTGCAATGGGCTTTTCTTCATTTTAATCTGTCTTATAAATTAGTTTAATACAATTTCTTTTTTCCAAAAAAGCTATTTGATTAGCTTCTCTTAAAATCTCATACAAATATCGAAAAAATCTTTTTAATATCCAAAGACTAAGGCTAATCCTTATTCTGTTTTATTGAAATCTATAGGTAATTCCGACTAAAGCATAAAGATTGTGTAGGGGATAGCCTATATTGGTGAAATCACTTGTTGTTGCTCTTGTTAGTCCTGCAGTAAAGCGAAGAGTTGCACCAAGATTATTACTAAAGAAGTAATCACTGCCAAGTATCACGCCTATTTCAAAAGGACTAACATAGTCGTTCATACTTAGACGCTGAAAGGTGCTGTCATCTAGAGTATTAGGATCAGTATCCATTACTATCTTGAACTCAGTCCCTAGTAGAAGAGAGGCATACGTTCCTGCATAAAGGTTTAATTTATTCTCTACTAGACTTGCGATATAGAAAACTGGTAAGCTAATGTAACGAGCAGAGAAGGACGTTTGTTGATTTCCTGAAATAGTTTCACCACTTTGTCCATATTGACTAGTATCTCCAATTTCTAAATTTTCAAGTTTGGTGGTTGCCTTAAAGCTTTTGCGTTCGGCTTGTAGAGAGAAGCCAATTCCGTGGATTTTAGAACCTCTAAATTTATAAATTCCACTAAGACCAATGGAAGGGTTTGTATTAGGATACCAAGCATATACTTTAGTAACTCCTTCGGGAACAGGAACAGGAGATGTCGCTCCAAAGTTAAGCCCAGCAAAGGCTTGCCAAGTAATTAACGTCGGTTTAATTTCTTTGCTAGTTTGTGCCATTAGACTTAATGTTGCCAATAAGCCGATCAATATTATTATAAGTTTTCTCATTGAATTATTGCTCTTTATAACTAATGCTTAGCTCATCTATTCTCATTGTGCTTCCCTTTAAGCCTTTTCCTTTAAGCCACTGATGGCTTGAGCTTATAATGATCGCTAAGCGATACTTCTTTATCTTAAAATCAATAGCCTTATAGCGTTCTTCATTCTTAACTTCAAATTCGAGAGATAGTTCTGTCCAATCTGACTGATTTTCGACTTCTTGATAGGCTTCTAGAATGATACGCTCATTTTCTTCTGCTTTGTGTTCTCTATTATCTAGATAATAATTTGTATCATTTGTAACCTCATAAAGTATTGCTCTAATAGAGCCTTTATCTATACCTTTGAACCCTCCGTATTGATTATCATAGATGTTTTTTGCAGATTGATACTGATAATATAGTTTGAGAGTCTTAGGCTCTCCTTTATCCCAATCCTTTCCAAATTGTTTAAATGTTCGTTGTCCTTTGCTTGCATCTCCTGCTTGCCCTGAATAAAGTAAGCCTGAAACAAAGCGATAACCTGCAGGTATCCATTCATAAAAACCTCGGCTAATAAGTTCAACGGAAGAGCCTTGTTTCCCTTCTTCTACCTTAACAAGAGGTAGTACGCCTTTTGTTCCCCAATTATCCCAAGTAGAATTGTTTGAAGCCCAATAAGCTAAGCTTGGCTCTTCATCTTCACTCAGGAAAGGCATAGAATACTTATACTTTGTATTTGGCACTTCTTTCCATAGTTCAAAGCCAAAATGCACTTCTCCCATTGTAGGATTGGGGGTGGGTTTAGGTTCTGGAGTTGGTTCAGGCTTAGGTTGCTCTGTTGCTACTTCTTTCTTGGAGAAGATAGTAAGTTCATCAACACAAAGTCTACTGCCCAATGCTCCAATATATTCATCTCCTCTAGCACTTGAAGAGAAAATAATAGCTAAACGATATTGTTTTTTCTTTAAGTCTAAATCCTTATAAAGCTCCTGATTAATGACTTTAAAGTCAAGACTTAGCTCTTTCCATTCTGTTTCTTCTGATATGGTTGTATACGCCTTTAGAATAATACGAGAATCATTATTGATTGTATACTTATCGAGATAAGTTTTATTGTTTGTAACTTCATAAAATACTGCAGATATAGAACCTTGGTCTTTGTCTTGAAGGTTTCCGATGGCTTTTTCCCCAGCTTTATATTTTACATAGACACTGAGTTTTACTGGTTCAGTAGTCCATCTGTGTCCAAAGCGCACAGGGTTCTGATTCATTTTTCCTCCTTCAATTTTACCAGCATATAATGCTCCAGCTATAATTTGAGGAGAGAATGTTGCTTTCCAGCCTAATGGAGGACGACTAATGAGTTCTACTCCAGAGTTTTTATAACCTTCTTTGAGTTCTAGGACTGGAAATTTATCTAGTTCTTGAGTAAAGTTTGTATAGCCATTATTACTTGCCGATACCCAATAAGAGTTGGCTGGATTTTCATTGTCCGTATTGATAGGAATATAATAGGGCTCACTTGGAACCTGTTTCCAAGTATCAAAGCTAAAATAGTGCTGGATAAACTCCTCCTTTGGGTTCTCTGGATGAGGTGTATCTGGGTTGGGTTTAGGAGTAGGTGTAGGAACTGGCGTAGGAATTGGTTTCTCTCCTTCACCTCCTTGTTGGGGAGGTTTTACTCCTTTGTTTTTTAGGTTCTCAAGCATTCGCTCTTTGCTATCAATTGGGTCGTATTGATAACAAGAACTAAATGCACTTAAGAGTAAAAGTAATATAATAACTCTATTTATAGGCTTAAAAGCTGTATTCATTTTTTTTAGCGTAAAGTTGTAATTTTTATTTTAAGCATTAACTTAATTGTTTGAATTAAATTCTACACAAAGATAATGTTCTTTTTTTATATATGAATGTTTCCTTTGGTGTAGTTTTAGTGCATTTTTCTATACATTATATGTTTTGTTTAACTCCTTATTCCTTTTAATACTTTAGCATCTGTGGAGTTTCTTTATTCCTTTATTTACTGATAAGTTCTAGTTCGCCCCGTGACGAACTAGAGTTTGTCCCGTAAGAAACTCCAGTTTTTTCGGGGACAAACTCGAATAATCTTTCTGAGAAAATCTCAAATAAAATCTAGATAAATAATTTGCTTACATATTTTGTCGGGGAAAATTGGATTTAGGGATTAGGAGATAGGCTGGTAAATAGGTTTTGCCTATATTTATTTTTATGCTTACCTTTGTCTTGAAGATAATTATATACATACATTAAGATAAATATGGCAAGTACATCTGATTTTAGAAATGGTATGTGTCTTGATATTGATGGACAATACTATTTTATTGTAGAATTCTTACACGTTAAACCTGGTAAAGGTCCAGCTTTTGTAAGATCAAAATTGAAAAACGTTGCGACAGGTCGTGTTATTGATAAGACTTGGAATAGTGGGGTAAAAGTTGAGGAAGTACGTATTGAACGTCGTCCTTATCAGTTCTTGTACAAAGATGATATGGGGTTAAACTTTATGCACCCAGAAACTTTTGAGCAAATTTCTATTGCTGAAGAAACTATTGATGGTGTTCAGTTTTTGAAAGAAGGGGATATGGTTGAGGCTATGGTTCACGCAGAGAGTGAAACTGTTTTAACTTGTGAACTTCCTGCTCACGTTGTGCTTCGTGTCACTTACACTGAGCCAGGTTTGAAGGGCGACACTGCTACTAATACGTTGAAACCTGCTACTGTAGAAACAGGAGCAGAAGTTCGAGTTCCTTTATTTATTACGGAGGGGGAGTTGATTGAAATTGATACGCGTACAGGTTCATACCTAAATAGGGTAAAAGAAGACTAATCTAGTTAGTCTTAGAAATAAAACATAGAAGAGGGGAAGCTTGAAAAGCTTCCCCTCTTCTATGTTTTATAAGTAGGCTGTTTTTAGAACTTATATTGCAGACGGAAAGTTAGGATATTATCTGCTCTGTCTTGCTCAAATCCAGCAAGATAAGAGCTAGTTTCATTCTTATTAATTTGATAATAGGCTTGGAATCGTAAAGCTTGATTGATGTGCCATAGTAATCCCAGTCCATAGGCTGAATGCATAATATCTGCTTCTCCTAAGTGCTTTGAAACCTGAATATCATTCCCCGATACTTTGGTGTTTGGATCATAGAAGTCATATTTTAGAACAGCAGAAAGGGGAAGTTTCCCTAAATCCTGAACAAACATTAGATAGCCTCCTCTACAATCACGCAAGTAAGTTGCTGTGTTTTTTGGTGCTTCGAGAGGACTTCTGCTACTATTTTTCAAGGCTGGCTGAGAACCAAAAATATATTCCCCTCTTAGTTGTGTAAGCCCTAGAGAGGTTTTAAGCTTTGCTTGAGCTTCGAAGCCAAAATATTGACGAAGTTTATACTCGTCTGTTGTTGTTTCAGCTTTGAAAGCTCCATCATTCATCTTATAAATTATATTATTACCTAGCTTACGGAAACCGTAGTAATGTGAAATCCCTAAGCCTAAATGGAATGATTTCCCAAACTGCTTATTGAATGTCAAATGATTAATGAGGTCTTTTCGACTATCTGTTTCTCTGCCGATACCGTTCCCTGCAATAAGTGCTGTTTGAAGTTTGAAACAAGATAAAGGAGATGTCTTATCTGCTTGTAAGGTTAGCATTGCTCCTACATCACTATCCTCAGCAAAAAGTCTACGAATAATCATTGAACGTTCTGGAGATTCTCTCAGTGACGATGAGTAGGGAAGTTCGTAGCCAAAAGGACGAATAAATAATCCCATTTTGATAGAACTACTAGTAAGCTCTTTCCAAGGTGCAGATAGTTGAAAATAAGACTCAACGACTCCAACACCTCTTTCTGTAATATTTAGAATCATAAGAGCCTTAGCTAGTTTGTGCTTATAGCTAGCTTTGAAGTAGCCACGACGTAAACCAATAGAATTCTTATGCTTAGCATAGATATTACCTAACTCTAAATGACTAAATTCATCTCCAAATTCAGTTTCAGCTTGAAGATATCCACCTATTTTAAGGTGATTTTGTTTTTTAATTGCTTGTTCAAGTCGTTCAGTCCTTTCTTGAAGTTGCTGATATTCATTCCTCTTAACCTCTTGGGCATTCATTGTGATAAAGCTTGTAGCAAGAATGCTTAAACTAAGTAATCTTTTTTTCATCTTAACTTATTTGATATTAATTAATAAAAGAGGGAGCCATCTCATCTGATTGAGATAGTTCCCTCTATTTCTATTTAACTTGATTGTCTAAATTCCACGCCCGTGGCATTGCTTAAATTTCTTTCCACTACCACAAGGACAAGGCTCATTACGCCCAATCTTCATTTCAGCCTTAGCTGGTTGTGCTTTCTTTGGCTCTGATGGATCGTTATAAGCTCGACTTTCTGTATAGTTCTTATTGCTCTTAGGTGCTGGTTTTGCTTCCTGAACAGGGGCTTGAGGACGCTCTGCTTGTTGCTCTGCTTCAAAAATTCTGATACGCATCAAGATAGAAGCCGTCTTTCTGTTCATCTTATCCAACATATTACGGAAAAGCGAATAAGATTCTAATTTATAGATAAGCAATGGATCTTTATTTTCGTAACTAGCATTCTGTACAGAGTTGCGAAGTTCATCCATTTCACGTAGATGCTCTTTCCACGCTTCATCAATCATATGCAAAAGAATAATCTTTTCGAAGTCATTGATAATTGAGCGTCCATCCGTTTCAGTTGCTTCTTTGAGCTTACAAGTTACTTGATAAACACCTTTTCCGTCAGTCAGAGGTACTTGGATTAGAGGTTCTGCCTCTTCAAAGCCTTCCATCCCCTTAGCTTGTTCGTAGATGTTCTTTAGTACAGGACTTGCCTTATGTGCAATGCTGTTAGTTCGATGTTCGAAAGCTTTCATTACAGCAGCATAGACGCTATCAATGATAAAGTCTTTTTTGTTTTGACGGAAGTCTTTTTCTTCTATTGGGTTCTCAATAGCAAAAATACTCATCAAGTCATCAGAAAAACTAGGGAAGTCAAAGACTTCAAGATGACGCTCAACCACCGTTGTAATAGCATCATAGAACATATTCATTACGTCCATCTCAATACGCTCTCCCATAAGGGCGTGTTTACGACGTGCATATATCACTTCTCGTTGAGAGTTCATTACATCGTCATACTCTAGTAGGCGTTTACGAATGCCAAAGTTATTTTCTTCGACTTTCTTTTGAGCTTTCTCTACGGCATTATTAAGCATCTTGTGCTCTAGAACTTCACCTTCTTCTAGTCCAAAGTTGTCCATTAGGCGAGCAATTCTATCTGAGGCAAAAAGACGCATTAGATGGTCTTCAAGGGATACGAAGAAAACGGAACTACCTGGGTCACCTTGACGACCAGCACGTCCACGAAGCTGTCTATCTACACGACGAGATTCGTGACGTTCTGTACCAATAATTGCAAGACCTCCAGCCTCTTTAACTTCAGGAGTTAGCTTAATATCAGTACCACGACCAGCCATATTTGTTGCAATTGTTACGACACCAGCTTTACCAGCTTGTGCTACAATTTCAGCTTCTTTTTGGTGAAGTTTTGCATTTAAGACATTATGCTCAATACCACGAAGACGAAGCATTTTGCTTAGAAGTTCGGATATTTCTACGGAAGTAGTACCAACAAGGACAGGACGACCATTCTCTACAAGTGTAACAATTTCTTCAATTACAGCGTTATATTTCTCTCGCATTGTTTTGTAGATACGATCATTCATATCTTGGCGAGCGATAGGGCGATTTGTTGGAATTACGACAACGTCAAGTTTATAGATATCCCAAAGTTCTCCAGCTTCCGTTTCGGCTGTACCAGTCATCCCTGAAAGTTTGTGGTACATACGGAAGTAGTTTTGGAGGGTAATAGTTGCAAATGTTTGTGTTGCAGCTTCTATTTTTACTCGCTCTTTGGCTTCAATAGCTTGGTGCAAGCCGTCAGAATAGCGACGACCATCCATAATACGTCCTGTTTGTTCATCAACAATCATTACCTTGTTATCCATAACAACGTACTGATCGTCTTTCTCAAATAGAGCGTAAGCTTTTAGAAGTTGGTTAACTGTATGGACACGTTCACTCTTGATTGAATAGTCTGCAAGCATAGCTTCCTTCTTTTCAACCTTTTCTTCTTGTGAAAGACCTTCATTGTCAAGTTCTGCAAGGTCGCTTGCAATGTCAGGAAGAACGAAGAATTGTTCATCATCAGTTCCCTTAGTTAGTAGGTCAATCCCCTTATCTGTCAGCTCAATGCTATTGTGTTTCTCATCAATAACAAAGTATAGTTCATCTGTCGCAATATGCATTTGACGCATATTATCTTGGAGATAGAACTCTTCTGTTTTAAGTAGCCCTGTTTTAATTCCGGGCTCACTTAGGTACTTAATTAGTGCCTTATTCTTTGGTAGTCCTTTGAATGAACGGAAAAGTAAAAGGAAACCTTCTTCTTGCTCTTCTTTTTTGTCTGATGCAATCTTACGTTTTGCCTCTACAAGAAGTTGCTGTGTAAGTTTCTTTTGTGCAGCTACTACTTCCTCTACGTGAGGTAGGAAACTTTCAAACATTTGATCATCTCCTTTGTCTACTGGACCTGAGATAATAAGAGGAGTACGAGCGTCATCAATCAATACTGAGTCTACCTCATCGACAATAGCATAGTTATGTTTACGTTGTACCAAGTCTTCAGGACTTGTTGCCATATTATCACGTAGATAATCAAAACCAAATTCATTATTTGTTCCAAAGGTAATATCTGCATTATAGGCATCACGGCGAGCTTGTGTGTTAGGTTGATGTTTATCGATACAATCAACTGTTAAGCCGTGGAACATATATAGAGGTCCCATCCATTCGCTATCACGCTTAGATAGGTAATCATTAACTGTAACGACGTGTACCCCATTTCCTGTTAGGGCATTCAAGAATACAGGTAGGGTAGCGACAAGCGTTTTACCTTCCCCTGTTGCCATTTCGGCAATTCGACCTTTATGCAGAACTGTTCCTCCGATGAGCTGAACGTCGTAGTGAACCATATCCCAAGTCATATCATTGCCTCCAGCTGTCCAATGATTGAGATAGATAGCAGTATCTCCTTCAATACTTACAAAGTCACGTCCTTGGGCTGCAAATTCTCTGTCTTGTTCTGATGCTTTTACTTTTATTTCGCTATTTTCAGAGAAACGACGAGCAGTATCCTTTACAATGGCAAATGCAATAGGGTGGATTTCATCAAGTACCACCTCCATTTTGTCCATAACTGCTTTTTCAAGCTTATCAATTTTTGCCCAAATTTCATCTTTCTCGTCTAAGGATTTTCCCTTAACTGAAGCTTTTAGTTCGGCGATTTCTTTACGATCTTCAGCAACATAGTCTTGAATTTGTTGCTTGAGCGAATTGGTTAATGCTCTTAACTCATCATTACTGAGTGCTGATATTTCTCCACCTTTTTCTTTAACTTTCTCGACCCAAGGCATTATTTCTTTTAGGTCGCGTTGTGATTTATTTCCAAATAACTTGGATACTATGTCTAAAAATCCCATCGTATATTATATTCTATTTATTTGCTAATTCTTAATTAAATTCCTAATGTTCTACTAAATTCTTGTTTTAATTTGGTGGACGTATCCTTAAAATCTGACAAGCTACTTTGACGATATCTCGAACATCTTGAACAATAAAATCATCTTTGCTGTACTTCTGTCCAGCACGATAAATGATTAAAGGTGATTGAATGGCTTTTGTCTTAGGTTGAATATTTGGATTCTCCCTTTCTGGAAGAACACGCCAATTTGGTAGTGGTAAAAAGTAAACATCAGCCAAATGTTTCTTGTCAATACTATTGCTTAATAGTTGAGCTTCATTTCCCGTTGCATTATAAATTAAATTTTCTGCACTATAGGCTGAAGCAATTCCTTCAACTTCTTGTAAAAGATTTGCAGAAATACTTGCTAACTCTTGAGGAGTCTTTTTCCTATTGGAGATAAGTTTTTGATTCAAAAATAATTGTCCATCTGCAAGTTCTTGAACCCAATCCCCAGTGCCATAGAGAGCTGATAAGTACATATTAACTAAGGCTTTTATCTTGCCTATATCAATATGACGAGATGCTTTTGTCCCTTTAGTGCTTGGCATACGGGTATACCCTGTGCCTGATAGAATAACTAAACAATCTTTTAAGCCTATCTTCTTATCTAGAGAATGAAATAATCGGGTTATATCTTTATCTAGGCGAAGATACATATCTACATCCTCGGCAGATGTTTCTATTTCTTTATTTGGGTAAAGTGTATAGCTTAGGCTAAGGAGTGATGGACTCTTGCGATATTCATAGCCTGCATTCTCTATAAACTTAATAGCTATGTCTGTTAGTTCTTCATTAATCTTAGCAGAGTGCTTGAATTGATCAATGTTCTTAGAATTATAAGTGTAGTTAAACTTTCTAGACCAAGGGCTGTAAGCTATTGCTTTATCTTGATATTTTTTTTGTGGTTGCCAACGAATAAGTCCAGAAATCAGTCTACGATTAATACTTCCTTCGGAATTATTGTACGAGCTAAGATAGGCTGGCATTTGTGGGTAGTAGCTTGTGGTTGCCCAAGACCCAAAAATATCGTCAAGCCAAAATGCTCCATCAGCAAGCACTCCTGCAGAAGCTATTGCCTCTCCCATTGAGGGGGCAATACTATAAACTAGAGATGAGTTCTGAGAAGCGAGTTTCAGCCTATCTCCAAGTGTCAGCACTCTTATTGCTTTGGGAGAAACACACTCTCTAGTATAAACACCATTGTAGTGCTTGTCTAAATAAATATTTCCCCTTTTCTGTTGGTTTCTCAGATACTGACTATCCCCAGTAATACCGTGTACAGAAGGTAGAACTCCTGTATGAATAGTCGCTGTGCTAGCTGTACTATTGTTATAGATTATTGGGAAGTCTATAGAAGGATAGTAAAGCCCATCAGAGATTAATCGACGGAAACCATCTTCGTCCATCATAGGACTAAGTTCTTTTAGGAGTTCTCCTCTTAGTTGATCTACAGATATACACACCACAAGCCGTGGCAGTTCTTGTGCCACAAGTTTTGTGTTCGGTTGCATTGCTAGCAATGTAACGAGCGAACTTAGTAATAGGCGTATATATCCTTGCTCCATTTTTATCTTTATAAACCTAGATATGCTTTCTAGGATGTCTTCCTTTTTTGTATTCCCTTATATTCAGTTACACGAATAAATGACAATGTTAGTAAAGTAAGAGATAGTGCATAAATTATCTCATTAAAATGTTGTGGTAAGAAGCTTACTGCAACAATAAACCCTACTTGACTTACAAAGTTAGCAAAATGATAGCTATATGCCCAATTATTTAGCCTCTTAATTAGCAAAAAAGGTACAGCTATCAATAAATTTAGGGGATTAAGTACCCAAAGATTGTAATTAGGGTAGACGTGAGGGTGTTCAGAACAGAAAGATATGTAGCATAATAGTACGCCAGCTATCCCTGTTAACGAAAAACTTAGGATGTCCCAAACTCTACTGAAAGGTACTCCATTGCTATAAAATTGCCAAACTTGTATATATAGAAGGATAAGTGTCAGAAGCATTATGGTGCTTGGCATTATAAGGTAATGCCAAAGCTTAGTATCTTCTTTTGTTCCTGATTGTCCTTCATAAATGATTTCTATTGATTGAACAAGGGGTTTTATTTGTTCGAAACCTTGTTTATTTTTACCTACAATGTAGTAATGGGGGAGGATGATGGGGAGATAGGTGGGGAGAAAGCAACGCTTTTCAATGCTTATTGTTTTATCCGTTTGACTCCCGAGGGCAAGGTCTGTACCAAGTACAAGCCAAGGGTTGCTTGCCTCAAGTCTATTGATTTCTCTCCTCCAAGTAGATGGTTTTAATTCATTGTTTAGTTTACTAGTGTCTAATACAAGCTTGATTTCTTTTTCTTGACTGTTTTCTATTGCTGTTTTAATAATATTTAGAAGTCGGATTGAGCAATTGTCATAAAAGAAATTATAACGATAGACTCTGTTTTCAGGTTCAATATTATTGATTAAGTAATGCCACAGATAATGCTTAGTTTCTTTATCTAGATTGAGCTTAATTTCGGTTATTCTACTTCCACGTGAGCGATATTCTTTAATATAATTACTACTTGCAATAGGGATAACAAGGTAGTCTGTTTGACCACTAAGGAAACGAATGAGGAAATCATCTGTAAAGTCAAATATACCATAGTTTAGGGTAATGTCAATATTTTGACCTGTATCTTTAATTCTAAGTCCAGCGTGTCCATAGACAGTATAACTGGCTTCGTTACTTGGACTGGATGTTAGAATGCTAATCTGACTATCAGGGCTAATATTGTTTGGTAGATGGTAATAATTATCCTGTGCAGATATGGAAAATACCTGCAATGACAGAACTATTAAGCTTAGAATGCTCCAATAGTTTAGTTTAAAAAGAAATCGCTGAATTTTCATATTAAAAAGGGAAGCTGTACCTAAGGAGTTAAAACTCCATACAGCTTCCCTGTCTTATTAATGCTTAACTTGTTGTTAGCAAGGGGGAATTGATTTATTCCTTATTTAATAATATCAACAAGTTCTACTTCGAAAACAAGCGTGCTACCACCAGGAATTGGGCTATTGTAACCTTGTTGGTCACCGTAAGCAAGGTCTGAAGGAATAGCTACCTTAACTTTTTCTCCAACCTTCATTAATTGAAGCATTTCTGTCCAGCCTGGGATTACTTGACCAAGCATAAACTCAACACCATCATTAGCATCGAATTCTGTGCCATCTACGAGAGTTCCTTTGTAGTTTACCTTAACCTTAGAATCTTTTGTTGGCATCTTACCTGTTCCGACTGTAAGAACCTTATAAGCCAAACCACTTTCTGTTGTTTGAACGCCTTCTTCTTTCTTGAACTCTTCGATGAACTTAGCTCCTTTTTCTTTCTCAGCCTTAACCTTAGCTTCAGCTTTTAGACGAGCTTGTTCTTGCTTCTTAGCTTGGAATGCTTGCATTAGTTCACGAGCAAGACTATCAGTCATCTGAATGTTAGCAGAATCTTGGCTGATAACAGTAGAGAATGCTGAAAGTACTGCATCTAGGTCTAGAGAATCCTTAGTGAGCTTAGCAACCAAATCAGTCGCAGTAATTCCACCTGCATGGTAGCTAAATTTCTTTCTGTCTTTTAGACCTTCCTTGAAACCTTTGAGGAACATATCTCTATCTAGAAGTTCAAATTGAAGCTCTTTGAGGGCTTCTTGTTTTTCTTCTAGTTGAGAACCTTTTAGTCCTTCAAGTTCCTTTTCTAGGTTCTTGACAGCTGTTTCACGACGTTCGATTTCGCCGACTAAACCTTGACTCTGTAGAATACCAATAGCATAGCTGATGCTATCATTTTGAGTCTTCAGCTGAGCAACATTGTTGTTGCTACAAGAAAATGAACCTAATGTGAGTGCTAGTGCAGCAACTCCTACGAAAATCTTTTTCATAAATTTCTATTATTTTATTGTAAAATATGTTCTACTTTTTTAGTTTTCTCTTTTTGCCCTTGAAAATGATAACTTCTTCTTTATTATCAGCTTTCTCTTTATAAGGCTTGACGTCAAGAAGTTCAACCTCGAAAATTAGAGTTGAATAAGGCTTAATATCTTTTCCTGCTCCACGCTCTCCATAAGCAAGTTTTGCAGGGATGTAAAATTCATATTTAGAACCTTTATTCATCAGACAAAGACCTTCTGTCCAACCTGGGATAACGTCAAGGACGGAGAAGACTGCTGGTTGATTTCGTTTGTAAGAATTATCAAACTCTTTACCATCAATAGTCTTTCCTTTATAGTGAACAACAACTGTATCTTGTACCGTTGGACGGATTCCCTTTGTTGGGCGAATGATACGATACTGAAGCCCACTCTCTGTTTCCTTAACCCCTTGACGCTCTTTGTTTTTGAGCAGAGCAGAATCATTTTGACTTTTATAAGTTTCTTTGTTTCTTTGCTCTAGGTCTTTAACGTAGCTAATAACGAGTTCTTTTGCTTGGCTTAAGTTCAGAGAATCTCCTTTTTGTTCAAAGAATGCCATACGAAATCCTTCAAAAATGCGTTCTCGACTTAGGGAATCATCAGGTAGTTCTTTTAGACTTTGACGAAATCCTTCTCCATTAAGTTTGCCGAAAGCATAGGCTACGCTGTCACGCTTTGTCCAATTTAATTCTGTGGAACTTTTTTTCTTTGTCCCACAAGACGCTAATAGCAAGGTTGAAACACCTGCTATAGCTATAGCTCTTGTTGCAAAAAACTTCTTTGTCATACTTGAGAATTTATGAACTTATTCTAGACAATGTCTAGAAGTTCGATAATAAAGACAAGAGTACTACCTGGTTGGATATGTTGTCCTGCTCCACGATCTCCATATGCTAGTTCCGATGGTAGGCTAACTTTCCACTTAGAGCCAATAGGCATAAGTTGTAGGACTTCTGTCCAACCTTTAATTACTCCTTTTAATGGAAACTCTGCAGGTTCACCTCTATCCATTGAGCTATCAAAGACAACTCCGTTTACGAGTGTTCCGTGGTAGTGGCAACGTACAGTATCGTCTACTGTTGGTTTAGCTCCATCTCCCATCTTGATTACTTCGTATTGTAAGCCACTCTCAAGTGTTACAACTCCCTCTTTATGGCTGTTAATCTTAAGGTATTCTTCTCCAGCTTCTTTGTTGAGTTTAGCTGCCTTTGCTTGCACCTCAGTGAAGTATTGATTAATTACAGCTTTAGCCTCATCAAAACTCATTTCTGGTTTTTCTTCATTCATAATTGCGTTAAGACCTGCTAAGAAGTCTTCTCCGTTAACCTTTTCAAATCCAGATGATAGGAAATTTTGTCCAATGCTCAAACCTAGAGCGTAACTTACTTTATCCATTTTTATTATTTAATTATTTCGTAAATAGCTGTTCTTATTATCTTATGAAAGATATAATACTTAACAAAGATACAAAAATAATTTACAATATATACTTTGTTGTAGGCTATTCTCAGTGTTTGTACATTCCATCATAAAGGGCAACGGTCATTACAAAATCTAGGTGAAATCTTTCAAAAGGCATATGAAAGTTTAATTTTTCTTATGAAGTCTTTTGTTGAGTTCTTACTCTATGCCCTTCATATGTTGATTAGTTAAATCCTTAAAAGACGATTTTTTATGTATATATTGTCTAATGAGTTTATTTAAGATTTCTATATGAGGTTTGTTAGAAAAAAATGCTCTAAAACTTAATTCTATGTAAACTTGCAGGATTATTTGTTCCAAAGAAACCACTAATTTTTAGATTTTCATTAGTAATATAGACATTACCTCGATCATCGACACAAATACCTTCTACTTGATAAGCATAGCCATCCTTCTTTAAACCTAAATCTAAACTGAGTACAGATTGATTGCTCTTTCCCCAGTCTTTAATCATCATGATACGAGCATCTTCTGGGAGACTATAACCAAAGAGCCTTATAGCATAATAGCCAATAAGGAATAAAACATTATTAGCTTCATCATAGTCTGCTCCCGTTACAGCAAACTTTGGGTTTACATTCAAGACCTCTTGCTGAACCATCTTATTACCATTGTATTCAAAGCGTTTTGTCTGCGTTTGTGTTCGCCATTGCTTGGTAAAGATAGAGAGTTTGCCTTCTTTGAGAATTAACGCCTCCATATCCCAGTCGTGATTCATATTACCACCTCCAGCATTAGCTCCATCTAATTTAGGAAAGTTCAAAGTCTCGGCAAGAGGAACAGTGATATTACCACTACCTTTAGCCAGTATCGCTTGCTTGCTAACCTTATAGATTTTAAACGAAGTTAGTGTACCTACATTATTACCAATATCTCCAACGTAGATATAGTCATCATCTTGAGCAATATCTTCCCAATCTCGGTTTTTAGCTCCTTGAAGTGTAATTGTTCGGATAAGCTTACCATTATTCTTATTGAAGCAATAAAGTTGATTTTTACCACCACTATCATTATGTGTAATCAAATGCCCATTCCAATAGATAAGCCCTGATGTTTCCTTCATCACGGTGCTTAAGTTGGCAATACGCTGCACACCAGTCGGAGTTCCATAATCTTTAGGTTTGATACTCACACTTATCTCTTGGCTCATCATCGTTTCATTATCAATAACAGTAACGACAGCATTATAAACGCCTTTACCTCTAATAGTAATTGTATTCCCTGCAAGAGAAGCAACAGCTTTTTTAGAATTATTTGTTTTAATAGTATAAGCCCCTGTCCCACTTGTGATATTAATGCTTGCCGTATTACTTACTGGACTTGTTGGCGTTCCAACGACGACCGCGTTTGCACTAAGCTTTAGTTCATACAAATCTTTTATGTGTATTAATTTGGTATAAGCAGAGCCATCTTTAAAGGAATTTGTCTCATTATTATTAGCAGATTGAGGAGGACTTATTTTAATGGTTTTTGTATAGTATTCCTTTCCTCCTTCCGAAGTTTGATAACGCAATTGTAAATCAAAAGTTTGATGATTTCCTCCTTTTGGGAAACCCCAAATGTAGAGACAAGGCGTATCTGTATGTTCTTTTCTCAATTTATAGCCTAAGCTTTGACCAGAATAGACCTTAAAAATACGCTTATCACCATCATTAAATTTATCTGTACTGACAAACTGAGGTTTAACTCCATTTGACCAATCGAAATAACCACTAAAACTGAATACATTATTTTTAGGAACAACAATCCCTGTTATGATAAGATCCTTGTCTGTTTGATTGTCTAGACATAAGCCTATCAGCGTTCCTCGTGGGGCAAACTTAGCTGTTCTATCTGAGAAGTTTTGAAAAGGTTCGACATCTGTCATCACGGGGATATGACGTCCTCGTTGAAAAGTATTTGGACTCTTTAGAACTTCAATTCTATTATTAGGGTCTGTACTATGTTCTGCATCAAAATACTGCTTTGTTACACCATCATTGCCAATACCTTCTTTCCCTCCTAAGCACATCCACGCAGACTTAATATCAAACAAGTTCCACGTTGTTTGACAATACATCTGCAAACTTGCACCTTCAATACTATTAGCTTTGTTTGCTTTGAAAAGAACTGTATTTACTTTTGGCGTAGAGTTTGGTGCTTGGGCAATTGCTTGTTTACAGTTTCGCCCCTCAAAAAGCTCTTCGTCTGGACTTTGATGAATAAGCCCCCAGCGGGCATTTACTCGTGGATTAGCTCCTTCTTGAAAATCCTCTAGACTAAACTGAGTTGTCGCGATAGCATTTAAGCCATTAAAATATAAGCTTGCTCGGAAATTATCTTGTTGCATTTTATGACCGATGGCTTGTACATCAATAGTCTCTAGATTACCTAAATAGCCTTTTAATTGAAAACTATGTAAGTTATTTTCTCTTAAAATATCTTGCTGTCTTAGGTTTGTCTCTTTCTTACAACTAAAAAACGAAAACAGTGCTAAAAAAACTATTATTATATCTTTCTTATTCATCTATATATTATTATATAAAAACTACATTATTTTGTGTCTCTTATTTAATCAAACACAAGTAAAAACATCCTTACCTATTGCCACAAATAAAGAGGACAAGCGATAAAGTATTTAACAAAGATAAGTTTTTTGCATGATATGTTTATGTAAAAACAAGATAACCGCATTGGAAATTTATAAATATATTGGCAGAAGCGAAATGAATTTCCCCTTTGGGTAAAACTTTTCATGGGAACTTTAATTAGGTTCTCTTTGGTCGTTAAGTATTTCGAAACGTACTATTATCCCCAGAAGACTGTTATTATTTCTGTATTTTCTTAAGGACAACCTTCGAGGGAGGTACGAGCCGTACTGACAAGGGTGCTACGCAGTTTCGGGGTAGGGCGTGAGAGTCTCAAAACAAGTACTTCTTAACTTTTAATTCACAACTTCCAAAGGATTAACTCGTCTTGCTCTCTATGTTCGCAATCCACCCTTTCAATTTGAAGGGGAGAAGTTTTGTCCCTAAGAAACTTTAGCTAAGAGACAACTCATAAAATTCTTAATTACTTATAAATACAAAGGAGCGTTCCACAACGCCCCTTTGTATTTTGGCATATAAGCCAGTATTTATAATCCTGTGTGTCCTTCGGGGAGATTACCTGGGTCAATGTCGTCGTTATCACTCGTTGAGCCAGCCGAAGCGTTCTCTTCTTCATCCTTTTTGTCGGAGACGCGTTCGAACTGAGCGCGATACTTAAACTCTTTGAACTTCTGACGTGGGACAAAGGTAATCTTTGGACTGCGCAAGTCTTCGTGGGTGAACTTTTCGCCTACAGGCACTTGACGAGAACCATAAGTCGGACGGAAACGTCCTAATTCTCCACAATCAACAGACAGTCCT